>Ga0316202_10001205_pt1 | contig 21249 bp, 17 predicted proteins | sample 3monrhotite_MG_FD_204934 | JGI IMG/M metagenome (GOLD analysis project Ga0316202, IMG submission 204934) | Microbial mat bacterial communities from mineral coupon in-situ incubated in ocean water Damariscotta River, Maine, United States -... | ecosystem: Environmental > Aquatic > Marine >... | reverse complement strand
ATGTCCAGATTCCTGAACGGGGACCGCGGATCGGGCGGCCCGCGCACCGCCCCATTGCCTGGGCTCTGGCGGGGGGCCTGGCCCGGCTGCGGGGCGAGCGGTGCAGGCTGGGGCACCCGTTCTGAGACGCTGGGCGACGCGAGGCCTCCGCGCCCCCCCCCGACCGTCGGGCCTGGGCCCGCTGCCCGCGGGCCGTGGGGCCTAGCCGGCGCCGATGGGCGTCACGCGCGCCCGCAGGAGTTCCTCGACCTCTTCCGCCGTGGAGAGGCGTAGGCAGTCGCCCGCGATGCGGCGCGCTTCAAGCAGGGTGAGGCCGCGCACGAGCCGCCGCACGCGCGGGATGTACCCCGGCGTCACACTGAACTCGCGCAGGCCCATCCCCAGCAGGAGGACCGCGTAGATGGCCTGCCCCCCCATCTCGCCACACATGGTCACGGGGATCCCTGCCTCGGCCGCCGCATCGATCGTGCGCTGCAGCAGCCGCAGGAGGCTCGGGTGAGACGGCCGGAACAGCGGCTCGAGACGCGGATTCATGCGGTCCACCGCGAGGTCGTATTGGATGAGGTCGTTGGTCCCGATGGAGAAGAAGTCGACTTCCCGGGCCAGCAGGTCGGCGGTCGTGGCCGCCGCGGGGATCTCGATCATGATGCCGACCGGGAGGTTGGGCTCGTGTTCGATCCCCTCGGCCGCGAGCTCTGCCGCCGTCTCGGCGAGCATGGCGCGGGCACGCCGTACCTCCTCCAGGCTGGCGACCATGGGGAACATGACCCGGACGTCGCCCTCGGTCGCCACCCGTTGGATCGCACGGAGCTGCAGCTTGAAGGGCTCCGGGTGCTCGAAGCACCAGCGCAGGGAGCGCACGCCGAGGGCCGGGTTGGGCTCGGGCTCCTGGGGAGCCAGCGGGCTCTCCTTGTCGGCACCGAAGTCGAAGGTGCGGATCGTGAGGCGGCCGCCGTCCAGATGCCGCAGGGTCTCGCGGTAGGCCGCGAGGTGATCCTCCTCGCAGGGGAGCTCTCCGTCCACCTCGTAGAGGAACTCGGTGCGGTAGAGGCCCACGCCCTCGGCGCCGCGGGCCATGCCGGCCTCCACGTCGAGCGGGTACTCGATGTTGGCCAGCAGGGTGGCGCGGTGTCCGTCGACGGTCTCCGCCGGCAGATCGCTCTCCCGCAAGAGGCTCGCTTCGAGACGCTCGTAGCGCAGCCCGAGCTCGACGGCGCGCTCCATCGCGGACGCATCCGGCTCGATCACGACCGCGCCGGCGCTGCCATTCACCCAGACCATCTGACCGGGGGACGCCGCCTCGAGCAGGCCCCGGGCCCCCATCACGCAGGGGATCTCGAGGGACTTGATGATGACGGCCGCGTGGCCCGTGTGTCCGCCTTGCTCGAGGGCAATGGCCGCGACGTTGCGCCCCCGGAGCTGGACGGCCTCGGAAGGCGTCAGGTCCCGTGCGACGACCACGATCGGTCCGTCCGTGCGTTCCTCCGGCAGGCCCGCGGCCGTCGTTCCGGTCAGCGCCCGATTCAGGCGCCGCCCGATGTCGATGATGTCCTTCGCGCGCTGCGAGAGGATCGGATCGCGCACCTTGGCGATCTTCGCCGCGGCCATGTGGATGACGGTCTGGACGGCGTGCTCCGCGCTCGAGCCCTCGCGAATCGCGGTCTCGAGCTGCGGCAGGAAGTCCGTCAGCATGGCGCGGTGGGCGAAGAAGATCTGGGCGATCGCGTCCCGGCTCGCGGCGAGGGACTCGTGCAGGGAGCCGAGATCGGCCGCGGCCCGCTCGGCCGCGGCGTGCAGCCGGGTGACCTCGGCCTCCACATCAGCCGGCGGCAGGGCGGCCGCGGCCCGCACGTCCGGGGTCTCCTCGTAGAGGACCGCCCGGCCGACCCCGGAACCACCGCTCACCGCGATCCCGGCGATCTCCAGCATGGCGGAGCGCTGGGGGGTGGAGGGGGGCGGCGGCACGGGCATGCCCCTCAGGCTACCCGGCCACGCGCCCGGACTCGTCCTTCGCGCACGATCGGCCCGCAGAACCCCACGGCGCCGGCAGACCCGACCCGGGCAGACCCGACCCGGGCAGAACCGACCCTGGCGGGTCTAGTCGTCTTCGAGACCGAAGCAGGTCTCGAAGAGCTCGGCAAGGGCCTGGACGGCGCCCTGCGCATCGGCACCCGAGGCCTCGATGTCGAGGGCCGTACCGAAGGGTGCGCCGAGGCTGATCAGCTCGATGCTGTTCTTGGCGTCGGCACGCGTGCCCGCCTCGAGGTGGTGGTTGTCCGGCACCTCGACGAGGACAAGCTCGACCTCGGCGTCATACTCCTTCGCCTTCAGCGAGAGCATGGTGGCCGGTCGCGCATGCAGGCCCGCGCGGTTGCGGACCTCGACGCGTCGGATGATGGGATCGGTAGCCGCTTCGCTCATCGTCTCAGGAGGCACCACACGAGCTCCACGACTCGGCGAGGAACTTGTGGATCCGCTTCGCCGTCGTCTGGCGCTGGAGGGCCTTCATCTCGACGTCGTCGCGCGCGATCTGGGCAATGCGCGCGGCGATCGGGAGGTACTCCTCCGGATCGGCGGCCGCAATCAGGAATACAACGTGTACGGGCGCGCCGTCGGTGGCCTCGAAGTCGATGCCTTCGGCGTGCAGCCCCACGACGATCTGGGTCTCCCCCACGACTTCACTGCGGCGGGCGTGCGGCATGGCAATGCCCTTGCCGATGCCGGTCGTCGCCTCTTCCTCGCGAGCCAGGATCTCGCCGAAGAGCTCGGGGGCCTGCTCTTCGTCGATGGCACCAGAGGCCACGAGCGACTCGATGAGCTCGGAGATGACCTCCTGCTTCGTCTCGCCGGTGAGCGCGGGGAGGCAATGCTCCGCGCGGCAGTGTTGGCTGATCTCGGTTGCCGACATGTGTGCTCCGTGCTCCTGCTGGGAAGCGGCTACTCGCCGCTCCGCAGCTCGTCGATGACGTCTTCGTACGTGGCCTCGGGCTCCGCGCCCTCGGTGGGTGCCGGCCGCGTCGGGTCGAACTCGGGACGGCGCTCTCCGCGGTGGTGATCCGTGAGGCGCTCCTTGTACTTGCGCAGCTGCTGCGAGAGCTTCTGCTCCGCCATGTCGCAGGCCGAGTACATGTCCTCGGCCGACGCCTTGCCGACCAGGGTCACGCCGCGGTTGACCTGCAACACCATCTCGACCTGGTGCTCGCTGTGGTCCGTGTCGATGGTCACGCGGCAGCTTGTCGCGCGGTCCCAGAGGTGCGTGAGTTTCTCGGCCTTCGCGTGCGCGTATTCCTTCATGGCGTCCGTGACGCCAACGTGCCGGCCGGTGATGAGGATCTTCACGAAGGTTCTCCCGAGGGGGTCGTTCGGTCGGACGCACTGTCCGCCCGTTCCCCTGAGTCTACGCAGGGTTGCAGGGAATCCGGCACCGTGCCGGGGGGAGGTTCCCCGCGCAGGGCCACCGCCATGAGGCTCAGTCCGCAGGCTGGCGCCACGGTCCCTGCGGCCGCACGATCGCGTGCGGCCAGCATGGCCGCCACGTGGGCCTCCGGGTCGGGCTCGGTCGACGCCTGGACCAGCGTACCCACGACCGTGCGCACCATCTTGTACAGGAAACCGTCCCCCACCGCATCCAGGCGCAGTTCATCGCCCTCCGCAGACCAGCGCAGACGATGCACGCAGCGTACGGTCGTGCCGGGCGACGACCCCGTGTTGGCGAACGAGGCGAAGTCGTGGCGTCCCTCGAGGGCCCGGGCCCCGGCCCGCAGGGCTGCGAGACTCAGCGTGCGCGCCTGCCGCCACGTCCGGCGGCGCCGCAGGGGCTGCTTGCGCCGGGCGACGAGGATCCGGTAGCGGTACCACTTCCAGATGGCGTCGCGCTGCGCGTGGAAGGCGGGATCCACCTCGCGCAAGGCCAGCACGCCGACATCCTCGGGCAGGACCGCGTCGAGGGCGCGCTCGAGATCCTCGGCGGGCATGGCGTGATCCGTGCGGAAGGAGGACACATGCTGCTCGGCGTGCACGCCGGCGTCGGTGCGCCCGCAGCCTGTCACGGCATGGGGCGTCCCCAGGATCCGTGCGAGCGCCGCTTCGACCTCGCCCTGGACGGTTCGACCACGCGCCTGACGCTGCCAGCCCTCGAACGCCGTGCCATCGAACTGCAGATCCACGCGCAGCGTGCGGGCGGGAGGCTCGCCCGAGGAAGGTCCGCCCTGGGGAGAGACGCGCGAGCTGCGCGTCGGGCTCATACCCAGACCCGCCGCTGACGCGAGGACGGGATGTTCAGGGCCTTGCGGTACTTCGTCACCGTGCGACGCGCGATCTCGAGGCCGTACTTCTCCTTCAGGCGCTCGGCGACCTCGTCATCGCTCATCGGGCTCTGCTTGTCTTCGTCCTCGATCAACTCGCGCACGCGTTCCTTGACGCTGAGGCGCGACTCGATGCCGCCGTCCTCGTTCTCGGTACCGCCGGTGAAGAAGAACTTCAGCGGCACGATGCCCCGGGGCGTCTGGGCGTGCTTGTCGCTGATGGCGCGGCTCACCGTCGAGACGTGGATGCCGAGCACGTCGGCGATCTCCTGCATCTTCAGGGGACGCAGGTGGTTGACGCCGAAGTCCAGGTAGTCGCGCTGGCGTTTGACGATCTCCTTGACGACGCGCTCCAAGGTGCTCTGACGCTGGGCAATCGCCTCGATCAGCCACTTCGCCGAGTCGATCTTGCGCTTCAGGTACTCCTTCACCTTGGGATCGCCGCGGGCCTGCTCGAGCATGCGGCGCACGTTGCCGCTGAGGCCCACACGCGGCAGGTGATCGTTCACGAGGCGGACGGCGTAGAGGCCCTCCTCCCACTCGATGACGACGTCCGGGCGGATATAGCGAATCGGACCGGCGGAGTACGACGAGCCCGGCCGCGTGCTGAGATCGGCGAGGCCGTGGATGAGGTCGTAGACCCGCTGGATCTCGAGGCCCATCGACTTGGCGATGCGCGGGAGCTTGTTGCGCTTGATGTCGTCGTAGTGCTCGGTGAGCAGTGTGCGCTTGAGTTCGGCATCTTCGCAGTCGTCGCGAATCTGCAGCAGCAGGCACTCCTGCAGGTCGCGTGCACCGACACCGCGCGGGTCGAGCGACTGCACGAGGTCCAGGGCAAGGCTCATCACCTCGGGTGGTGCCGGCTCGTCCATGCCGTGGCTCACGTCGTTGAGCGGGCAGGGCAACAGCCCCGTATCGGCGAGGTTGTAGATGATCGCCTCGGCGGCCTTCGCCACGTGCGGATCGAGTTCCATCTCCTCGAGTTGACGCATGAGGTGATCGGCCAGCCCCGTGTCGTAGGCCGGGGCGTTCTGCATCGCCTCGAGCTTGCGGTCCGAGGCTTCCTGCGCGGCACCGCGGCTCGAGTACGTCGAACCGCTCTCGGCATTGGCGAGTTCATCAAGCCGTTCGAGTACGGCCTCGGCGTTGTCCTCGAACGACTCTTCGTCCTTGGAGTTGTCGCGCGCCTCTTCACTCTCGGTGAATGCGTCCGCGGCCGGCTCGACGACTTCGAGAGCCTCGTTCTCCTGGAGCTCGTTCTCGATGAGCTCCTTCAGGTCCATCGCAGGCAGCTGCAGGATCTCGATGCTCTGGATGATCTGCGGCGCGAGCCGGAGCTGTTGCGAGAGCTTGAGGTTGAGGCCGAGTTCCAGACGCATCGTGCCTGCATGATACCGCCCCTTACGCCGCTTCTGCAATCGCCCCGGGCGTGTTCGCGCACGCAACACGTTTGCGAAAAGGACTTGACGCGCCCGCGCCTCGCGTCACGTGCGCGATATCGCACGTGCAAGATCGAACGCGACACCCACAGCGGCATGCACACGGCGGTCTCGTCCCATGGGACCGCAACGCGACACGCGCCGCGCGCCCCGGTTTCGTGCGTCGCAGACGGGCAGGCCTCTACGGGCGCCGGGCCTCAGACGCCGGGACGCCTGCCTTCGAAGGCATCCGCAATGGCGGACGCGTTCTGATGTTCGATCTGCCCCCCGGTCGGGAGACCGCGTGCGAAACGCGTGATGCGCGGCGCCTCGCGTTCTCCGGAGGCACCGATTCCGCGCAGCGCCTCGACAATCGCGAGGGCGGTGCCGTCGCCTTCGAGGTCGGGGTTCGTGGCAATCACGACCTCGGCTACCTCTGCATGGGCCGCTCGACGCGACAGCTCGTCGAGTCCCAGGGCTTGGGCGTCGACGCCCTCGAGAGGACTCAGTCGCGCGCCGAGCACGAAGTACAGACCACGGTAGGCACCCGTGGCTTCGACGGCGTTCAGGTCGCCGGGAGCCTCCACGACGAGCAAGAGGGAGCGGTCGCGCGCGGGGTCCGCGCACGTGGGGCAGGGGTCGCTCTCCGAAGGGGCACGGCAGAGCGAGCAGGGCTGGATGCGCTCGCGCACGGTGCGGATCGCGTCGGCCAGGGCGAGCGCCTCGACCTCCGGCACGCGCAGCAGGTGATGCGCCAGACGCGCGGCACTGCGCGGGCCGATCCCGGGCAGGCGCTCGAGCTGCAACAGCAGCGCATCGAGACTCTCGGGGCCCACGGGATCAAGCGCCATGGTGGCCTCCTGCCTCCGGCGGGCGATCGCCGCCGCCCTCCGCCGCGGAATCACGTTCGACGTTGAGCAGGCGTCCGCCCGTGCGTTCGGTCACCATCTGGACCGTGGGATGATCGCGCAGCTCATGGGCCGCGGCCTTCGCCACCGTCGGCAGCGACGCCGCGTCGTAGATCTCGAGCTTGAGCGCCGTGCCGAGGACGTCCTTCGAGATCTGCGCGAACGCCAGGCCGACCTCGCGGCGGCGCAGGGTGCCACGCGCCTCCGCCGCACCCTCGAGTTCGGACTCGCGCGGCGGCACTTCCAGGAACAGGGTGTCGTTCTCGAGCACCACGGGACGCACGACCGCCAGGACGCGGCCGAGCACGGGACTGCGCGTCGCGCCGCGCGCGGTGATGTCGCTCCAGCTGGCCGCCACGGCCTCGAGAGCGAGCACGCCGTCGCCTTCGGGCTCGGGCTCCGGCGCGCGCGTGCGGAAGACGGGCGGTCCCTGGCTCGTCGAGGCCGCCCGCGCGCGCGGGGGCGCGCGCTCCGGGCCGCGCGCAGGCGCCGGCGCCCTGGGTGCCGCCGGCATGGCTTCCGGAGGCATGGCTTCCGGAGGCATGGCTTCCGGAGGCATGGCTTCCGGCGGCATGGCTTCCGGAGGCATGGCTTCCGGAGGCATGGCTTCCGGCGGCACGGCGTCCGCGCGAAGGCCTGCGGGGGCACGCCCGGCCGGCGTGCCGGCCCCGGGGGCGGTGGCTGCCGGTCCGCCGGCGACGGGACTGCCCGCCGTGGAACGACCGGGGGCGGGAGCCGCGGCCGGCGTGGGCGCCGGTCTCGGAGCCTGCGCGGCCCGCGGCGGCGCCGCAGCGGGACCACGCGCGGGGTCAGGGGGCGCGTGCCCTCCGGCGCCCTGCAAGGCCTCGACGAGCGCATCCAGATCGCGCGCATCCGGCAGGCGCGCCAGCTCGATGGCGGCGACCTGGGCTACCAGGGCCCCGTCGGCGCCGGCGCGTACGTGGGCGCGCTTGCCGAGCAGGATCTCGATCCCACGGGCGGACTTGGCGTAGCCGCCCCCGGCGCGCACGGCGTCGACCATGCGGGCGCGCAGCGCCTCCAGCCACTGATCCACGAGGACCCCGGGCTTGCAGCCCGCGACCAGGCACGCGTCCACCGCATCCAAGGCCTGCCCCGCATCGCGCGCATCGATGGCGGCCAGCAGGCCGTCGAGCAACTGGGCGGACGCGCGCCCCGAGAGGGCGTCGAGGTCGGCCTGCTGGATCGGGTCGTCGCTCGCGCGCGCCGCGATGAGCTGCTCGAGCTGCGACTCCGCGTCGCGCAGTCCGCCCAACGCACCCTCGGCGATGGCGAGGGCCACGCCGTCCTCGATCGCGACGTCCTCTTCCGCGGCGAGCGCGACCAGGCGCTCCGCCATGGTGCCCGCGTCGATGGGCCGGAACTCCACCCGTTGGCAGCGGCTGCGGAACGTGTCCGGCAGCTTGTGCTCTTCGGTCGTGCAGAAGAGGAACTTCACCTGGGGCGGCGGCTCCTCGAGCGTCTTGAGGAACGCGTTGAACGCCGGCAGCGAGAGCATGTGGACCTCGTCCACGATCCAGATGCGGTAGCGCGAGCGCACCGTGGCGTAGCCGACCTGCTCGCGCAGGGCGCGCACGTCATCGACCGCGTTGTTCGAGGCGGCGTCCATCTCGACCACGTCCAGGTCGGACCCGGCGGCGATGTCGCGGCAGGAGGCACACTCACCGCACGGCTCGATGGCGTCCGCCTCGAGAGCCGTGGGATCCGCCAGGCGCTCGCAGTTGAGGGCGCGCGCGACAATGCGTGCCGTCGTCGTCTTGCCCACGCCGCGGGGTCCCACCAGCAGATAGGCGTGGCCCGTGCGGTCGCTCGCGAGCGCGTTCTTGAAGATGCGCGCGACGTGCTCCTGGCCCACGCATTCATCGAAGCGCTGGGGGCGGTACTTGCGGGATAGGACCTGATGCGTCACGGGAACGCGATCCTAGTCCCTGGGGGCCCCGGCGTCGGCCCGCGTCTCGGGATCCGCGTCCGCCGTCGCGGCGGACGCGTCCTCCGGGCTGTCCGAGGCCTCGGCGACCGCCTCGCCGCCCTCGGCAGAATCCTCCGCCGCCGGCTCCGGCGCCGGCTCCGGCGCCGTCTCGAACCCGAAGAGCCGCATGATGTCCTGCTGCAGGACCTCGGCCTCCGCCTCGGAGACGACCGGGGCCGGGACCGGGAAGGTGCCCTTCTCCCCCGTCCAGCGGCAGGTCAGGCTCTCGGCGTCCTGATCCTCGATCACCAGGCGGCGCTTGCGGGCGAGGAGCAGGGCCAGGGTGAGGCAGACCGGCGCCCGATCGTCGCGGCCCTCCGCGAGCAGCCGCTGGAGGAACTCCTTGGCCATGCCCAGGTCGAAGCGCTTCTCCTCCTCGGCCTTCGCCGGCGGGGTGCGCGTGCGCCAGCGGCAGAAGGAGCCCGCCAGGCGCTCCTCGGTGGCTTCCGCGTCGAGGTAGTCCTTGCGAAGGAAGCCGCTTCCGCGGACGCGGTCCTCCCCCATCTCCTCGTCTTCGCCGAAGAGGGCAGTGACGATCTCGCTGTCGGGAGGGAAGGGCTCGCCGGTCAGGCTACTGACGCGTCCGAGCCGCTGGACTTTCCATACGGCCATGGGGCTCTTCTACCGCCGCGGGGGGTCAGGCGGCAGGCGCGTCAGAGAGGCAGCTTGACGCGACCGGTCAGGGCCCGGTCGGCCTGGTCGCGGACGAACTGGTCCTTGTCCTTGAGGGCACGCTCGAGGGTGGTCCGCGCGGCGGGGTTCGACGGCATGGCGGCGCCGAGGGCCTTCACGGCGGCGGCCCGGTCCTGCCAGTCCGCGGTCTGGTCGTAGTGCCGCGTGAGGGCGGCCACGGCGGCGTCGGAGCCGATGCGGCCCAGGGCGAAGGCGGCGTAGCGACGGCCCGAGGGGCGCGCGGCCTGCAGCAGCTGCGGGGAGCTCAAGGTCGCGACGGCGGGCTCGCCGATGGCGATCAGCACCTTGGCTGCATGCCGCCGGGTGAAGTCATCGATCTGGAAGTGCTGGAAGGTCTTCTTGATGCGGCGCTTGGGATCGTCGGGGTCGGGCACGTTGGCCTCGACGGCCTTGCCCAGCGGCACGAGGTCTTCCACGAGCGGCTTCGCGAAGTAGGCCACGGCCGGCTCCCCGATGATCGCGGCGCTGCGGGCCACGCGGTTGATCTCGGCCTTCTGGTTGTAGATCGACGCCTGGAAGAAGTGCCGGAAGAGGTTCTCGGAGAGCACGTAGGGCCCGGCGCCACCGCGCTCGACGATCGTGTAGAGGCTGATGCGCCAGAGCGGGCTGCCGGCGAGGAACTGCGACCAGGCCCGCTGGATCTCGGCCTTCTCGCCGGCGGAGAGCTTGGAGACCTCGACGGCGCGCGCGTCCCCCACCTGGATCCGGTCGGGATCCACGGCGGGCTCGGCCGCGGTCTTGGCGCCGGCGCCCTTCGAGGCGCCGGACGAGCAGGCCCCGAGGACGGGCAGGAGGGCGAAAAGCAGAAGGCAGACGGGGAGGGTGATCTTGCGCATGGCGCCCGCAGCCTAGGCCCCGCAGGTCACCGGAAGATGGCGGGCACGGGGAGTCCCGCTGTCGTCCGGGAGGCCTACGATCCGGGCTTCCCTCCTCTTCCACCCGAAGGACTCCATGGCCCGCAGCTTCGTCCACACCCACGTCCACAGTGACTACAGCCTCATCGACGGCGCGGCGAAGGTAAAGCACCTCGTCGACGCCGCCGTGCGCTGCGAGCAGCCCGCCATGGCCCTGACCGACCACGGGAACATGTGCGGCGCGATCGAGTTCTACAAGACCGCGCGCAAGGCAGGCATCAACCCGCTCGTGGGTATCGAGGCCTACATGGCCCCGCGCTCCCGCTTCGACCGCCAGAAGAACCCCGTCGCCGCGCACCACCTCATCATCATGGCGCAGAACGAGGTCGGCTATCGCAACCTGATCAAGCTCTCCTCGCGGGCCTTCACGGAGGGCTTCTACTACGTCCCGCGCATGGACAAGGAGCTCCTCGCGTCGCACAACGAGGGGCTGATCGTCCAGTCAGCCTGCCTCTCGGGCGAGCCGGCCTACTACGCCGGGCACGACGACGTCGCGCGCGCCACCCAGGCGATCATGGAGATGCGCGACATCCTGGGGGATCGCTACTACCTCGAGATCCAGCGCAACGGCACGGACGGCCAGGAGAAGGTCAACCAGACCCTGCTGCAGATCGGCCGCGAACAGAACATCAAGGTGGTGGCCTCCCAGGACATCCACTTCGTCGATCCCTCCCACAAGGAGGCGCACGAGGTCAAGACCTGCATCGGCATGGGCCGCACGCTGCGCGACAACAAGCTGAAGCACGCGGGCACGCTCTGCTTCCGCGACACCGACTGGATGTACGAGACGTTCAAGGACGTCCCCGAGACCTGCCACAACACCGTGGAGATGGCCGAGCGCTGCAACCTGGAGCTCGATCTCGGCACGCACCACCTGCCCCACTACGAGCCGCCGAACGGGCAGGACCCGACCGCCTACTTCTATGACCTCTGCCTCGCCGGCGCCAAGGAGCGCTACGGCGCGACGCTGTCCGACGCCGTGCAGGAGCGCATGGCCTACGAGCAGCGCGTCATCGAGGAGATGGGCTTCGTTTCGTACTTCCTCGTGACGTGGGACTTCATGAACTACGCGCGGGAGCACGGCATCCCGGTCGGTCCCGGGCGCGGCAGCGCCGCCGGCTCGATCGTGTCGTACTGCCTCGGCATCACGAACGTGGACCCCTTGGCCTACGGGCTCATCTTCGAGCGGTTCCTGAACCCCGGCCGCATCTCGATGCCGGATATCGACATCGACTTCTGCAAGGACGGTCGCGAGCAGGTCATCCGGTACGTCCAGGACAAGTACGGCGGCCCGGACTGCGTATCGCAGATCATCACGTTCGGTCGACTCGCGGCGCGCGCCGTGATCCGTGACGTGGGGCGCGTCCTCGAGGTCCCGCTCCGCGATGTGGACATGCTGGCCAAGCTCGTCCCCAACGGCCCGGGTGCGTCCCTGGGCGGCGCCCTGGAGGCCGACCCCGACCTGCGCCGCACGGTGCAGCAGAACCCCGAGTACAAGCGCCTCGTCGACACGGCCCTCAAGCTCGAGGGCATGAACCGCAACGCCGGCAAGCATGCCGCCGGCGTGGTGGTGGCCAACGGCCGGCTCGAGGAGTTCGTGCCGCTCTACAAGGTCGGCGAAGACATCACGACCCAGTACTCGATGGACATCCTGGAGGAGATCGGCCTCCTCAAGATGGACTTCCTGGGGCTGCGCACGCTCACGATCCTCGCGACGGCGCTCGAGAACATCCGCAAGGGCGGGCGCGAGCCGCCGGATCTCGACACGCTGCCGCTCGACGACGCCGAGACCTACCGCATGCTCGCCGAGGGCGACGCGCTGGGCGTGTTCCAGGTCGAGAGCGCCGGCATGCGCGATCTGCTGCGCAAGCTGCACCCGAGTACCTTCGACGAGCTCGGCACCATCGTCGCGCTCTACCGCCCGGGCCCGATGGGCTCCGGCATGGTCGACATGTACATCGAGCGCAAGAACGGGCGCGAGGAGGTGACCTACCCCCACCCGAGCCTCGAGCCCATTCTCGAGGAGACGAAGGGCGTCGTCGTCTACCAGGAGCAGGTGATGCGCATCACCAACGTCCTGGCGGGCTTCGAGATGTCCGAAGCCGACAACCTGCGCAAGGCCATGGGCAAGAAGAAGCCCGAACTGCTGGCCAAGTTCCGCGAGAAGTTCGTCGCCGGCTGCGGCAAGAACGGCATGGCCGCCGCCGACGCCACGGTGATCTGGGACCAGCTCGAGCACTTCGCCGGCTACGGCTTCAACAAGAGCCACACGGTCGCGTACGGCCTCATCACGTACCAGACGGCCTACCTCAAGCGACACTTCCCGCGCGAGTACATGGCGGCGCTGCTGACGTGTGAGATGGCCGACATGGACAAGATCACGGAGTACATCGAAGAGGCCCGCCGCATGGGCATCGATGTGCTTCCGCCGGACGTCTCACGCTCGGAGTGGGAGTTCGCCGTCGAGGGCGAGAACATCCGCTACGGCCTCGCCGCGATCAAGGGCGTCGGCCGCTCCGCCGCCGAGGCGATCGCCAACGGACGCGCGCCGGAAGACGGCGGGGAGCCCGAGAGCTACGCCAGCGTGTTCGATCTCTGCGAGCGCGTGCACCTCGGCCACGTCAACCGCTCGACGCTGGAGTCCCTCGTGAAGGCGGGTGCCCTGGACAGCACCAAGGCGCGGCGCGCCCAGGTGGCGGCGGTGCTCGAGCGGGCCCTGGCCCTCGGCCAGTCCGCCGCGAAGGATCGCTCCGCCGGCCAGCTGGGGCTCTTCGGGGAGGCGGCCTCGGAGGACGTCGCGCCGGACTACCCCGACGAGCCGGAGTGGCCCGAGCGCGATCTGCTCGCGTGGGAGCGCGAGCACATCGGCTACTACGCCACGAACCACCCGCTGGCCAAGCACGAGCGCCAGCTACGCCTGCTCGCCAACGCGCGTACCGCGGATCTCGACGAGGTACCCGACCGTACGGCGGTCACGCTGGGCGGCATGATCCGGGCCCTGCGCACGTCGATCGTCCGCAAGGGCCGCAACGAGGGTCGACGCATGGGCTTCTTCGAGCTCGAGGACTTCTCGGGCACGGTGGAGTGCGTGGTGTTCGCCAGGACCTACGCCCAGCTGGAGCCGCTGCTGGAGCCGGACCGCATCGTCCTGCTCGACGGCAAGGTCGACCGCAACCGCGAGATGCCGAGCCTGCACGTCGACAAGATCGTGCCCATCGAGGAGGCGCGGCGGGTCAAGGCCCAGGGCGTGCTCGTGCGCCTGCGGGCCATCCAGGGCGACGTGCTGGACCGACTCAAGCAGACCGTCACGGCCTCGGCCGGCGAGCTGCCCCTCGTGCTCGAGTTCGAGCCCGAGCCGCGCACGGTGGCTCGCGTGAAGGCGGGACCGGGATGGAGCGTGGAGCCGACCGACCAGTTGCTCGACGCGCTCGATGCCCTCCCCGAGGTGGTCGGCGCCGAGTTCCTCGCCCGCACGCCGTAGCAGCCGCCGCGCGCAATTGCGAAGGGCGGCCCTCGAAGAGGACCGCCCTTGGCGCGTGTTCGGACGTGGCTTGGGCGCCGTGGCGCTACTCCTCGCGGGAGATGACGCGCAGGCCCTTGGAGCCGCCCTCGGCGCCCACGGCACCGGCGACCTTCCAGCCCTCACCGTGGAAGGTGATGATGTCGTCCTCGGCGCGGTACTCATCGCCCAGGCGCTGGTACTCCATGTTCCAGAAGCGGCTCTCGGAGACCTCCTGGTACTCGACGACCGGCTTGGCGATCTCGCCACCGCTCTCCTTGGCGGCCTTCTTGAGGCGCTTCAGGATCGTCTGGTTGTGGTCCCAGTAGGCGGAGTCCACCACGACGCTGTCCTTGCCGAGCACGACGCTGTCGTCACTGCTCTTGTCGCCGTACTGCTCGACCTTGTAGGTCGCGGTCGGGTCGACGAGGCCGTAGATCTGAATGGTGATCTTGTCGTAGAGCGGGTCGACCGGGCCGAAGATGGCCACGGTGTCATGGCTCGCACCCGCCTTGAGGCGACCGGCCGTGGACCCGATGGAGACGAGGTTCTTGTTCTTCTCGGCGCGGCGGATGTTGCCCAGCGCGTCGGTGTAGCCGCCGGCGAGGTAGACGCCCTTGGTGTCCGTCAGGGCCTTGACGAGCGGGTGCCACTGGCGGGCATGCTTCGTCTTGTTGGCGACGCTGATGGTCATGTAGTGGTAGGTCGCCGAGTCGCCGTTGGCGCTGCGCACGGTGACCGTGCGGAGCGGGCCGTGGCTGAAGTCGAGCATCCAGCGCTGGCGGCTCTCCTTTTCGGCCGCAGAGGCGGGGCCGGCGAGCCAGGCGACGAGAGCCAGGCCCAGGACAAGGGCCGTGCGGCGGAGCAGGGTGGTGTTCATCGGTGTGCTTCCCTCGGTTCGATCCGGCCGGAAAGATACCTGCCCCCCCTCACAAGGGGCAAGAAGCCGCTGGCTGGACCCTGATTCCTCGCCTACGGAGGCCCTACGGTCTGCCCCCCGCCGCGCGCCGGGGCGCGGCCCGCGCCCGGGGAGCCCGGGGGGGCCCTCCGCCGCGGCGCGGCCGCTCGAGCGGGTCGCCGTCCCCCCGCCGCCGGGAGCGCCGTGCGCCTCCAGCCCGCCAGGGGCCCGGCACGACTCCGGGCGGCGCTTCCCCCTCCGGCTCGGGGCGCCCCGGTCGGCCCGGGCCCCAAAACGAGCCACGTCCCCGCAGGGCCACCCCGCGAGGACGTGTGTGGTCGTGTGCCGTACTCGGGAACGCGAGGCCGCGCCTTGGCGCGCACCGCCTGCCCCCGAGGGCCCCGGATGGCGAGCCGCGGACCGGATCCGGTCCGCTCCGCGCTCCGCGGCGCAGGCGCCTAGTGACCGAGGACGCGCTGCAGCTCCTCGTTGGAGCTGGCATCGCCGAGGAACTCGTCGGGGTTGTCCGGGTCGGGCTTCGACATGTCGAACTCGGCCCACTCCTTGTAGCGCACGTCGCCGCCGGTGTAGCCGCACACGATGCCGTCGGGGTGGTGCAGGGGGCCGTCGTCGTCGTCGCAGATCAGGAGCGTGCCGATCTTCTCCTGGTCCGGCGTGATCAGGAAGTCGCGCTCCTGGTTGCGGCGGCCGGCGTAGGAGGTCAGCTCGTGGAAGTCACCGTCCTTGAGGGACTTCTTGTTGATCTCCTCGTAGCGCTTCTCGTCCACGTCCTCGAGCGTGTAGAGCACGTCGCCCGGGCTGAACAGCATCTCGAGGTTCTCCTTGCGGCGGCGGTCGAGGTCGTTGGTCGCCACGACGCTGAGAACGAAGTTCTTGCCGTTGTAACGCGGCCAGCCGCCGGACACCTTGCCGGTGCGTCGGTCGATCATGTACATCGTCAGGTTGCGGACGTTGTCGCGGGACTTCGTCTGGCGGCCGCGCTCCTGGATCATCGGGACGAGCGCCACGACCATGGTGGCGAGCACACCGATGATGGCCATCACGACCAGGATCTCGATGAAGGAGAAGCCGGCTTGGCGGCCGTTCGCGCTGGGCTTGGATTGGGTGTGCATCAGGGAATCTCCTGCGAGGGGTCTTGCGGAACGGAGCGGCACTATATCAACTGCCGTGCCCGGCGGAACGGCCTCGCAGGACCCGCTTCGGATTCGCTGCAAGTCCCGTGGTTTCAAGGACTTCCCGTGGTCGGGCGCACCAGCGCCTGCCCTGCGGGTGATTACGACGCTACCACCCACGCCGGCGGATCGGTCACGGACCTTCCAACTATCGGCAACCAAGCGACCACCGAGGCGCCCCAGCCGCGGCTCGCAGGGCCTCACATCAGGCCGAAGCGGCCCCGGCACGCTCGACGGCAGCCCGCAGGTCGTCCACCCGGTCGGTGGCCTCCCACGGCAGCCCGTCGCGGCCGAAGTGGCCGAGGCAGGCGGTGTCGCGGTAGATCGGTCGGCAGAGGTCCAGGCCCGTGATGATGCCGTGGGGCGTGAGGTCGAAGACATCCGCGACGGCCTGCTCGAGGACGTCGTTCGGGGTCGCGTCGCGCCCCCAGCCCTCGGCACGGACGCAGATGGAGACGGGCTCCGCCACGCCGATGGCGTAGGCGAGCTGGATCTCGCAGGCGTCGGCGAGGCCGGCGGCCACGATGTTCTTGGCCACGTAGCGCGCCATGTAGGCCGCGGAGCGGTCGACCTTGCTCGGGTCCTTGCCGCTGAAGGCGCCGCCGCCGTGGGGCGCCCAGCCCCCGTAGGTGTCGACGATGATCTTGCGACCGGTCAGGCCCGTGTCGCCCTTCGGGCCCCCGATGTGGAACGAGCCGGTGGGGTTGACCAGCAGACGCGTCTCGCTGTCGAGCAACTCGGCCGGCAGCAGCGGGAAGAGGTGCTCGCGCACGTCGGCCTGGATCGTGGCCTGGTCGACCTCCTGGGCATGCTGGGTCGAGACGACCACCGTGTGCAGACGCTTGGGGCGGCCGTCATCGCCGTACTCGACGGTGACCTGGCTCTTGGCATCGGGCAGCAGGTAGTCGAGCGTGCCCTTGCGGCGCAGGTCCCACAGACCACGGGTGAGCACGTGGCTGAGGTGGATGGGCAGCGGCATGAGCACTTCGGTGTCGCGGCAGGCGTAGCCGAACATGAGTCCCTGGTCGCCGGCGCCCTGCTTGCTCGGATCGCCCCGGTCCACACCCTGGGCAATCTCGGCGGACTGCTTGCCCACGGTGATCAGCATCCCGATGTCGTCCACCGGGTAGCGTGCGCGGGGGTCGTCGTAGCCGATGTAGCGGATCGCATCGCGGGCAACGCCGGCCAGGTCGACGACGACGTCCGGCTTGGCGCGCACCTCGCCACCGACGACGCAGAGGCCGTTCGTGACGTAGGTCTCGACCGCGACGCGCGCGTCGGGGTCCAGCGCCAGATAGGCGTCGAGGATGCTGTCGCTGATCGTGTCGGCCAGCTTGTCGGGATGGCCGCCGGTCACGGCCTCGGAAGTGAAGAGAAAGCCCATCGTCTGCTCCTGGAAGGAGCGGCGATCGTAAGCAGCCAATACGACACCGGAACGCCAAATTCAGCCCACCCCGGCTGCCCTGCGTGGGCAGAATGGGCAGACACGTCCACGCGGGGTGCAGCCGGCGCCCCCCCAGGAGAAGCCTCCATGCGCTCCCCGATCCCCGTCAGGCCTGTCGGCGGCCTGCTGCTGCTGTTCTCGGTCCTCCTGCTCGTTGGCTGCGGCAGCAGTCATCACAGCCACGAGGGCTATGTCCTTGTCGACAACCGCACGGACCTGACCACCAACGAGTACCTCTGGGCCTTCCGCCTGGCGCCCTTCGGGCAGCCCTTCACCGGGGATCTCCTCAGCGCGGATCTGGCGCCGGCGGCCACGGCCAACCTGGGCGCGTTCCAGGAGGAGTACTACGACGCCGAGGGCGACCTCGAACTGGGTGACCTGATCGAGTGGTTCGACATCTGGGTCGGCGATCAACAGACCACGGTCTTCGAGGTCCTATGACCCCGTTGCGGCGCGCCCTCACCCTCGGCCTGCTCGGCGGCCTGCTCGCCGGGCTGCTGCAGGGCTGCGGAGGGGGCGGCGCCGGCGACGACCCGCTGGCCCTGGGCACCGTGTCGCTGCGCAACGAAAGCGACCTGGGCATGGCCCCGCTGACGGTCACGCAGTTCTTCCTGGTCCCCGTCGGCGAGGTGGCGCCCGGCACCAACCTCCTGAGCCAGCCCGCCGCACCGGGGGCCGTCGTGATCCTGGGCCTGTTCCCGGCGGGCACCTACAACGCCGTCGCCGTGCTCTCGAGCGGCTTGAACATCAACTTCCTGGATCGCACGGTGGTCGCAGGCCAGCCCACGACGTTCGTCATCCCGGGAAACTAGGCGGCGCGTCCCGGACGGCCTCCCCCCGGGCGTCCCCGCCAGGGACACCCCAGCGGCCCCCGCGGAGGACACCCGCCCCCCACGCGAGTGGACCCTGCAGACACAAACTCTTGCCATGCAAGGACTTGCGTGTTTGCGTCGCGTTTGGCCCCCACGTTGCTCTAGGCAGGCTGCGGTGCTCGTCGCCGCGATCGGAGCCTGTCATGCACGCCCTACGCCTCGCCCCCCTGAGCCTCGTCCTCCTGAGCGCCCTGCTGCTCTCCGCCTGCGGCGGCGGGCACTACCACGAGGACGTGATCATCGAGGAGACGATCATCATCCCCGTGGGCGATGTCGAGGTGGACAACCAGACGGACCTGAGCGGCACGTTCGAGAACCTCTTCTTCTTCGACATGACACTCGCCGGCCTGACGGCCTGGACGGGCAATCTCCTCCCCTTCGATGTGCTGCCCGGCGAGATCTACTTCGTCGGCTCCTTCGACGAGGACTTCTACGACGCGGAAGCCGAGGCCGATCTCGGCCTCGTGACCTTCTTCGACATCTTCGTGGAGGGCGGGTTCACGACGACCTTCGAGGTCTTCTGATCGCCTGACCGCCCACGCGCCCCTCATGGCGTCGCGGGAACCGGGAACGACTCGATGTGCCGGACACCGCCCCAAGGTGGGGTGGTGACATCGAGCCCGGCCCCGCGGCGCCGTTTTCATGCCGTGGGCACGACCCGTCCCCGCCCCGATACTCGGAGGCCCCATGCGTCTCCCCCGCCTCCTGCTCTTCGGCCTCGTCCTGCTGGCTGTCGCCGCCGTCGCCTGGATGCTTGCGACGGACGGCCCCGCCACGCCCTCCCCGGAACTCGACGTCGCCCCCCTCCCGGAGGACGCCAGCCCGGAGGTCTCCCCCCGCGGCGTCGACGGGCCCGGCGCGCGCCTCCCCCTCGACCGCCCCGACCCCGAGGGACGCGTGCCGGCAGCCCGCGCACGGGCCGGCCTGACCGGGGCGGTGGTCGATGCCCGTGGGCGCGGCCTGCGCGGCGCGCGGGTTCGCGTCGTGCCCGTGGAGCCGGCCAGCCTGCGAGGGGCGCCGTATGCCGACGGCGCCCCGCTGGCCGCCACCCGGACCGACCGCAGCGGCGACTTCGCCCTGGAGGCCGTGGCCACCGGCCGCTGGCTGCGGGTCCTCGCATCCCTCGAGGGCTACGCCACGGTCGGCCGCCTCGTCTCGAGTGCGGGGGCGCACCTGACCCTCGTGTTGCCACCCGCCGGCGGCCTGACGCTCACGCTCGTCGACACGGAGGACAAACCGGTGGCCGAGGCCGAGGTGCATGCCGGCGCCGGCGAGACCCGACTGACGACCACGAGCAACGCACGAGGCGTCGCGCGCTTCGAAGCGCTCCCGCCCGGGGCCGTGCAGGTGCGCATCCTCGCGCCGGCCCACGGCGGCGCGCGCGCCGGTCCCTACACCGTGCGCGCCGGCGCCATGGCGGAGCACGTCGTGGTCATGGCCCGCGCCGTGGTGCTGGAGGGCACGGTCCTCGACGAGGACACGGGGCGCCCCATCGACGACGCCCAGGTTCGCGTGGCACGACCGGGCCAGGCCGCCGAAGCCGCGACGAACGCCCAGGGCCGCTTCGGACCGCTGCCGGGAGGCGGCGTGGGCGAGCGCGTCTTCCTGGCCACGGCGGCCGAGGGCTACGCCCCCATCCTGGAGCCGGTGCACCTGCGCATGGCCGGCACCCAGACGGTCGTGCTGCACCTGCGCAAGGCGCCCCCATGGGAAGGACGCGTCCTCGACGCGCAAGGCCGGCCCCTCGCCGGGGCCACGGTCCGCTACAGCAGCGATGGCGTCGCCATCGCCCCGCGCGGCACGACGACCACGACCGACGAGCTGGGCCGCTTCACGCTGCCGCCGCCCCCCGTCCCGGCTCCGGGGCGGCGCGTCGTCCTGCTGGCGGAAGCAGGCGATGCCCTCGGCGCCCTGGCCCTGCGCCCCGACCAACTGCCGCCCACGCCACTCGATCTCGTGGTCGAGCGGGGGGCGAGCGTCACGGGACGCGTGGTGGATGCCCAGGGCGCCGGACTCGCGGGCGTCGGCATCCGACTCACGCCGGCGTGGTCCAAGCTCCCCCGCCAGGCGCGGACCGATGCGATCGTCTCGCGCCTGCACGCCTTCAACGCCGTCGGCAACCAGGGGCTCGCCACCGCGTCCGGGGCCGAGGGCTACTGGCGCCTGGACGGCGTCCCCGCAGGGCCCTTCGTGCTGCGGTATCGCCAGGGTGGTCATGAGTTCCCGGAACCCGAACCGCTGCTCGTGGGCGTCATGGGAGCCGACGCCGGTTCGAAGGTCCTGGGCGACGGGATCACGCTGACCGGCGAGGTCGTCGACGCACGCGGCCAAGGCGTTCCGGGGGTGATCGTCACGTCCAAGTCGCCCGAGGGGCCCAGCCCGCGTCGACGGGCCAGCACCGACGCCGACGGCCGCTTCGAGTTGCCGGGCTTGAGCCCCGGCCCCCACGAGGTGCGCGCCCTGCTCGCCGGCCGCACGGGGCATGGCGGTTTCGTCTCCGTCGCGCCCGAGGGCGACAACCACCTTCGCATGGTGCTGGACGAGCCTGCCGTGCTCGCGCTGCAGGTGACGAAGGACGGCGCGCCCTACAAGGGCCTGCTGACCGTCGCCTTCGGCGAGACGGGCTCCGGCCGTGCCGCCGCCCGGCGCCACACGCTGCGGGTGCGCGGTGGCAAGGCCGTGCTCGACGATGCCCCGCCCGGCGAGTGGACCGTGGAAGCGTACGCCCCCGGCGGACTGCGTGCCCAGGTCCAGGAGGTGCAAGTCGACTCCGGCCGTCGCGGCGACGTGCGCATCGCGTTGACCGCAGGCGCACGCCTCACGGGCACCGTCCGCAGCGCGGGCGGTCGGTCGGTGGCGAGCGCGCAGCTCGAGCTGGAGCATCCCGCGACGGGTGGCCGGGTGAAGGCCACGGCGGACGGGAGCGGGCGCTACCACCTGGAGGGCCTCGCGCCCGGCGACTGGACACTGCAGGTGCTCGGCCGCGGCGGTGCTCCCCTGCGCGAGCAGCTCGTGCTGGCCGCGGGCGAGGCGCGCACGCTCGACCCGACCCTGCCGGCCGCCGGGCGCGTGCGCGTGCGCGTCGTCACGGTCTCGGGCAGCCCCATCCCCGAGGCGCG
>Ga0316202_10001204_pt1 | contig 21262 bp, 20 predicted proteins | sample 3monrhotite_MG_FD_204934 | JGI IMG/M metagenome (GOLD analysis project Ga0316202, IMG submission 204934) | Microbial mat bacterial communities from mineral coupon in-situ incubated in ocean water Damariscotta River, Maine, United States -... | ecosystem: Environmental > Aquatic > Marine >... | reverse complement strand
CACCGGCGCCCACTGCCGCGTCGAAGGCCAGATCATGGCCAAGGAAGTAGACCCGGAGGAGGTCGCGCACTTCGAGTCTGAGTCGGCCAACACCGACCAGATGCCCGAGAAGCAGGCCAAGGACAACATCGTGTACCAGCTCGTCGCGACGGGCGTGGCGATGAAGCCCGCCGAGGGCTGATGCGCCCCCACGACCTCCAGCTTCCCACTGACCCGGAGGCCTTCACCGCGGCCCAGCTCCGCCTGGCCGCCGCGGTCTCTGCGACCCCGCCCGCCGCCGCGCCTCGGCTGTGGGGTGCGGTCGACGTCGGCTACAACATCACCGGCCCAGACACGGCCCACGCCGTCGCCGTGCTGATGGACGCCGAGACCGGGGAGCTGGTCGAGGAGGCCATCTGGCAGGGGCCGCCACCGCACGGCTACGTGCCGGGGCTGTTCTCCCTCCGGGAGGGCGCCTGCCTCGTGGCGGCGCTGGAGCGGCTGTCCCAGGCCCCCGACGTCCTCTTCATCGACGGGCACGGCATCGCGCACCCGCGCGGCTTCGGGCTGGCCTGCCAGATGGGCCTCACCTTCGACGTGCCCACCGTCGGCGTCGCAAAGCGGCGCCTGTGCGGCGAGCACGGCACGCCGGGCGACAGCCCCGGCGACTGGAGCCCGCTGCGCCTGGAGGGCCGCACGGTGGGCGGCGTGCTGCGCACGCAGGCCGGCGTGAAGCCGGTGTTCGTCTCGCCTGGCCACCGCTGCGACGTCGAGACCGCCATCGCCTGGTCCACCGCCGCGCGCAGCGCCCACCGCCTGCTCGCCCCGATCCGCTACGCCGACATCCGGACCCGGCAGGTCCGCGACGGCCGGACCGGGCCGATCTAAATTGCGTCGCTGGCCGGCGTCCCGCGGCCGTTGTCGAGGCGCGCCTGGAGGCTGCCGTCCGCGATGGCGGCCTTCAGCCGCTTGCCGCCCCCGATGAGGGTGCCGTGCACGTAGACCTGCGGGAACGTGGGCCAGCCGCTCCACATCTTGATCGCGAGCCGCTCCTTCCACTTCGAGAAGTACGAGCCATACTCCAGGTACGTGAACGCGACGCCGGCCTGCTTGAGCGCCTTCCGGGCGCCGCCGACGTGCGGGTTCTGCGCCATGCCGACGACGACGACGGCGTCCTGCTCGACCGCCTGCGCGACCTCGCGGACGATGTCGGCGTGGAAGTTGTCGAGGAAGGTGTCGGCTTCGGTGCTGTAGCTGCCGTCAAAGATCGGTCGGTCCATGCGATGTCCTGTGGCGGTGTGTTTCGTCACGCAGCGTTTATCCACCGTCTGGGCACCGACCAGTGCCGAATCCTGCACGGGGACACAAGACGGCCGTGAAATCGAGTCTGAAACCAGCCGCTATCGCCTGAATGCGGGCGGCAGACCTGAACGCGGTACTCTCTGGTTGCCCCCCCAGGTAACGAGAGGTTCCCCTTGAGCACCGACGCAAACAAGCAGCTATCCTCCGGCTCCGCTGAGCAGTTTCGCGGCTACGAGCTGAGCACCGACAACGGGATCCTGATCGGCACGATCATCGTGACCACTGGAAGTCCGCCCCCCGGGCTCTCCGCGAGCAACCACGAGTACATCTTCTACGCCCCCGGAGGCGAGCAGGCGTGGAAAGATCACGGCGGCAACCTGTTGTTCAAGAACGCCGCTCAAGACAGCAGCTCCTTTCTCAACAACCTCACCCTCAACAGCCCCGACGTCTCGATCCCGAACAGCGGGTTTGTCCCGACGGAGCCCGGTGACTGGTTCCTTGATAATTCGAGCGTGAGCTCGTTCGAAAATACCAACGGTGCCGGCGAGACCCGCGCTGTTGTTGTAGAATTTGCCGGAAACCAGATCTCAAGGCTGGGCTGGATTCGGCGCAGCTCCTCGCTGACCAATGTGCTGTTCAGCAACCAGCTCGGCACCGTCAACGCCGAGATTGTCCTGACGCGGCGCGTTGAAAATGTGGGCGAAAACTGGAACCTCAAGTCGATGATGGTCGAGTAGCAGCCCGAATGGCGGCGGCGCGGACGGTGCCGCTGGCATAAACCGCGGCCATGAAGCCCCTCGTCGAAGTCGTGCAGTTTGTCCCGGTCCTCACCCTGGCGGCGGGCTTTGTGATCGCCGGCGAGATCGACCTGTCGGTGGCCGCGGGCCGGTTCGCGCTCGCGGCCGTGCTCGCCGTGCTCATCGTCGCCGGGCTGGCCTGGAAGAAGGTGCAGCAGAACGCGTTCCTGGTCGGCGCAGACCTGTGGCTGCTCGTCGGCGCAGTCAGCTTCAACGTGCCCATCGGGCCTGTCGAGGACGCGATGGTGCGGGCCGGTGGCGGAGGCATCTTTGTCGGTGCTCTGCTGGCCGGGCTGTTCTACACCGCCACCCAGCCAGAGGGGTATCTCGGGGTGGTGTCGGGCAAGACCCGCGCCCTGTCGGTGCTGCTGCTGGTGCTGACCGCCGCCGCCGCGGTGTGGGCGATCGCTCACCCTGACAGCATCCGGCTCGGGGCCGCGCTCCCGTTCATCGGGATCAACGTGCTCCGCCGCGTCATGGGACGGCTCGCGAGCCGGTAGGCGCGCTGCCAGGGAAGCTGTACACTTGGCGCGACTGCTTTTCGTGGAGAGCGTGATGCCGTTCCGGCTGCTGTTCGTCTCGCTTGGGACGTTGGGGATCCTGGGTGGATCTGTGGTGATGGTGCTGTCTGCGGGGCTGATCCTCGGCGGCGTTCACCCCGCCATCATGCTCGTGGTGATGTTCCTGACGGTGATGGTCGCGCTGGCTGGCTGGGCGATTGGGCCGTGGTTCACGGATCTTATCCAGGGCTGGGTGTACAACCTGGAGAAGCTGTCGTTTGACGACTTCGAGCAGCTCCACCCGACGGTCGGGCAGTTTATGCGCCGTGTGTGCGAGGAGAACCGGCTCCCGCTGCCGAAAATTCGCCTGATCCACGACGACAACCCGACCGCCTACACCTACGGATCGTTGCCGATGAACGCGCGGGTCGCGCTGTCGGATGGGCTGTTCCGCTTCCTCGACGACGAGGAGGTCTGCGCGGTGGCTGCGCACGAGCTGGGCCACATCCGCCACTACGACTTCGCGGTGATGACCCTGGCGAGCACGACCCTCCAGCTCCTGTACGAGATGTACTGGCTGTTCACGCGCAGCCTGAGCAAAGGCAAGAACAACCCGCTGCCAGCGATCGGGCTGATGGCATACGTGCTGTGGCTGGTGGGCACGTACCTGGTGCTGTTCCTGTCCCGGACGCGCGAGTACATGGCCGATGCCTTCGCCGCGAAGGCGTGCGGCGATCCGGCGCCGCTGCAGCGGGCGCTGGTGCGGATCGCGTACGGCATGGCCGAGGTCCAGCGGACCGGCACCGCCAACGTGCGGCTGCTGGAGGCGACGCGGGCGATGGGCATCTTCGACCCCAAGGCCGCCAGCGGGGTCGGCAACTCGGTGCGGGCCGTGGACGGCAACCTCGCGCTCAGCGACGAGCCCACGCCGTCAAAGGCGTTCGACCCGGTCGCCATCGAGCCCATCTTCCTGTTCGACCTCTTCAACCCCTGGGCGACGGTCAGCGAGCTGTCCTCGACGCACCCGCTGACCGGGAAGCGGATCCGGGCGCTCAACGGGCAGGCGCCCGCGCTGTCGCGGGCGCCGCTGTTCCGCTTCGACCGGGTCGACCGCGAGGGCAAGGCGCTCGACTACACGCGGCTGTACGGCAAATTCTTCTTCGAGGTCGTCATCCACTTCCTGCCGTTCGTGGCGCCGCTTCCGGTGCTGCTGCTGGCGATCGTCTTCCCGCGGGCGCTGGGCCTCGTGGTCGCAGCCGTGGGCGCGGGCATGGTGGTGAAGGGACTGTACCGCTACGCCATCGGCGGGGCGTTCGAGCCGACGACGATGTACGAGCTGATGTGCGACCCGTACGCGTCTCCGCTCCGCGGGCGCCCGGTGCAGCTTGAGGGCGAGATCATCGGCAAGGCGATGGCCGGCAGCAAGATCGGTGAGGACCTGACGATGAAGGATCGATCGGGCGGGCTGGTGATGCTCAACTATGAGTCGCTGTTCTGGATCTTTGGGAACCTGTTCTTCGGGATGGGCAAGGCCAAGGCCGCGATCGGACAGCAGGCGGTCGCGCGGGGATGGTTCCGGCGGAGCGTGTACCAGTTTGTCGACCTGTCCGACCTCGTGCTGGAGGACGGCAAGACGATCGGGTCGTACACGCGCTTCTGGGGCATCGCCGGCGGCTTCGTGGTCCTGCTCGGCGGCATGGTGCTCGGGGCCGTGGCCCTCGTCGTGTAGCCGATCGAGGCCCATAACCTCCTCTCCGAGCGCACCGGAGGGGAATAAGTGTCCGATTTGGGTGGGGCAATGGCGCTATGCTGCACACTATGCAGACCATCGCCATGTGGCTCGAAGACACCTTCGTTCCACACTTTCTCGCACGGCCGTGGCCTGACTGGCCCCTGCTCAACGGCGACACGGTGCGGCTCGTGCCACAGTGCGTCGAGCTCTCTGGAGACAGCCTCCAGGCCCGCACCCAGCTCCTGCACCACAACAACAGCGGCAATGTCTCTCACATCCGCGAGTGCTGGGTGTTCCTCGGCACCCTGCCCGAGGCGGCTGGCCTGCTGGCGCCCGACGGACTCAGCGACGTGCAGCAGCGGTGGCTGGCCGCGGTGGAGCACGCCGCCACACAGCTCTGGCGGACCGCGGAGTACCCCCACACCATATCTGCCGCTGACTTGTTCAGTGGCCTCCCCACGCTCGTCGATGTGGTTTTGTCGCACGCCGAGCATGGACCGCTCTTCCCGCGTCCCACCACCCACACCCCCCAGCACACACCGCTCTCGATGGAGATCGCCGCGCCGGGTGGGGAGCCCCTCGTCTCTTTTATCGCAAGTCCCGATCAGATCTCCGTGCACATCCTCCCCAACAACGGGATCGAGGTGGTGCTGCGCACGCCCGAGGCGCGGGCTGTGCTCTGCCGCGAGGACGGACTCCGCGAGGTCATCGTCGGTCCGCGCGAGCCCCTCCGGGCGGTGCTGGGCTGGCTGGCCGACGCCGCACGCGCCGCTGGCGACCCCACCGTCCGGGTCATCGATCCCGGCGATGCGTACGACGATGAAGGCTCGCTGTGGGTGCTCAGTGAGATGCTCGGGCAGCTGGCGAGCGCACAGCAGGTGGACTGGCGGGTCGAGCGGGACACCCTGCGCGCAGCCAGGGACCTGCCCGACACACCCGGCAGCCAGGTCGCGTGGCGGGCCTTCCTCGATCGCCACTTCTGCCCGAATGGAGCAGCCGTCAGAAGCGAACGGTGAGGGCGGCGCCCCGTGCCTCTTGCGTCACCATCGGCACCAGCGACCACGAGACGTCACCAGCGTGCTCCGCCTCGTACGTGCGGAACGCGCGGCGGGTGTTGATCATCTGGGCCGCGCTCCCGCCGATGACGCACAACAAGCCGGCCGACATGAGCGGGCTGCTGAGGTCAGGGGCGACGCTTGCTGTGGCGATGCCGCCGCCGAGCATGCCGACCCCGCCGAGCATCACCCAGCGGGGGACCGGAGAGTAGGGGATCCCGGCGTCTTGCAGGGCGAGCCGCGCGACGGTGCCACCCACCATCATCACCGGGACCGACACCCCGAAGATGATGCCACCCGTGAGCATCGTGCCGACGCCTACGAGGAGCATCTCCTCAGAGCCAAAGATCGCTGGGATGAGGCCGACGACGGTGACCCCCAGCCCGACACCGGTGGTGACCAGGCCGACGACCGCTCCCGTCGTGCCGATGCCGTAGATGACCTGTCCGCGCTGGAGGCGGCTCTCTGCCTGCCTGAGGTCTCCGTCGCGCGCGGTCGCATAGACGCCGTCTTCTTCCGGGCTGGGCGCGCTCACCGTGAGGCTGGCCTCGTAGCGGAGCGCCGGCTCAAAGCCCAGCGACAGAGCCTGCTTCGGCGGCGCAAAGCTGGCTTCGGTGCTCGCCTGCACCGGGGCAGCGCTCAAGAAGGCACCAAGGAGGAGAGAGACGGACATGATGGCTCCGGGCTTGGGACACTTTAAACGTACGAGGGCCGAGGGCATGCCGCCGTTTCACGTCATTTCGCGTTGTTTCGAGCCCACGATTACTCTTCTCCAGCCAGGAGCGCCGCAGCCGATCGGCAGATGTCCTTGATGCGTTTCCTGGCCCCGGCGTGAGGAAAGGACCACGACTCTACGGTGACGCTCCCGCGTATCAGGGACGCATGGAAGACCCCGGCGCTGGACGAGACAAGGCAAATCAGGTTGTGGCTGTCGCTGCGCAGTGTGAGCGTATGGTGCTCGGAGGACCCTGAGACGGGTGGGGCCTGGAGGATGTCGAAGGGATCGGTCTTTGCGCCGTCGAGTCGGGAACACAGCCAGAGCAGGAAGAGGTCCCAGTGCTTCCCGCTCCGACGGAGGCGCTTTAGGAGGTAGACCGTGCTGTCCTCGAAGCGCACCATGTTCCGGAGCATATAGTCGAACAGCACAGGCTCCTGGATGAGAAGCGACCGCCAACCCCACCAGCCGTCATCCTCCGGCGCAACGAGCCCCTCCTTGATGATCGCGCGGAGGCTCTTCTCGACATTGTCCACGTCGATCCTCTTGAGGACGCGGCGTACAGTGTCCCGGACGGTGTTTGCTTCGTCTTTGGCGTCGAGGTGACCACGGAGCAACCGCTTCCAGCTCACGTCGCGGTCGATGTCTTCGAGCAGGCTGTGGTTGCGCCCCTTCTGGAGGAGGTAGTCTCCCTCGCACAGCAGAGCTCGGCGCCACCGGTGCTTCTTGTGGGCGAACAGGCCGGCCTGGGACGGCGGGAACACTGCGCAGGTTCGCGCCCACCAGTCCGAGAAACGCGTGCGGTGCTGTGTGTCCTGCTCGTCACTCCAGCCCGCGTCCTGTTGAGACTGCCACGCGCTGAGGATGCCGCTGAAGGAGAAGAGGAATTCGATCTGTCCGCGAAAGTAGGGGTGGTCTTCGGCGCTGGTGATCAGCGCGCCCCAGGCAGGGGACTTCGCCATCAGGTGCGCCTTGAGGCGCTCCTCTCGCACCTGCTGGCGGTTGAACCCGCGAAGATCGGTCGCGGGGTCGCGCAGCGCAGAGAGGATGTTCGGGGCTCGGATCAGCACGCGGATGGTCTGGATCGCCTGGGCGAATTCGGAGAGCCGGTTGTAGGTCGTGTTCTCGACGAGGTTCGCGATCACCCGCAGCCACTGATCGCGCTGGCTGGCTGGGTGAGGGGAGAGGTGGTGCTCACACCAGGCGACAAAGAGCAGCCAGTGCTGGTATGTCATCCCTTCGCGGCTGCGGCTGCCCTCACCACTCAGGACCCGCTGGATCAGCGCTTCTCCGTCGATGCGGGTGCCGCTCTGCCACATTGTGGCAGAGGACGCAGACTTGTCGAGCAGGGCCACCAGGCTCGTCAAGAACGCGGCGCTCAAGCACCCCCGGTCGCGGTAATCGTAGAAGCTCAGGGGGGCGTCGCCCGAGAGCATCTGCAGCGTGTCCTCGGTCCCGCTCCAGGCCAGCAGCGCCACCGCGCGGATGGCGTTCATCATGTGGGCGTCAAACGCCAACGGATCGTCGGGAGACCAGAACAGGTCCGCCCACCGCGTGTCGAACGCGTGGCTGAGGTGCGCCTGGAGCGACTGGCTGCCAACCCGCAGGCCCGCGTGGTGTTGCTGGATGTGCTGCTCGAGGTTGGCCTTGAACGTCTCCAGCCCCGTCAGCGCCTTCCCGCGCGCGTTCATCTTGATGTAGAGGTCGTCGGTCAGCCCGAACGACTCCAGGTCGAGGAACTGGAACGTGATGGTGGGTGCCGTGTCGTCGGTGAGGCGCTCGTACAGCCCGCTCGTGCCGCGGAAGAGGTCGTCGATGGTGTCAAGCACCGACAGGCAGGACACGACGGTCGGGTCACGCTCCCAGCTCTGAAAGAACCACTGCGCGTCTCGCAGCGCCGCAGACAGGCGCGGAGCGGTGTCGACGCTGACCGTGGCGTTGACGAGCGCGTCGAAGAATTCGCCAGAGCTGGGGCGGACCGCGTAGGTGAACCGCGATCGCTTGCTCTTCTCCTGGCGCGCGAGCGCCTGGAAGGCGTCCACGGCTCCGTCGTGCTGGGCGAGGTACCAGTGGAGCAGGAACAGCGTGGTCAGCCGCTGCTGGCCGTCGAGGGGGGCGAAGCCCTCCTGCCCGCTGACGCCCACGACACCGTAGACGAAGTCCAGGTCCAGCGGCTGCCTCTGCACCAGCGCGTCCCGGAGCGCGGTGACGAAGCGGACGCGGATGGTCGCGGCGCTGGCGCGTCCCTGCGCAAAATCACGCTGCAACATCGGGATGCGAATCTGTCCGTGGGCCTGTATCAAGCGAGAGAGGGTCTGCTGGCTCACTGGTCACCCCCAAAGAACGAGACCAGCACGGCGTGGATAGACTCAGCGTGCGCGTCTGCGTCCTTCTCGGTCCAGTACATCAGCCCCGCCTCGCGTGGAGAGTAGTATTTCAGGAACGCGTTCGTCGTGCAGAGTGGCACGAAGGTGCCGCTCTGGTCGAGCGCGAGGACCTTTCGCCGCTTGACCGGGAAGGGGGAGTTGCCGTAGCCACGGTTCGTGCCCGAGTCGAGCAGGGTCAAGTTCCCGACGCTGTTGTCGGTGTCGCTGGGGGCGTGCTCCCCGAAGGCCTCCAGAACGGCCGAGTAGACCGACTCGAACTTCTGGGCGCTGAAGTCCGCGCGCAAGGCGTCGACCGTAGCGACCAGCGGCGTGTAGGTGCTCCTGGGGGGCTCGATGGCCCAGTACTCTGCGACGTACGCCAGCCACTGCTTCTGGCCGTCCGCCCGGCCCGGCCGGTACTCGGAGACAGAGCGGATGTGCTCGATGTCCCAGGACTCGTTGTGGAACCGGTCGAAGGGAAACCGGACGAACGCGGTCGGGTTGATGGTGATGGTCGCGACGTTAAACAGCAGCAGCGTGTTTCGGATCCGGCGCGTGTCGCTGCCATACGACAGCTTGTCGAGGAACGTTTGTACCTGCTCATCGAGCTTGTCGCCGGCCTGGAGCGGCCCGCCGAGCAGGTAGGTGGCGATCTTCTCCTTGAGGTGCCGGAGGAACGCAGAGCGTCCCATCGTCGGCCGTGTGCGGAGCAGCTCGACGACGACCTCGGCGGCAGGGCGGGCGTCCTTGCCAGAGGTCTGGAGGTGCAGCCACATCCCGACCAGGTGGAAAAATACCCGGTCTTCGTACCACTCCTGCAAGCGCATGGCGATCTGCTTGACCTTCCGCCACCGCTTCAGCCAGTCGACATCGGTGTCTGCCTCGTCGGGAAGAAAGGCAAGGAACACGCCATACGGATCGTCGGGCGCGATCGGGATCTTGTCGAGCAGCACGTCGATGGCAAACAGCAGCTCGATGCGGGTCGGCGAGTCAGGGGCCGCACCGTTGAGGAAGTGCCAGAAGCCGTCTTCTCGGAGCAGCTTCTCAAGCTGATCCCACTCGTGGGCGATCTGTATCTTGTGGAGGGGGTTGGTAAAATTCTGCTCGCGTAGGAACAAGGCGCGGATCAGCTCAGAGTTGGTGAGCGGGATCCGTCCCACATTCAGCCGCACAAAGACATCGATCGGGTCTTCGTCCTCGGGCAGCTCGTACCAGATGATGCGGGGGTTGTTGCCCTCGGCGGTGAGCAGGAAGTCGACAAATTTTAGCTTGTCTGGTTTTACCCGTGGAGAATCGAACCACTCGATGATGGTCTGCCGGGCTTGCCACATGTGAAAGAAGTCAATGTTCTGATTGGCGGTGCCAGCGTCCGGTTGGATCAAGAATGCCTTGCTCCGGGGCCGGGTCTCGTACTCAATGGTGTAGGGCGTGCAGCCCAGCAGCGCGACGATCTGCTCTGCAGCACTCAAGATGAGGAACAGCGTCGTCAGGCGCTGCTGGCCGTCGATGAGCTCCCAGCTCCCGTCCTCGCGCGGCGTGACCACGATGGGCTGGAGGCAGTAGAACGCCTGGGGATGCTGCTCGCGGCGCTGGACGGACTTCATGAAGTCGTACAGATCACCGAGCAGCTCTCGGACCTGGCGGGGAGTCCAGCGATACCCGCGCTGGTATGCCGGCACGAAGAAGTCTTTGTCGAGCAGCTCGCGCACACAGCGCAGCTCAAGCTGAGTTGGCACAGAATAATCCAGAACGGGGGATTGGAGGCCAAGTTTACCAGAACTCCCCGTCTCGGATTACTCGATGCTCCCTGCGAGCTCGGCGCGGAAGTCTCGCATCACCTTGAGGAAGCAGGTCAGCTCGCTGCTGACGTACGACATCGTGACGCCGGAGTGGGCATAGATGAAGACATCGAGGTTGGGGTCGCCGTCTTTGTCGAGGAAGACCCTGCCGAAGGTCTGTGTGCTGTTCCAGGCGTTTATCTGCTCGGCGGAGATGGGCGCGGTGTGCTTGAACCAGGCGCGGATCTGGATGGCTCCGCACTGTCCGGCGTGGCAGTTGTAGAACAGGATCTGGTAGTCGTGCGCGATGAGGGGATTGCGGGCCGAGATGATGGGATCCCCGGTCGAGTCGATCTCGATCTGGTTGGCGTGTCCCTTGTTGGTGACCACCCCAGCGATGTCCTCGGCGGTGAAGGCCGTCTTCAGCGCATCAGATGCATGCGCGCCCATCGACAGTGTGAGCAGCGCAGCGGCGAGGGAGGGCATGTTGGCTCCAGTCTGGGGGACAGGAGGATTCTAATTGCTTCGGCTGTGCTGTGATTCGGCTTGGTGCCTTTTTAAGATACCGTTACGTGACTGTGGAACCTTATAAAGGTTCCGTTGCCTCGGAGACACCATGCCCATCCCAGACACGCTCCTGATCATCATGCGGCAGGCCATCCGCCGATACCTCGGCGACAACCCGGACGGCCTGGAGGTCACCCTCGCGGTCCTGGCGGCCATCGGGGAGGTGCGCATGGCCCAGATCCACCCCAAGCTGGGCACCGCGAAGCAGCTCGTCGGACGCGAGACCGCTGTGCAGCTCAGCGCCATGTACGGTGACCGTCACCAGCAGCTCACCAGCGGTCACAAGAACACCTGGCCGGCGCTCGACTGGGTCAACTCGTACACCCGTCATCGCGTCCTGCCGCGCTGATGGCCGACTGGATCAGCCAGCTCCAGAAGCCCTCCGTCACCGAGCGCGCGCGGCAGCGGACCGCCTACCTCGGCGCTGTGCGCGACGATGTCGAGCAGTACGTTCAAGGGTATCTGGGCGCTCACCCCAGCGGCACCGAGGTCACTCCGCATGTCCTCCAGCAATTGGGGGCCACACGCCTCCAGGCCATCGCACCAGGCCGGTCGCTGGATCGGCTGAAGCAGGATGTGGGCCTGCTCACCGTGCAGGTTCTCGTCGATCTGCACGGGGCCGCGCGGGTCGAGACCCTGCGCAACGCCCGCACGCTGGGATCGTCGACGCGGCGGTGCCGGTCGCTGGACTGGGTCAGCCGCTACACGCCGCACCGCGTGCTCTCGGCGCCGGTGGCGAGCGGGCGGCTGGTCATCAGCGCCTCGGTGGTTCGGGACGCCGAGGCGGTCCGGCGCCTCCTGCCGCTCGCGGGCGGCGGGGCGAAGCTGTCGTTGAGCGAGGGCGCGCTCGGTGTGCTGCTCGCCCTGGCCTACCAGGGCGAGACAAGCTGGCGGGTGCGGGCAGGGCAGCTCGACATGCTCCTCGATCCCCAACTCCCGCTCGTGCCCGCTGGGCCAGCGGCGGTGGTGCTGTGGCCCGGTGCGGCCGCGATGGCGGCTGCGGACGCGCGCGCCCTCCAGCGGGCGCGGTGGGCTGCGCTCTGCGCGGCGGCCTCGGTCGCGGACCTCCAGTCGCTGCCACCGGTCTCGCTGCCGAGCGGGCGCGTCGCGCCGCTCGGGCTCGGTGCGGTGCCCACCCGCAGCCCGTGGGCGGCGTGGCGCGACGCGATGCCGCCAGGGCTGGTGGCGGCAGAGCGGGCCGCCGCCCTGCGGGCGGGCATGCGCCTGCTCGCCCCGGCGGCCCAGGTCGCCGCTGCCGAGCCCGTCATCGCTGGCATGGCGCAGTGGGACGGCGCGCCTGTCGAGGTCGGGGTGCTCTGGGCGCTGCCGATGCCGGCGCGGGTGGTGTCGCTGTCCGTGGGCCTCTCGCGGCTCAGCGATGCGATCCTGGCGCCGGAGGCTGTGATCGGAGCTTACTCCGCCCGCTCGTAGCGCTCGCCGCCGAAGTACAGCGCCGTCACGGTGCTGTCGTCGACCTCTACGGAGAGCGCCTGCTCTCCGTAGGGACAGTCGGCGCCGGCCCAGAGCGTGTCGTCGCGGATCTCCAGCGACCAGCTCACCCCGGCGGCGTTCTCCCAGCGCAGCGCGTCTCCGCTCAGGGTGACTGAGACTGTGTGCCAGTCGTTCTGGACCGGGTCGCGCGCGTATGCGCCCACAAGTGATGCTGCGCCGAGCGCGCCGGCGTCGGCAAATTCCGGGGCCTGGAGGCCCTCGGCGAGGCTCGGGCTGGCGTCGAGCAGGCGCTTGCTGATCGACTCGGCGTAGTAGTCCGGCTCGTAGGTGCCCTCAAAGTCCTCCGGCCAGGTGCCGCGGTCAAACCACTGGTGGCCGGTCTCTTCCAGGCCATACTCCGGCCACGTCCGGTACAGGTGGTGCATAAACTCGTGCTGGAACCACTGCGGCTGGTAGGCCCGCAGCTCGACGGTGGTGTATGGCCCGCTGCCGAGGTGCTCTGGCTTGCGCGTGAACCAGGCGTCGTCCGACAGGAACAGCGGCAGGCCGGCGCCGAAGCCGCCCATCCCGCCGGTGATAAAGTGACGGTCGTAGCCCGAGCCGTCGCCGGGCACGCCTGAGGGCGCCACCACCCACCAGAAGTCCGTCGTGGCGGCGACCTCGGCCGGGACGGCCGAGACCATCCCCTGCGCGTCGGGGTAGCTGACGATGACCGAGCCATCGTCGCTGTAGTCGACCGTGGTGCAGCCACCCAGCTCGTGCACCACCAGCTCGACCTCCAGGCCGCCGGTGATCGCCTGCACCCAGCGGCGGAACAGGCGGGTCGACGTGTGCAGCGTCGCCGCGTCGTCGGCCAGGATCTCCGGCGCGATGTCGAGGCTGACCGTCTCGGGCTCCAGCGACGGCAGGGTCGGGCGGGTGACCTCGGCGCACGGCGCGACCACCGCCGTCATGCGCAGCGTGCCGGCGCCAGATGGATCGCCCAGCTCCAGGATCTGATCGAGCATCCGGAGCCCGTAGTAGGCCACCGGGTCGCCGATGTTCGCCCCTGCGTGGCCGACCTGATCGCGCCAGATGTTCGTGGACAGCGGCATCTGCTTGAAGATGGCGTCCACGCGCTCGCGCGCAGCGTCGGCCTGCCCGGACTCCAGCGCGTCCTGGGCGTACAGCAGCGCCTCCAGCGCGTCGACCTGGTGCGCGGGGAAGCTGTCCCGGCCGCCGTACGTGTCGTAGAACACAGAAAGCTGCGCGTCGGTGTCCGGCGGCGCCTCGGTGTCAGCGTCAGTGTCGGGCGAGGTGCCTTTGGGAGCCGGGTCCCCGGAGCACGCCCACAGCAGCAACCACATCGCGGCCTCCTCTGTGCGCAGTGTATCGCGGTGGTGGCATACTTCAGGGCATGCCTTCCCTCCCGCTCCCGCTGTTCTGGAGTCTCTCTCGGTGCCCGCAGCACCTCTTTTACGAGGACCAGTGGGGGGAGCATGGCTGGGTGTACGATCCCCGTCGTGCCCGGTACTGTTGCTACGACATCGACCGCAAGGGGCAGCATGACTCGGTGAGCGCGGAAGAGACCCGCGCCAGCTTCACCGAGCGGGTGCTGCCACGGGCCGGAGCGCCGCTGCGGGCGTGGTTCGGGTCGTTCCAGTCCTTCCGCACAGACGACGAAGAGCTCATCGCGTACACAGACCGCGACGAGGTACACCGCTTCGGCCTCGGCGCGCTGGGAGAGGACGCCTACGGCCGGCCGGTGTACCCGGTCGAGGTGGTCGATTTTGATGCGGTGCTGCGCGGGCAGGCGCTCTCGCCCGCGCAGCGGTCGTGGCTTCAGTCGGTCGCGAGGAAGATGTAGCCGTACGGACTGAGCAGCTCGAGCTCTTCGCTGGTGAGCCGGGTGATGGGGCCGCGGGCGCCGCTGACCGGCTCTGTGATGCCGACGTCCCGGACGTAGCGCGCGGCGGCGTGCCCGGACGGCGGCGCCAGGGTGTACCGATCGGCGTCGCTCACCGACAGCGGGTTGTCGACGACGAGCCACGGGCAGATGCCGATCGAGCGGTCCAGGGGGCCGGGGATGGCCCGGTCCAGCACGCCAGAGACGCGCAGCATGTGCCGCTGGCGCAGCTCGATGGGGTCGGGTGACGAGAAGGTCGGCAGCAGCGGGCTCTCATAGGGGCTGCTGCAGCTCTGCCAGCGGAAAGAATTGAGCAGGCACTGCCGCGGTGGCGCCGTCAGCAGGTGCCGGGGAGCCTCGGTGATGGCGATGAGGTCGCGGTTGTGGGCGTACTCGTAGATCGACTGCTGCCACCCGAAGTCCAGGCCGGGCGCACAGAAGCGGTCGACGCCGCTGTGGTCGAAGCTGTCCTCCAGAAACGCCCGGCGGTTGCAGCTTGAGCTGACGGTCACCGCGAGCGTCGCCTCCGAGCCGCCGTTGGCGAAGAACCCCCGAACCGCCAGCTCCAGCCGCCGCATCCCGGTGTGCTGGCGGACCCACGCGCACCATGCGTTCTTGGCGCTCCCGTTGAGCCTCTCCCAGCGGATCTCGTTGCTTGCGGGGGTCCAGCGCGGGGTGTGCTCCGCGAGCAGTGCGGTGTAGAGCCGCCGGCTCCACTCTCGGAGCCACGTCTCGAGCTGGTCTGTGGCGGTGATGGTCTGGGCGGGGCGGAGCATGTACTCGTCGATCCGCATCAGGTTCGCGCTCATCGGCTTGCCTTCTGGATCGATGGCGGCGACAGTCCCCTGCGGCGCGACGTCGAGCGGAATCGCTGCGGCGGCGAGCAGGTCGATCAGCCTTGTCTCGTCGGCGCCGAAGGCGAGCGCCCAGCTCGCGCGGCAGCTCGCCTCGTCGACCTCGATGGCCAGCAGGCGCGGGTCGTGCGGGATCCGCAGCTGGTCTCCGTGGTCGCTGGTGAGCACCATCGGCCCGATCCCACGCGGTGTGGCGACCGACCACTTCCCGTCGAGGATATCGCGGAGCGCGTTGTGGAGAGGGCTGCCGCCAGACGACCCCTCGAGGAGGAGGCCGTAGAACGCCTGGAGCCGGCTCCAGGCGGCCGCGACCCGGTCCTCCGGGCCGGGGATCAAGAGCCCCCTGGCGTTGCCCCGGCCAGGGTAGAAGATGGTCGGCAGCTCGATGGCGCCGACAAATCCAGCCCGGACAGGCTGCCCAGGTGGGGCGCCGGTTCCCCCCATCGCGTGCACGGCCTCCCGGAGCGCAGCCGTCATCCGCGCAGAGAACATCTCGGGGCTGGTGTGCAGCATCCGGGCAAGCAGCTCACGGGCTTCGCGTCGGTCCATCGGTTCGCCTCCGGTTTGGTTCGGTGGCTGAAACGTAGGTCCCACAAGCCCTGCGGCGATGGCCTGGGCCGCGAACGGTCGCAGAACCGCACCGAGCGGCGGACCGCTGTGGCTACTCGAAGGCCTTGTCGTAGGCGGCCACCATGCCCTGGAGCTGCGTGACCGTGGCGCTCGCAGCGGGCAGGTCGGGGCTCGCCTTCAGCGCGGCCACCGCGGGCATCCAGGCGGTGAGGAAGACGTGCAGCTCGTCGTGCGCCGCGCCGTCCATCGTGCACCCGGAGATCAGGCGGTTGAGCTGTGTGTCGAGGGTCTCGCCGAGGGCGTGAGCTTCGTCCAGCGACGCGGGCGCCGTGCCCGCGAGGGTGGTCCGGGTCTCGGCGAAGACGCCGCGGGTGTGCTCGTCCATCTTCCACCGCGCGCCGTCGTTGAGCGACAGCTCCAGGGCCTCGGCCGCGTGGGGCGCCGCGTGGGGCGCCGCGTGGGGCGCGTCGGCGGGGGCGCTGTGCGCGTCGCCGTGGCTGTGGTCGTCGTCGTGCTCGGTGTGCGAGCCGTCGCAGGCCGCGAGGGCCACCGAGAAGGGGAGGGCGAGGGTCCAGGCGCGCATGGAAAACTCCGAGAAGCAGGCGTCGACGATGTACCTCGATCTGCTCCGCAGAGCACCGCGCTCAGGACGCCCGCCCCCGGTGCTGGCTCGGCGGGGTCCCGAACCGCCGGGCATACTCTCGGCTGAATTGGGACGGGCTCTCGTAGCCGACCTCGAAGGCCACGCTGGAGACGGTGTGGCTGCCTCGCTCCAGGAGCCGCCGGGCCTCGGTGAGCCGAAGGTCCTTCTGGTACTGGAGCGGTGTCGTGAAGGTCACCGCCTTGAAGTGCTTGTAGAAAGAGGAGGCGCTCATCCCCACCGACTGGGCCAGCGACGCGACCTCAAGGCGCTGGCGGTAGCCTGCCTGCAGGGCGCGGATGGCACGGGCCACCTGGCTCGCGTGGCTGTGGCTCGTGAGGAGGCTGCGCACCATGCCGCTGTTCTCGGCGCGGAGCAGGCGGTAGTGCAGCTCTCGGCGCACCGCCGGGAGCAGGATCCGGGCGTCGGTGGGATCGCCCGCGAGGCGCATGTAGCGGGCAAACACGTCGAGAATGGCCGGGTCGGCGCGGCTCACCTCGTACGCGCTCCCCGTGCGAGCCGGCGGGAGCTCGTCGGCCACCTGCTCGTACACGCTGCGCAGCTCCCCGAGATCGAGGGTGGCCACGAGGGCCAGGTAGGGGACCGCGGGGCTGGCCTCGGTGATCTGCGCAGTGACGGGCACGTGGTGGCTCACGAGCACGCTCGCGCCAGCGGCGATGCGGACGGTGTGGTCCCCGATGGTGGTCTCCTTGGCGCCTTGGATGATCAGGCACACCAGGGGCTGGTAGAACGTGGCCGAGATGCTGCGCGGCTCGGAGGCTGTTGTGACCCCCAGGCCCGGAAACAGCGGCGTCCATCGGGCTGGAACACAGGCCTGTGCGTGGTCGGCGAGGGCATCGAGGCTCATGGTGGTCCTCTGTGGGTGTGGGCTCCAGGGTCTGTCACCGCTCCGGTCGTGGCCGTCTCTGGTTCTGGAGAATCAGGCACACTCTACCGAGGATCGGGCAAGGACGGGGGATGCTGCGGAACTACAGTACAAGCACCCACCACGGAGCACCCATGACCATCCCCACTCTCCACCTCGACACCATCCTCAGAGACCACGCCCGCGACCTGTCCGGCCGCGTCGTCGCCGTCACCGGCACCACGAGCGGCACAGGCTACGTCTGCGCCCGAGAGCTCGGCCGCCTCGGCGCCCGCGTGTTCCTGCTCAACCGCACCAGCAGCCGCGCCGACGCAGCGCTCGCCCGCATCCAGGCCGAGGTCCCCGACGGCCGCTTCGAGGCGGTCGTGTGCGACCTCCAGGACTTCGACAGCGTGCGGCAGGCCGCGGCCGCTGTGCGCGCGCTCACGGACCGGCTCGACGTGCTCTGCAACAACGCCGGCGTGATGGCCCTGCCAGACAAGGCGACGAAGGACGGCTACGACGTGCAGATGCAGACCAACTGCATCTCTCACTTCCTGCTCACCCGCGAGCTGTTCCCGCTGATCGAGCGCAGCGACGACGGGCGGGTGGTCAACCACACCTCGATGGCCCGCCGCGGCCCGCCCCTGGAGGCAGCATACTTCGGCCGGAACGGTGGCGACCTCGGTGGGGACGGGACCGCCGATGAAAACGCGGGCTTCGGTGGCCCCCGCTGGGCGCGGTACCACCAGACCAAGCTCGCCAACTGCGCCTTCACCTACGAGCTCCAGCGGCGCCTCGATGCCCGCGGCGCCTCGAACGTCAAGGTGCTCCTGGCACACCCCGGCCTCGCCGCCACGAACCTCGCTGCGACCACCGCGCAGACCGGCGGCATGAACATGGACTCGGGCCTCATGTCCAGCGCCCAGTCAGCCGAGGACGGCGCCACAGGCATCCTCCGCGCCTGCGCCGATCCCGACGTCCAGGGCGGAGACTTCTTCGGCCCCCAGGGCTGGACAGGCTTCCCGGAGCGCCTGGAGCCCGAGCCTGAGCTCAAGGACGCGCACAACCTGCGCACCAACTGGGACGGGTGCGAGGCCGCCGTGGGCCCCTTCTCGGTCTGAGGCTACAGCGGGGCGCCGCAGCCAGGGCAGCGCGGGTCGCCCGCGTCGACCCGGACGGAGCAGTAGGTGCAGCGACCGGCGCGCGGCGTGGCCGGGAGCGCCCGGGCCGCGCGGGCGATGGCCTGGAAGACCTCTGCGAGCGTGGGCAGCAGCGCCTCCTTGCCGGCGATGGAGATCTCGCCGCCAGCGAGGGACACCCCACCACCGGCCGGCGCGATCCCATCCGGGGAGATGTCGGACCACTGGAGGGCGCTGGGCGAAGACATGAGGTTCTTCCAGGCGAGGTGCTGTGCCGTGAGCACGAAGCCGTCCTCCCCGGTCCCGAACAGGGTGTCGTCGTACAGCACGATCACCTCTGCGTTGTCGAGCACCGCGCCGTGCGCCGCGCGGGCCCGCTGGAGCTTCTTCGAGGGGATGGCGGCGCCGACGTACAGCCCATCCATCCCGCCCAGGCGGGCACTCACCAGCTTGCGGATGAGGTCCGCCGTCCCGGTGGCCGCTGTGAGCGCTGGCTCGGGCGGGCGGGCCGCGGCTGGGCCACCGACGGCAGCCCGCAGCAGCGCCGCGAGCGGGGCGGCGATCTCGGGCGTCGTGGTGACGTCGATGCTGTCGTCTTCGCTCAGGCGCACGGCGGCCCCGTCCACCCGCACCTCGTCCGGGTCCAGCGCCGCGTAGAGCGTGCTCTGTGGGGAGTCGAACAGGTTCTTCCAGCAGATCCGGCGCTCGGTCAGGAGGAAGCCCTCCCGCGAGCCACCGAACGCGGTGTCGTCGTACAAGGCCAGGATCGGGTCGTCTGACGTGAGGCTGTCGGCGTGGACGCGCTGGGCCGTCGCCAGCTTCTTGCCCGGGACGTCCGGGACCACAAACAGCCGCTCGAACGAGCGGAGCGTGCGCGCGATCTGCTCTCGGGTCAGCGCCATCTTCTCGACCTCCTGCCGCCCATGATACCGAGCCGGGGGCGCGGCGCGCTACGCTACCCTCTCAGGGGAGGGGCGATGGGCGTGGTCGACGATCTGGGGGTGCGCGGCCTGTACTGGTCGGCGCGCTCGTACGCGGGGCCGAGCCGCCGCGGCATCCGCTCCACACCCACCGAGATGTTCGCGGCCAACCTGCTGGTGCTCAACCACCTGCTGAGTGCCCGGCGGGTCGGTCCAGCCGAGGTCGCCGAGATCTCGCACCCTGACTTTCGGCGCCTCGCTGCGCGCATCGGCGCCCGGCTGCACACGCCAGGGAGCGGCTGCGCCCTGTACCGGAGCAGCCTGCCGCCGGCCGCGTGCAGCATGATGCGAGACCACCTTCCCGCGCGGCGGCACCCGCTCACCGGGGCAGAGCGGACCTTCCGCGCGCGGACGCGGCACGAGGTGCTCTTCCAGCCGGGGTGGGTCTACCACACCGAAGAGACCCTCCGCAGCGAGCCCATCCTGTGCGGCATCAACCACCAGACCGCCGCGCAGCTCACCGACGGCAGCCAGTGGGACAGCGCGCTGCCCGGCGGCCCGGCGCTGTCCAGGGCCGTCGCGGGCCTGCTCGCGGACCGGGCGCTGATCCCGTGCGATGCGAGCAACCTCGTGGTCGATGTGGATGCTGACCCTGGCACGGCTCACCAGTACACCTACGGCGAGCTCATGGGCGGCGCGGTGGCGCCTCCGTCGGGCAAGCGGCGCGCGCTGATCACGGCCGAGAGCCCGCTGTACTGGGTCGACCTGCTCCAGCTCTCGTTTAAGCATGGCTCGATCCTCAACGAGGGGGACATCAACCGGCGGATGGGGACCGGCTACGCGGTCACCGACAACATCCACCGGGTCATCGACGAGCCCGGCTTCTTCACCGAGCTGATGCGGTCAGCGCGGGGCGAGGAGAACCAGGTCTTCATCCTGCCGCTGACGCTGTTTGTGATGAACGGCCGGCTGTACGCCCACGACCACAAGCGGGCCGCCGCGAGCCTGCTCGGCGGGTCGCGCTACATGCTCGGCGCGCTCAACCAGGACGGCCACCTCGCCCGGATGCGGGAGGTCGGCTACCACCCCACCCGGGGCATCTTCTCGCGGCACGACCGCGGCATGCTGCTCTACCTGACCGACGAGCAGGCCGCTGCGTGGGGCCACCACTTCTTCCGCGTCGGCGGAGACGACCACACCGGCCTGATGCGCTTCGTCGACACCCAGGCAGGGGACTGGCGCGCCGCGGCGGTCAGCGACGACCCCGATTTTGCGCTGCTCCACGAGCAGGTCCGCCCGAGCCTGCTGGCCTCGCTCGACGACGCGGAGCGCCTCCGCCGCCGCTGCCTCGGCCTGCTCGACGCCGGGACGCGCTGGATCCGGCACATCCAGCACGCCCAGGAAGAGCTGGACCGGAAGCGGCTGCGAAAAATCCTCATCGGCGGGTACATCCTGGACAACGAGTCGGTCGACGCGGTGCTCGACGCCGGGCCGGGCGCGGTGCTGGAGGCGCTGGCGCCGTACGCGGCGTTCTTCGAGACCCACCGGGAGCGCGTGGCCACAATGGACCGCGACGACCTGCTCCGGTGGGAGCTCTCGCACGTCGGCAACCCGCTGGCCCCGGTCGTCAGCCAGCCGTGGTTCTCGGACACGCTGCGAGAGGCCGTGGCCACTGCGCTGCCGGTGCTAAAACCATTCCTTGAGGGAGGCGCCTGATGGGCCGGAAGAAGCGAGACGGGCCGCTGCGATACCGCAAGACCGAGCACCGGTTCCTCGAAGACCTCGTGCTCCTGCTGCGGGTGGCCGGTGAGATGCGGCTCGACCCGGACCAGGCGGCGGGCGGCAAGGCGAAGCAGGCCTACTCGGCGGCAGAGCTGTCACACTGGCAGGCGGCCGTGATGGAAGATCCGTCGCTGCCCAAGCGCTTCGATCACCTTCGCCCCGAGGCCCTCCGAGAGCACTTCCCCGGCACCGACGGGCGCCTGACCGATGCGCTCCTCCAGTCGATCATGGCGTTCCAGGCCGCTGACCACCAGCGCATCCTGGTGGCCGAGCGCGGCGGCGTGCGGCGGTACGCCGCCCACCAGGGGCTGCACGAGGAGATGGTCTACACCGAGCTGGCGGCCTGCCCGCCCGCGCTGGA
>Ga0316202_10001203_pt1 | contig 21271 bp, 36 predicted proteins | sample 3monrhotite_MG_FD_204934 | JGI IMG/M metagenome (GOLD analysis project Ga0316202, IMG submission 204934) | Microbial mat bacterial communities from mineral coupon in-situ incubated in ocean water Damariscotta River, Maine, United States -... | ecosystem: Environmental > Aquatic > Marine >... | reverse complement strand
AAAGAAAATTAGTAGAAAACAAAAGGCAGTAATAACCAAATCACTTAATAGAGTTTCAAACATGGCTATATTGATGATTACAAAGCGTACACAAGCAGGAAAGCTACCAGATGGGGGTAATATGAGGTCATATGCACCATCTACTGTGAGAAGCCGTAAAAAGCGAGGTAGACAAACTGGTTTTGTTGATTTAACAGATACTGGTAAAATGTTTAGAAGTTTAGACTTTAAAACTGGTGGTTTAAAAAGCACATTATTCTTTGCTAATAAGGAAAGAGAAAAGATTGCAAGTTATCACGATAGTTTTGGAGTAGGGAAAAGAAATACAAAAAGACCTTTTTTTGCTATAGGTAATAAAGAAGAAGATAAAATAATTAAAGAATTTCAAAATTTTTATTTTAAAGAAATGAAATTATGAGCAAAAGAGAAAACATAGCTAGTGATATAATTACTAAACTTGATGCTGTAACAAGTCCTATTGAGTTTAAAAAGATTACTAGAGAACCTTTTGAAGTTGAAGAATTAAGTGATGCCCAGTTTCCTGCAATGTTTATTCAAAGTGGTGATGAAACAAGGGAAGTATTAAGCATAGGCGATACTGGAGCAGGAACATATCGAGGTACAATAGATTTTTTAATAGTTGCTTTTGGTAAAGGCACAACAACAAATATAGATACTGTTAGAAATCAAATTATAGAAGTTGTTGAAGAAACTTTAGATAATGATATAACTAGAAATGGTAATGCGATAGATACCCAAATAATAGAAGCATCATCAGACGAGGGAACTATTTATCCTTATGGTGGTGTAAGAATAACAGCAAGGGTTATTTATGAATTTACTAGAGGGAGTGCATAATGGCTAAAAATGTTACTATGAAAAAAGGCGAAACTATTATAAAATGTTCAGAAGACCATATAGAGCATTTTAAGAAAAATGGTTTTACTATAGGAAATGAAAAAGCAGTTGTTAAAAAAACTGAAAAAATAAAAGAAACTAACGAAGCTAACGATAAGGAGTTATAAATGGCTACACATCATGGAAAAGAGGGAGTTGTTACAATAGGTAGTGATACACTAGGTAATGCTACTGGTTTTACTGTAGATACTACACAAGACGTTGTAGAAGATACACCTTTAGGAAATTCAATGAAGTCCTATATAGTTGGTAGAGGTACTTATACAGCAAGTATTGATATGAACTTTGATGAAACAGATACAGCACAAACTAATCTAGTACAAGGTGCAGAACTTACATTTGCATTTTTACCAGAGGGTAATGCTTCTGGAGATAGAAAATTCTCTGGAACTGGTATTGTAACTGGAATGTCAGTAGGTGTTACATTAGATGGTGTTACAACTAGAACTGTATCAGTACAAGGCAATGGTGGTCTTACTATCGGTACTGTGTAAATGACAGAACAAAAAATTGATTATTTTGATGGTATTAGAGACCATTTCAGTACCCTTGACACTCAAATAATTGAAGTACCAGAATGGGATTTAGTAGGCGATAAAGCTATATTTTGTAAACCTTTCAATATGCTTGAAAAACAAAAGATTTTTAAAGGTGCTAGTGGCACAGATTTAATTGTTTTGATTGATGTTATTATTGAAAAGGCATTAACAAAAGATGGTAATAAAATGTTTAATGGAAGTCATGTTCTAGCTTTTAAAACTAAAGCTGATACCAATGTTATTGCAGATGTTGCCACAAAGATTATGGGAACTGGAAACACAGATATTGAAGATAATAAAAAAAACTTAGAAATGATGTAGAATTACATAATATTTTTGGGTTAGCAGAAAAACTACACAAGACAGTTTCCGAAATCTTGCAAATGTCAGTAGATGAGTTTAATATGTGGTTAGCATACTTTCAAATTCAAAGTGATGAACGAGAAAGACAAGAACGACTAGCAAAGGCTCAAAGATAGTGGCAACAAAACAAGTAAATATAGACATTATAGCCAAAGATAAGACCAGACAAGCTATGAGGTCAGCAACTGGTGCTGTTGATAAGCTAAAAGGTGCAGTTTTTAACCTTAGAAATGCTTTTATTGGTTTAGGTGCAGGGTTAGTTGCTAAAAGTTTCCTAGATACTGGTAGAGAAGTAGAAAATCTAAGGGTTAGGTTTAAATTCTTATTTAGTGATGCCAGAGAGGGTGAAAAAGCCTTTAAAGGTCTAGTTAAATTCGCAGGTCAAGTTCCATTTAGTTTGCAGGAAATACAAAGAGGTTCAGCAAACCTTGCAGTTGTTTCGAAAAATGCAGATGAACTCAACAATTTATTAAAAATTACTGGTGATATTGCTAGTGCATCTGGGTTAGATTTTGCAACTACAGCAGAACAAATTCAAAGAACATTTTCTAGTGGTATAAATTCAGCAGATTTATTTAGAGAAAGAGGTGTTAAGGCATTATTAGGTTTTGAAGCAGGGGTTAAGATTAGTGCAGAAGAATCAAGGAAACATATATTAACAGCTTTCAAAGATGGAACATTATCAGTAGTTGGTGCTAGTGATGAAATGGCTAAAACATTTGATGGTGTTATGTCTATGATAGGTGATAAGTTTCTTGGGTTTAAAATGACCTTAATGGATTCAGCACCTTTTGATTTTGTTAAATCTGGAGCAATGATTTTAGAACAAGAACTTGCTAAGAATTTCGGAAGTATTGAAAAACTAGCAGAAAGAATGGGTAAGGGGTTAGTTTCAGCTTTCCAAAGTTTTCTTCTAACTGGTGCTAAAGTATTCGATACCTTTCAACCATTGTTTTCTTTTCTCGGTAGATCAATGGAAAACTTAGTTGCTTATGTTAAAGGATTACCTGCACCACTCGATACAATAGGTGTAATAGGTTTCTTGATGTTAGGGGGTAAGGGTAAAGCAATAGTTTTTGTTATTGGTGGCATTTTAGATGAAATAAGAAGTGCTATTGGGCATACAATTTCAGCTATAGTTTTTTTACAAGAACAAACCAATAAGATAACCTTTTTTAAAACTCAAGAAGAAATAAAAAAAGCCAATGCCGAAGTTCAAGCATTAAAACTTACTGCTGAAAAACTAAAAACACCAATAAACGAAGTTGCAGAAAAGTTTGGTGAAGCAGGGGAAGTTGGTAACACACAATTTAGTGCAATTAATAGCTTATTTGATGAAAATGTCGAAAAAGTTGGTAGTGCAACTAAAGCAATGCAGAAATTTCTTAATAAAATCAATGAAACTTCAGTAGCAAATAAAAATTTAAAAGAATCAATAGATGCTAGTGGTTTTATGAGTACAAGAAGTGCAGTTGGTTCAGAATTAGCTACTGGTTCAGAAACAGAATTTGGTGATGCTAAAGGCATGAAGATGACTGGTGATATAGATGCACTTCAAGCCATTGCTGATATAGAAGTTGCAGTAGCACAAGCAACAGCAGACAAAACACTAGAAATAGCAAAGAAAACTGCATCAGATCAAAAAAATCTAAGACAAACATTTATAAATGAACAAACTGCAATAATGAAAGCAGGAAATTTTCAAGAATTAAAAATGGTTAATCTAACCGAGCAACAGAAAAAAGATACTTTAATAGCAGGTGGTAAGCAGGTTTTAAATGCTATGGCACAAAATAACGAAAAAGCATTTAAATTAAATAAAGCATTTAATATGGCAGAAGCAATAATGAATACTGCTACTGGTGTTACTAAGGCATTATCTACTGGCAATATACCTTTAGCTATTTTGATAGGTGTATTAGGTGCAGTTCAACTTGCTAGTATAAGTCAACAAAAATATCAAGGTAGACGTTTGGGTGGTCGAGTTAATCAAGGTCAGCCATATATGGTTGGTGAAGCAGGTGCAGAATTGATAGTGCCAGATAGACCATCAAACGTAGTTCCAAATAATAAGTTAGGTGGAATGGGTAAAGCAGTAACAGTAAACTTTAATATAAGCACAGTAGATGCTAGAGGATTTAACGAATTATTAGTTAATTCAAGAGGTACTATAGTTAATCTTATTAATAGTGCTGTAAATGAAAAGGGTAGAATGGCTATAATATGAGTGGAGCATTACCAAATACAAACTTTATTTCAGTTAATCTTTCAAGCAATCAAAAGACTTTGTTTTCTGAAACCGATAGTGGAAAAACATTTCGTAGACAAGTTCAAGGGCAAAAATTTAGTTTTACAGTCCAATATCCACCTATGAAAAGGTCAGAATTCGCACCTATCATGGCATTTATAATGAAGCAAAGAGCCAGAAAAGAAGATTTCACAATAACAATGCCAAGCTATTTAAATGCTTTAGGAAACGAAAGTGGAACTTTATTAGTTGATGGAGTTCATGCAGTCGCAGATACAACTATAGCTATTAATGGATTTGCAGGAGATGGTGCAGGTAGATTAAAAGCAGGTGATTTTATAAAGTTCGCACATTCTAAGGTTTATATGGTTGTAGAAGATGCAACATCATCTAGTAATGCATCAACAGTAACAATAGAGCCACCTTTAAGAGAAGCATTAGCAAATGATAGTGCTGTTACTTATGATGCAGTTCCATTTACAGTACATCTAGCAAGTGATGTTCAAGAATTTGCAACAAGCGAAAATGATGGTGATGGTAACTTATTATTTAGTTATGAGTTTGATGTAATAGAAAGTTTGTAAATGGCTAGAGGTTTAACAAGTGCAGTCAAAACAGAACTAGCTACTGGAAATATAGAGCCAGTTGTTTTAATAGATTTTGGTTTCGCAACACCAATTTATTTAACTAATGCAAGTTTTGATATAACTTCTGATATTTCTGGAACATCAAGAACCTATTTATCTAATGGGCATTTACAAAGTATAACTGGGGTTAGTGAAACAAATAAACCCTCAAAGAATAGTTTATCTATAAGTTTATCAGCAGTAGACCAAACATATGTGGCTATAGTTCTTAATGAAAATATAATAAATGATGACGTTCATATTTATAGGGGTTTCTTAGATACAAATTTAGCTTTAATATCAGACCCATTTTTATTGTTTTATGGTACAATTAACAATTATAAGATTACCGATAATACAACGAGGGCAAATTTAATTCTAACAATTACATCACATTGGGGAAATTTCAGCAAAACAAGTGGCAGGACAACCACCGATAATTCCCAAAAAAGGTTCTTTAGTGCTGATAAAGGTATGGAATTTTCTGCACTCACAGTCAAAGATATTAAATGGGGTAGAGTATGAGTATACATTTATATCAAGCTGAAAAGAAAGATTTACAAACAATTTGTGATTTATTGATAAATTTTAAAGATGAAGATTTAGTTGATTTAGATTATCCAGAAGTAGACGAGCCTAAATTAAAAAACTTTATTAATGCGATATTACAAAAGGGCAAAATAATTTTATTAAAAGATTTGGATTTAGACCAAGTTATAGGCTGTACTATTTTTCATAAAACAGAATATTGGTTTAGTAAAAGTGAATGTATTCATATTCATACAATTTATGTTAAGAAAAGTTTTAGAAATTTTAAATTAGTTACAGCTTTAGTTGATTCAATTAAAAAAGTCGCAAAAGGTTTGCCAATGTATTTATCGGTAACATCTGGTTTACATATAGACCCAGTATTTCAAAAACTTGGTTTTAAAAATTTAGGCTCAAACTGGAGATTGAATTAATGTGTAATCCATTTGAGGAAATAGTAAATGTAGTTGAAGATATAGTTGATGGTGTTGTTGGTATTGTTGAAGATGTTATTGGGTGGATAATACCTATGCCAGAAATACCAGATTTTTCACAACAAAATTCTGAACAACAAGCAAGAGGGGTTTTAGTTAATAAATTTACTGCAAATGGTCATATTCCTATTGTTTATGGAACAAGAAAAGTTGGTGGTCATGTAGTTTTTTTAGAAACATCTGGAACAGATAATCAGTATTTATATATGGCTATTGTATTAAGTGAGGGTGAAATAAATGATATTACCTCAATACAAATAAACGATAATACAGTTACATGGTCTGGGGATATTGCAGATAATTCACAAATAACTGTGGCTAGTAATGATGCTAATTTTTATGATGGAGCAAGTTTAATAACCTGCGAACCTCATTTTGGTTCTGATAGTCAAAGTGCATCAAATTTATTATCCACCCTAAGTTCTTGGACAAGTAACCATAGATTAAGGGGTTTGGCATATCTTGCTATTAGATTTGAGTGGAATCAAGATAAATTCGGCTCATTACCGAGTGTTACAGCGATAGTTCAAGGTAAAAAGGTATATAACCCCAACTTAGATGGAACTGTTACTGGTGGCTCTGGAAGCCATAGGAAAGACACAAGTTCAACTTGGGCATATTCTGATAATCCTATATTGCAATTATTAGATTATTTAAGAAACGAAAGATTTGGAATGGGGATAGCTAATAGTTATTTTGATAGTAACTTTGCTGATTGGCAAACTGCTAGTGATGTATGTGATGCTAATATTACCCCTTATAGTGGTGCAAGTCAGATTGATTTAATGGATAGCCATATTGTCATTGATACCTCAAGAAAAGCTATTGATAATGTAAAAGAATTTGTGAGGGGTTCTAGGTCATATTTAAACTTTTCATCTGGTGTATATAATATATTAGTTGAAAGTACTGGTTCAGCATCAATTACATTAACAGAAGATAATATTATTGGTGGCATATCGGTTTCTAGTAAAAGCAAAAACTCCAGATATAATAGAGTTATAGTTAATTTTACTAACCCAGATAAAAACTATCAATCAGATACAGCACAATTCCCACCAGTAGACGAAACTGGAATAGCTAGTGCAGACCAACATGCAACAATGAAAACAGCAGATGGTGGGTTGCTTTTAGAGGGTAGGTTTGATTTTTCTATGTTTACAAGCCCATATCAAGCCCAAGAGATGGCAGAAATCATTTTAAGACGTTCTAGGTCGAGTTTAGATGTTTCCTTAAAGACAGATGCCACAGCACTAGATTTATCTATTGGAGATATTGTTAATATAACTCATGCAACACCAAGTTTTTCTGCAAAACCTTTTAGAGTACAAAATTTAACTCTTAATTCAGACCACACAGTTAGTTTACAATTATCAGAACATCAAGATAGTTTTTATACATTTGGAACTCAACAAGAGGTTGCCACAATACCAAATACAACTTTGCCTAATCCATTTACAGTTCAACCCCCTGCAAGTGTAACGTTATCAGACCAATTAATTCAATATAATGACGGAACAGTTATTGTTGCATTAGATGTTTTAGTTGGTGCAAGTCCAGATAAATTTATCGATTTTTACCAAGTTGAATATAAATTAAGTTCAGAATCTGATTTTATTATTTATGCTCAAGGTTCTGGTCTTAATCATAGAGTTTTAAACGTTATTGACCAATCAACTTATGACGTAAGAGTTAAAGCAGTCAATACAGCAGGTGTTTCTTCAACTTATGTATCAGCACAAAGAACCATAGTTGGAGCAATCGCACCCCCAAGTGATGTAACAGATTTTTCATGTAATGTTTCTGGTCAAGAAGCACATTTATCTTGGGAAGCTGTAACAGACTTAGATTTAGCCTATTATAATCTTAGATTTTCAGAAGAATTAGACGGAACAGCCGATTGGCAAAACTCGGTTGCTTTAGTTGAAAAAATATCAAGACCTGCAACTTCAATATCAGTTCCATCAAGAAAAGGCACATACCTTATTAAAGCTGTGGATAAGTTAGGAAACTTTAGTTCAAATGCTACTGCAATAATTTCTAATGTTAGTGGGGTTTTAAACTTTAATGCAATAACAACCCAATCAGAACACCCTATATTTGGTGGTACAAAAACAAATGTTGTATTATTAGATGGTGCTTTAGAGTTAGATAGTTCGGAATTATTTGAATCAGCTAGTGGATTATTTGATGCAAATTCAACTAGGTTCTTTGATTCTGGTGCAAGTAATGCAGATTTTTTATCAACTGGTAATTATGAATTTGAAAATGTTATTGATATTGGTGCTAAACATACATCAAGAGTAACAGCATCAATAACACAAAGTTCAGATAATCCAGATGATTTATTTGATAATAAAAGTGGAAATTTTGATGATGCTAGTTCTAACTTTGATGGCGATACCCCTGCAAACTGTAATGCTCATTTAGAAATTGCTACAAGTGATGATAATAGTACATACACAGATTTTAGAAATTTTGTTATTGGAGAATACGAAGCTAGATATTTAAAATTTAGAGTTGTTTTAACGTCAAGAGATTTAGCAAGTACCCCAGTCGTATCAGCAGTAACAGTTACAGTAGATATGCAAGATAGAATTTTTAGTGGCAATGATATAGTTTCTGGAACAACAACTAAATCTGTTACGTTTACAAATCCATTCAAAAGTGGTAATTATGCTTTAGGAATAACTGGGCAATCAATGGCAACTGGAGATTATTTTACAGTTTCAAATAAAACAATAAATGGATTTGATGTTGCCTTTTTAAATAGTTCTAATTCTGGAGTTTCTAAAACTTTCGATTTTATTGCAAAGGGATTTTAAAAGGAGTATAAATAATTATGGCACAATCAACAGATTATACTATTGCAAACCAATCTTTCCCATCATTTAGAAGTGATTTGAATGATGTTTTAGAGTCAATAAACACAACAAATTCTGGGAGTTCAAGACCTGCAAGTGCTGTATCTGGTACATTTTGGCTAGATACTTCAAGTGCATCAGCACCCATTTTAAAGTTTTATGATGGTTCAGATGATATAACATTTGCTACATTTAACACTTCTGCAAACACAGTTAACGTATCAGATTCTGCATTTGATATTGTAACCGATACAAGTCCACAATTAGGTGGTTCTTTAGATGTGAATGGAAATGCAATAGTAAGTGCATCAAATGGTAATATTGCAATAACACCTAATGGTTCTGGTAAAGTTATATTAGATGGATTAAGCCACCCAACTGCTGATGGAAGTGCAAACCAAGTTTTAAAAACTGATGGTGCAGGAAACCTAGCTTTTGTAACACCTTTTTTAACTTCGGTTCAAAACACATTTACGAAAGCACAATTACCAAGCACATTTACTGGTACTGGATTAACATTAGATTTTGATACATACCAAAACTTTATATTAACATTATCAGCAGGTTCTAATTCACTAGCTAATCCAAGCACAGAAGCAAGCCAGATAGGTCAAACTGGGGTAATTATATTCATACAACCATCAAGTGGCTCGGCAGGAACAGTATCGCTTGGAACAGACTATGAAAGTGTTGGTGCAGGTGGTCTTACACTATCAAGTGCAAATAGTGCTTATGACGTTGTCCCTTATGTAGTCAAAGCTGATAATTCAATCTTATTAGGAACAGCACAACTAGGATTTGCATAATGTTTAGTTCTGAAAATTGGTTTGGTGCAAGTCCAAGTTTCTATAATGGTGTTGCTACACAGTCATTAAGGTTCAATGATGATGATGATGCTTATTTAAGTAGAACACCATCAAGTGCTAGTAATAGAAAAACTTGGACATATAGTACTTGGTTTAAAATTGCAAATACAAGTGCAAGTCAAACTTTATTTAGTGGTGGCTCATCTGCCACAGGTAGAGTAGCATTATATATGTCTGGTGGGCAGTTTATAACAGATTTAGGTGGAACTGGGACATACGATCAATCAACAGCTTTATTTAGAGACCCATCAGCTTGGTATCATTTAGTTTGGGCATTTGATACTACACAAGGTACTGGTGCTAATAGAAGTCGTATTTATATTAATGGAACAGAAATAACACTTACTAAAACAAGAACTTGGTCATCAAATACAAATTATGCAATTAATAATAATACTTTACATGTAATAGGTGGGTTTGCAAATGCACCAATAGCATTTAGTAGTGATGGGTATATGGCAGAAACTAATTTTGTTGATGGCTCACAACTAACACCATCTCCATTTGGCGAAACTAAAAATGGTGTGTGGATACCAATAGAATATACTGGCTCATATGGCACTAATGGATTTAGATTACAATTCAATCAAACTGGAGTAGGTACTGCATCAGCATCAACAATAGGTGCAGATACAAGTGGCAACACACATCATTTTTCATCTAGTGGTATAGTCGCATCTGATTGTAATATGCCTGATAGTCCAGAGAATAATTTTGCTACGTTGAATCCTCTTTGGAACAGCGTTCAGCAGACTTATGCTGAGGGTAATCTTAAAACAACTAGTGGTTCATCACACAGTCCCACTTGTTCAACTATTGGTGTATCGTCTGGTAAGTGGTATGTTGAGGGTGTTGCACTATCTTCTAGTTCAACCAAGTGGTCATCAGGTATCTTTGATACTGCTATTACATACAATAAGGTTAGTGGTACAAACTACATTCCGGGTCAAAGCCCTACAAATATCTACGCCAATGGTGATGGCATTAACTACTACGCTAGTGGCAATGATATTTATAAAAATGGTAGTCAAGTAATATCTAATGCTTTTTCAAGTGCTTTAACAACTGATGATATTATTCAAATTGCTTTTGATGTGGATAACGGAAAGATTTGGTATGGCATTAACAATAGTTGGAACAATGGTACTAGTACTCAAGGTTCTTTTGATTTAAGTAATCACGACACTACATTCACAGTACAACAAGAGATGAGGGTTCACTTTACTGGTGAAAGTAATAATTGGATAGCTAACTTTGGACAAGATAGTTCATTTGCAGGAAATGAAACTGCACAAGGGAACACAGATGCAAAAGGCATAGGTGATTTCTACTATGCACCACCATCAGGCTTTCTAGCATTATGCACATCTAATCTACCAGAACCAACCATAAGTCCTAATGCTACTACACAAGCTGATGATTATTTTAATACAGTTCTTTTTACTGGAAATGGTGGAACAAAGTCAGTAACTGGTTTAGGATTTCAACCTGATCTCTTTTGGGGGAAAAGTAGAACTAACCCAAGTGGTGTTTATTCTCATAGTGTTTATGACAGTAGTCGAGGTGTAACTAAAAGATTATTACCAGACCTTTTAAATGATGAATCTACTGCAAGTGGAATTACCTCTTTTGATGCTGATGGTTTTACTCTTGGCAGTAATGCAGGAAATAACAATAATAATTCAACTTATGTTAATTGGTGTTGGAAAGCAAATGGTGGCACAACCTCAACAAATGATGATGGTTCTATACAAAGCACAGTACAAGCAAACACAACGTCAGGGTTTAGCATTGTCCAATATGTTGCTACTGGTTCAAATGCTACAGTTGGTCACGGATTATCTGTAGAACCTGATACTGTATGGATTAAAAATAGAGATACAGACTCTCGGCATTGGATGAGTTATTGGAGACCACTCGGAGGTACAGATAGAATGCTATTTAATGATTTAGCTACAGCAAGTACAAGTACTTCTTTTAATAATACCTCGCCAACTTCTACAGTATTCTCTATTGGAACATCTGCTCATGTAAATGATACATCTGATAATTATATAGCCTATTGTTTCGCAAGTGTAGAGGGTTACTCAAAGATTGGCAGTTATACTGGAAATGGCTCTACAGATGGTACGTTTGTCTATACTGGATTTAGACCTGCTTGGATTTTATACAAAAATGCAGATTCAAGTGGAGATTGGGAATTAACAGACACAACTAGAAACCCAGAAAATGATGGCAGTTTGTTAAAACTAGAGCCTAATAATACTGGAATAGATTCAGCTAGAGTTATGGATATTTTAAGTAATGGTTTTAAATTTCGCAATGGTAATAGTAATGGAAACACAACACATACTTACATCTACATTAGTTTTGCAGAAAATCCATATAAATATAGTTTAGCAAGATAGGAGAATATAATGGCTTGGTTACACAATGGAACAACACTAAAAGTTGGCAAGAGTTGGTCAGATGGGGATTATAAACACCCATATAATTGGGCATCAGCTTGGTCAGCAGAAGACAAAGAGCATTGGGGTGTAACGTGGCAAGACGACCCTGATACTAGTTATGATAATAGATTTTATTCGGCGAAAGATGTTCCAAGAAGTCTAACAGATATTAATGAAGTTGATGAAGATGGTGATGCAGTCATTGACCCTACAACTGGTGAACAAATGGTTACATTAGGTCTTAAATCTATATGGATTGCAAAGACAAAAACAACTGCAAATAGTTTACTAGCTTCTACTGATTGGTATGTAACAAGAAAGTCTGAAAGTGATGTAGCAATACCATCTGCAATAAGCACATATAGGTCAGCAGTTAGAACAGCTAGTGGCACAATAGAAACTGCAATAAATGGTTGTGCAGACTTAGATGCTTTTAAGGCATTGTTTGTAGTACCAGTTGATAGTGATGGTGAGCCTAGTGGGAAAGCACCTATATATAATTACCCAGACGAGGTATAAATGGCTAAACCATCATTACAAGAAATTCATGTTACTTTAGAAAAACACATAGCTGTATCTGAAGAAAGATTCAAAGAAAGTATTTTGAGAATTAAAAGAATAGAAGTTTATATGATTTCTTCTATATCAGCGATAGTGTTACTTCTTATAGGTTTATTAGTGAGGTAGAATGGTTGTTGCAGAAATTCTAACTGGTATTGCTTTAGTCCAGAAATCAGTAGAGTTTATCAAAAGCAACATCAGTACAGTTCAAGATATATCAGGCATAGCCAAGCAAATTGATGGGTTCTTTCTCGGTGAAGAACAAATGAATAAAAAGCAAGGAAAAGGCATGTCCATTGCTGAACAATTTGGTTCAGTTGAAAAGTCAGCAGATGACTATATTAATCGAAAATTATTAGAAGAAAAGCGAGAAGAATTAAAATTCATAATTAATATGCGATTTGGTGCGACTGCTTGGGACGAAATTATTGCTGAAAGAGCCAATAGAATAAATGAAGCTAAAGAAGCACAAAAACAAGCGAGGATTCAAGCAAGAAAACAACAAGAAGAAATAATGGAGACTTTAAAATGGGTTGGTTATACGTTTATTGGCATTGGCTTAATGTTGGCTGTATTGGTTGTAACTGTAAAAGCATTTGCTTATGAGTATAAAAGTAAAAATTTAACCAGAAATCAAAAAATAAATAATGGAACAATAATACTTCCCACTATGACAACTTGCCGATTAAAAAAATTAAAAGTTTTTAAAGATAAAATAGCTTGTATTTATCAAGGTGCTAACAAAACATATGAAATGGAATTTGCCGATATTAGAGTTGGTTGCCCTAAACAATACAAATGTGTTTTAAATCCTAATGGCAAAGAACCCTCAATAGATAAAGTTATGGAAAGTTTACGGAGCATAGCAAAATGACTGCATTTATGTTAGCTTGTTATATGAATGGTGCTTTACAAGGTTCAATTTATTTTAAATCTGTGAATGATTGCACATTCTATTCACAAAATCTAAGTGGTCAGCAGTTTGACACAGATAATGGTACACAAGAATATAATTGTCTTTGTAAATTAGTTCCACAAATAGATAGTAACAAAGTAAAGGTTTACTAATGGAAAAAAAATTAGATACAAACAAAATGTATGAAAAGCCATTAAAACTTAAAATAGATGAAAATAGTTTTGAATTATCTTTAAGAATATTAGGAAACGAATTTGTTGCAATAAAGATTGGCTCAACTAATTTTTCTGGTAAACTAATAGCAGGTGGAATTTTATTGTTGTTTTTTACCCTTATTTTATTAGAGGGTTTTGGTTTAAATGAGATATTATTAAGATGAATGTAGAAACTTTTTTAAAATGGAAAATATTACCAAGATTAATGATGTTGGCTAGTACTGTAATGTCGTGGAGATGTGCAGAATGGTTTATGGGTTTAGATGCACCAACAGCATCACAATCAGCTTTTGTATCGGTTGTTATGGGTGTAATGACTGGAATATTTGGAATTTGGATAGGTCAAGAACATAAGGTGGATAAATAATGGATTTAGAGACATTAAAAGACGATATAATGAGGGAGGAGGGTAATTTGGTACTAGAACCCTATCAAGACCATTTGGGGTTCTGGACAATCGGCTGTGGGCATTTAATTCGTGATGATGAAAAAGATGAACTAATGAACCCAATAACAGAACAAAGAGCAAGAGAACTATTTGTTTTAGATTTAGGGGTTTCTATACAAGATGCAGAAACTTTTTATAAAGATATGGATATAGACGATAATGTTAAAGAATGTGTAATCCATATGTCATTTCAATTAGGGTTGCCAAAATTAAACCAATTCAAGAAATTTAAAAAAGCATTAGAAAATAATGATATTGAAACTGCTATTGTAGAAATGAAAGATAGCAGGGCATATAATCAAACCACAAATCGTTGGGATAGGTTAATAGAAAAGATGAGGAAAAGCATCTAAGTCATTGATTTATAGGGGTAAAATCCTGGAGAAAGGTTAATAAAATGATAGCTAGTTTATTACCAGTAGCATCTAAGTTATTAGGTAAATTTATTGAGGATAAAGACACTAAAAACAAACTTGCCCATGAAATAGCTACTATGGCTGAAAAACATGGTCAAGAACTTGCTCTTGCTCAAATAGAGGTTCTTAAAGAAGATGCTAAAGGTAATTGGTTTCAAAGTTCTTGGAGACCTTTAATTGGTTGGATTTCTGGCTTATCGCTAGGAATAAATTACATGGTCGCACCTATTTGTGCAGGGTTTGGTGTTACTATTCCTCAAGCTGATATGTCTGTTATGATGCCATTAATGTTTGGTATGCTCGGAATTGGTGGAATGAGGTCATTTGATAAGATTAAAAAAACGGATACAAAAAAATGATGTTGTGGCATTGGCTAAGATTAGCTAAGTTTTTTAACAAGATTGGGAATTATTTTTATTCCCTGCATGTAAAGACACTAAAAAATAAACAAAGAAAGGAAAGAGAAATGCCAAAAGGACAAGGAACTTATGGAACTAAAGTAGGTAGACCACCTAAAAAGAAAAAGAAAGTTATGAAGAAAAAGAAAAAGTGAGTGGTCTAACAACTACATCTACTATTTCTGAACTTATAGGGAAAAGACCTATGAGAAGAAGAAAGACTAGAACCAGAAAGAACAAGATGCCCTATAAGGGCGATTTTAGGGCAGTACAGCGACTTTTTTCCACTAAAAGGATAAAGGGTTAGGCAATCCTCAACACCTCATAGGAATGTTAGTTTCAATGATTTGTTTTACTTGATCTAAACATTCGGTCAAACCCCCCTTGACTACAAAATGAGGTGTACCTAGTCCTTTAGATTGTACTGCCCACAACTTTTGATTTTCGGATAATCTACCCTTTTCGTTTTTAAGTTCGATATAAAGAATTTTACCCATAGGATATTCAACAATTATATCTGGACAGCCAGATTTCAAACCCATTTTTTTCATTTTAGCATGAAGATAAATAGACCTTTTACCCTCATTTGGAACATGAAAATGTCTGAAATAGTAAGTATTGGCTAAGATGTTTAGTAGCTGATTACAAGCTATTTGTATGTCTGATTCTTTAGTCATAAGGGGTTCACCACGCCTACTTGATTCACCCCTTATGTTTACTTAGATTGGAGATCATAAGTAATTACTTTCTATCAGATAGTATCAAATAAACCCACATTTCACAATACTTTGAAAAAAAATTAAAAAAAGTGCATTTAGGGTTTGACATATATAAACCTAGAGTTTAAGCTAGGTTATTAAGTTAATTGATTGGAGATAATAAATTGGGAAATCCTGCTGAATATAAAATTAGAAAGTCTTATTTATCAGATGACTTTGGTTATGAACTAGCTGTTAAATGGTTTGGTCAAGAAGTGGTTGATGATTTACCTAAGTATACAAAAGGTAAGCATGAGGGAAAGCCTATGGGTTTAGTAAAATGGATTAAAGTTGAAAAGGGTGGTTATGACCCTATGCATTATTCAACTTCTGGTAGATTAGAAACTAGAAAAGGTTTTATTTTAGGTAAAGCATTATTAAAAACTTCTTGGGGTGTTAAGTGGTTTAATACTAACAATGGTTTTAAAACTCAAGATAGTTATAAAAAGTTTGCACCATCTAATACTTTGGTTGCAGAAAAGGGAGAAACCCCATTTGAGTTATGGGGTTAATTAATAAATAAATAATAATAATAATAAATGGAGATCAATATGAATGTTACGATTTTAGAAAGCAGAATTATCAGATACATGGGTAATCATGCAGTAGAAGTAATTAGTTCAGATAAGTTAGAAGATTTAATTGCTGATAATATGTCTGGATATTTCTTTAGAGGTTTCAAAAAACTTATATCAGACCCTAAAAGAACAAAGGGTGTTTTAGCTAGTCTTATCAAAAAAGGTTTAGTTTTCAGAGATGATGATGGTTTCGAGCCATATTTTGTACTTACAGATGATGGTTTAAAAACTTTTTGTTATTTACAAAGCTATACAGTTTCATCAAGAGATAGGGGGTAGATATGAAAAGCATTTACTCAATAAATAGTGGTGAGGGCAATAAGATGTATTGCCTTTATCATACGTTTGACCAGTACACTTCTTATGGAATGTATGAAAAAACTGTACACATTACTAATCTTTCTACAGACTATGATAAAGCAGTTATAGTTGCTAAGTGTCTTTATGAAACTCACAAAGATACAAATTCAAAATTATATATTCCTCTTAAATGGCAATTAGAAGAAATAACTAGAGATGGAACTGCTGATAAAAAAGTAGAACCAATAGTTCAAGAAACCATAAAGCCAGAAATAGAATATCCATTAAGTGAAAAGGTTGCCAATGTAGGTGAAATAAAAAAACTTACATTAGGTGTTACCGATAGTTTTACTTTTGATGGTCGTTTTGGTAGGTCGCTTTGCACTAAATTCATTGATGCAGATCACGATATATTTGTTTCTTTTAGCCAATCTAAATTTATGTGGACATTAAATGTTGGCGATACTGTTTATTGTACTGCTGAAATAAAAGCACATAAGAATGTTGGTGATGAAGATAATATTATTTATGAAACACATTTAACTAAGATTAAGGGGGTAAACTAATGAATAAGCTACCTAAAATTGGAAATACAGAACTCTATACTGTTAGGGTTCTGAATATGTCTGTGGCTCAATACTATGGGGTTGTTAAGGAGTATAATGAAATAGTGGTTGCAACCAGAGAATTAAATAAAAAAGAGTTAGAAAAGAGTGGAGATAAAGGGGAACTAAATCTTTATTATTCAGTCAGATATAACTTAAACAAATTAGTATTAGAAAAATTAAAGGGGGTAAAATAATGGAAAGAACTTGGAAAATATCTTGGTTTGTTTGGAACAATGGCAAAGGTGTAAAAACTAAAGACGTTTACAAAACTGTTGATACTAATGACTATCCAGATAGAGAATGTGAAAAGCATGAACTTAGAGATCAAGCATATATTGATTATGATTTGCACCCATCTAAATTAGTTTTAATTAATGAAGTAAGTCATTTTAAAAGAAGTTTAAACAATGATTAAATTTTTAAAAAATTATGGTGTTTATCTTTTGGAATTTATGGTTTTTGGAACTATAGGTTTCTGTTTATTAATGTTTTTTTTATAGACCTAACCAAAGAAATAATGTAGGTTTATAAATGATTTGGAGATCAAAAATGTATAAAACAATTTCAATAATTTTCGTTCTAGTATCTATAGGGGGGTGTTCTACAATGCCAATAGTAGATAGTAGGGGAAAATCATCAGCTAATATTAAAGGCGATCACAATCGATTTCATGATGATTATTTTACTTGTAAAAGCCTAGTAGAAGACCAGACCAGTGCAGGTTGGAACATAGGCAAAACCATCTATAATAATCTTAGATGGAAAGTATTGTGGTTAAGTCCAAAATTAGACACTCGCACAGACTTCATTAATAGATGTCTTGAGGGTCGTGGCTATAATGTAATAAATAAATAGAGGGTAAAATGGCTAATATAATAGATAAAATTTATGATAACACTAAAGATGGTGTTCCTAACTATTCAATAAATCTAATTGATGGAACTAGATTGTATTATAGGGGTGTAGTGATGAACCCTATGCCCAAGTCTGGTGATGCTATCAACTACACTATAATGAATGTTAAAACGTCAGCAAATGGCAATCAATATACTAACGTAAAAGATGTTCAAATTGCCGATAATAATGTTCAACAAAATAATGCACCTCAAACATTAGGAAATGTTGTTAACAATTCAAACTTTACACCACCTGCTAGTGGTTTCAATAAAGGCGATACACAAAGATTAGATATTTTTGTAACTGGTATTGTTGGCAGGTCAATGGGTTCTGGGCATTTTAGTGTTGAGGATATTGAAAAATTAACCAGAAATGCAGTAAGTGCTTTTAATGAAAACCTCAAAAAATTATAAAAAACTATTTGCCGACTTTTGGGGGTATCATGCAGACGATATTCCCATCTGTTGGGGTTGCTTTAGACAGCAAGCTGTAGATATACACCACTTGATACCAAAAGGCATGGGTGGGGTTAAAAACAACCGATTAAATAGGATTGATAATTTATTTCCAGTTTGTAGGTCATGCCATGATTTGGCACACAAAGATAAGTCTATAAACAAGGAATGGATAGAAAAGTTAAAAGAAAGAATTTATAATAAAGAGTGGGGTGATTTATATGAAAATAAAAAATGAAATAAATCTAAATAGTTTTGTTATTCATTGTAAAGAAACCAAATATTACAATGTTAATATTAAAGCCAGAAATTATGAGGAAGCAGAAAAAAGGTGGGAAAATATTGCTAAAAGGCGAGATTATCAAACCCTGCATAATGAAATAGAAGTCATCAGCATAAGTGAAGAATAAAAGGGAGTTAAAATGAATAATTGTAATTTTGATGGCAGACTTGCAAAAGATGCCGAATTAAAAGAAGTAAGTGGATATAATGTTTGTAATTTTTCTATAGGAACAAATGTTGGCTATGGAGATAACAAAAAGACCTTATGGGTAGATTGTGCCATCTGGGGAAAGCAAGGTGAGGGAGCAGTAAAGTATCTTTTAAAAGGTCAGCAAATATTTGTAAATGGCGAGTTATCCACAAGAGAATATGAAAAAGATGGTGTAAACAAAACCATTTTAAGTTTAAAGGTTAATAGCTTTTCATTTGGTGCAAAACCTGCACCTGCTCAAACTAACAATATTCCAAGTAATGAATTAGATGATGAGATACCATTCTAATGAGTGATATTTATTTATTAGATTTTGAACCTAACAAACTATCTTATCAGCAGGAAGAACTAGGAATTACATTTGCTGATTTAGATACTGCTGTAGAACTAATGAAAAAAGAAGAAAAAATGATTGTTGCTGAATTAACAGTTTACTATAGCAGAAAAGGTGGTTACAAAAATATGACCGAATTGAATGGTTTAATTTATTCGGACACAAAGTTTAAGGATTATTTTGATAGATACGAAATAACCTTAAAAAAGAGGAATCAGTCTAAAATTAGATTTGAGTCCTTTAAAGCCTTTCGTGATGACCTAAGAACTAAGGTTGTTAATGAGAGGGAAATGGCAAAACGTAATTTATAGAAAGGATTATTATGTCAAATACACAAGAAGTTCAAATACTAAATCATCTCAAAAAACATAAACTTATTACTTCATGGGAAGCTATACAAGGTTATAGAATTACCAGATTAAGTGCTAGGATTTATGAACTTAGGGAAAAAGGTTATAATATAATTACTACTTATAACACTATTAATGGCAAGACTTTCGCTGAATATACTTTGATAAGCAGTACATTGTTAAAGGAGAAAGATTAATGTCAGATAAATATAATCTTGAGGAAGAATTAAACCAAAGAGAATTAGACCAAGACACAGAAAAAGAAACTGCAATGTTTAAACATTTAGCTGATATAGGTGTAATGGATAAATTAGTTTTTGCTCTAAATGAATATATCATTAAGTTTGGCAGGACTAGCAATGTTCACGATCAATGTTTTGATTTAAAGCTACAAGTTCTTGAAAATAAAAAACATCTTCAAGAGTGGATTGAAAAAATATGATAGAGCATTTTGAAAAGTTCAATGATTATGGAAAGGGATTACTTCCATTGTCATTTAGTCATCTTAATGAATTTGCTTTTTATCGTGAAAGGTGGGCATTAAGGCGAATATTTGGTTATCAATTTCCAACTTCTGCACCTGCTATTAGAGGTCAAGTTGTTGAATCTGGTATCAATATGTTTCTAAATGGAATACCTATTGAAGAAGCTAGTGAAAAGATGATAGCTGAATATGATGCTAATTGTTTAGAGATAAATGACCCCAAAATAGATGATGAAAGGGCAAACCTAGTTCCATTATTGGAATTAGGTACTAAAACCTTTCAAGAGTATGCTTATAGGTGGACATTACTAAACTATCAAAAAAAGGTAGAATTAGATATAAAAGGTATTCCATTTATAGGTTATACCGATTTTCATTTTGAAGATAAAAATACTAAAGAAGATTTTTTTATTGATTTGAAAACATCTAAACTTTTACCTCAAAAGATAAGTATTTCTCATGCTATGCAACAAGCTATTTATCAAAAGGCAACTAATGCCAAGCAGATATTATGGTATCTTAAAAACCCAACTAAAACTAAAGATGCTGAATATATTGCTATGTCATTAGATGATTATGTAACGCCTATGAAAATATGTGAGCATATAGTTGAAGTTATGGGTAATTACTTAAAAACTGTTAATAGTCCAGATGATATTAAAAACTCTTTGATACCAAACCCTGATAATTGGATTTGGAAAGAAGAAACTGTTTTAAATGCCAGAAAAGAAGTCTGGGGATATTAAACCAAAAAATCCCTTTAGGTTTTTGCCTAGAGGGATTATAATAAACTAAATAGATTTGGAGATCAAAAATGTTTATAGACGAAAATTCAAAACCTAGAGAAAAATTAAAAGCATGGTATCTTTTCACAGAAGATTTTATTGCAGGTACTCAAGCCTTAACAAATGAGGAAATAGGCATATATATAAGATTGCTTTGTTATAACTGGAACAAGAGATGCTCTGGAATACCATGCGACAATACTAAATACTATAGGATAGCCAGTTGTTTTACAGAAAGTGAAAAAGAAAGTTGTCATAAAATTTTAGAACAATTTTTTATCCAAGTTGGGGAACATTTCCAGAATGAAAGACAGTTACAAGAGTATCTATTTATTACAAGAAGAATGGAAGCATCTAAGGAAAATGGCAAGTTAGGTGG
>Ga0316202_10001202_pt1 | contig 21277 bp, 16 predicted proteins | sample 3monrhotite_MG_FD_204934 | JGI IMG/M metagenome (GOLD analysis project Ga0316202, IMG submission 204934) | Microbial mat bacterial communities from mineral coupon in-situ incubated in ocean water Damariscotta River, Maine, United States -... | ecosystem: Environmental > Aquatic > Marine >... | reverse complement strand
GGAATTAGCGTGGGGATATTTGCTGGCGCGTCACGGCCGGCCGGCCTGTGTGACTAACCAGAAAAAGAATGAAAAAGGGTTTGCCATTGTTGCCTATGGCAAGCTCGGAGGCATCGAGCTGGGTTACGGTTCGGATCTGGATCTGGTGTTTATGCACCAGGCGGAAAATCAAATGGCGGTCACCGATGGTCCCAAGCCGGTGGCTGACAGTGTATTTTACGCCCGGTTGGGACAGCGCATTATCCACATCCTCACTGCTCACACTCCGGCAGGTATACTTTACGAAACTGATATGCGTCTGCGTCCCAGCGGAGCATCCGGTCTGCTGGTAACCAGCCTGACCAGCTTCGCTGAATATCAACACAATAAAGCATGGACCTGGGAACATCAGGCACTGGTGCGGGCACGGGTGGTCGCCGGTGACTTGTCACTGAAACAGGCTTTCGACCGTTTACGCCGGGAAGTACTTGCCCTGCCACGAGATGTGGCACAGCTCAAAAAAGACACCATTGAGATGCGCGAACGCATGCGTGAATCGCTGAATCATGCACGTGAAGGTGAATTTGATCTCAAACAGAGTAGTGGCGGTATCGCTGATATTGAATTTATGGTTCAATTCGGGGTTTTGAATTGGGCGCGGCATTATCCCGCGTTGAGCGAGTTCACGGATAACATCCGAGTGCTGGATGGCTTTGCCAGACAAGCACTGATGGCGTCAACGGATGCATGTCACCTAGCTGATATTTATCGACGTTACCGGGCAGAAGTGCATCGGCTCGCTTTGCAGGAATTGCGGGCAGTGGTGGCAGACAGGCAGTTTGCGGAAGAACGCCATATCGTGCAGCGTATTTGGCGTGAATGGTTGGAAGGTGCCGATTAATTAACCTGACGTATATCTTTAAAACGAATGGAAAATAAGCAGAAGCAAATGAAAAAGAACAGGAGAAAGCAGTATGTCGATGGATGATCGCAATGGCGTCATCTGGATGGATGGTGAATTGGTACCTTGGCGCGATGCCAAAGTACATGTGCTTACTCACACCCTGCATTACGGCATGGGCGTGTTTGAAGGTGTGCGCGCCTACAATACAGATAGTAAAGGCCCCGCTATTTTTCGTTTGCAGGAACATACCGACCGTCTGTTTCGCTCCGCAAAAATTTTGGGTATGAACATGCCTTTTGATAAAGAGGCACTGAACGAGGCACAGTGTGCTGCCGTGCGTGAAAACAAGCTTGACAGCGGTTACCTGCGCCCCATGTGCTTTTATGGCTCCGAAGGCATGGGCCTGCGCGCCGACAATTTGCAGACCCACGTCATGGTTGCTGCATGGGCATGGGGTTCGTATCTGGGCGCCGAAGGAATGGAAAAAGGCATTCGCATTAAGACCTCATCTTTTACCCGTCATCATGTGAATGTGACCATGTGCAAGGCCAAGTCGAACGGTAATTACATCAACTCCATTATGGCTTTGCAGGAAGCCATAGCGGATGGGTATGACGAAGCCCTACTATTGGATGTGGACGGTTTTGTGGCCGAAGGCAGTGGCGAGAATTTTTTCATGGTGCGTAACGGGGTGATTTATACCCCGGAGCTGACTTCGGCTCTGGAAGGCATCACCCGTGAAACGATTTTGGTATTGGCGGCCGAGCTGGGTTATGAAGTGCGTGAAAGACGCATCACCCGCGATGAAGTTTACGTGGCCGATGAGGCTTTTTTCACCGGTACCGCCGCAGAAGTTACCCCCATTCGTGAACTGGATCGCCGTGAAATCGGCAATGGTGGTCGTGGCCCGATAACAGAAAAATTACAAACATTGTATTTCGATATAGTGCATGGTCGGCACCCGGATCATCAGGATTGGTTAACACCAGTGGCATAAATATATACCCGCAGCGTTTGAGATTTCAGTTTTATTGCATGCCCTCTTCATTCCATGGCCGCGTTGAAATTTCTCGCAAGAGTCAGGTGATTACCCGCTATTTTGCCCGACCGTGAAATGAATATGACCCACACTAAAAATGAAATCTCAAATGCTACGGGCACCCCCCGGTAAACTTTGTCGAAAGGGAAGAAAATATGAGTCAAACACAAGGCAGCGCTGAAATTCAGCCCAACGCGGAAAATAACTACGAAGTGAGCCACGTCGATTTGCCATTGCACTGTCCCATGGACGGCATGAGTCTGTGGAATTCGCACCCCAGAGTGTATCTGCCCATTGAAAAAACCGGCAAAGCCAAGTGTCCGTATTGTGGTGCAGATTACACACTGAAAGACTAAATACTGTTATTCCGAGCGGTATGTCCGTCCATTTTTGCCCTTCGCGGCCACACTAAACACGGTTTCCTGTGACTGATAACATCGCCATCCGGGCAACATCCTCCAAAATGATGCATGGTTTCGCCGTTGCCGTGGTGTTTTTGTTTCCCGCGTTAATTCTGGTGCTGCGGCCTGCCGATGGGCTTGGTCTCGGGTTGCTGGCACTGGCCGGGCTTGGCATTGCCTATCAACAGCGTGGCAAAAGCCAGGCGACCCGCGAGGAAAAGCTGCTGTATTTTGCGGTGAGTTGCTTTTTTCTGGTGGCACTGCTGGTCACCTTGCTGGGCGGCATCGACGATGCTGGGGTTAAAAAACTCAGCAAATTTGCGCGTTTGTTGCTGGTGATTCCGGCGTATGTGTTTTTGCGTCGTGTGGGTGTGAGCTTGGCAGCCTTGTGGTACGGGTTGGTGGTGGGAGCGATTGTAGCGGCGGGAATGGCCATGTATCAGGTGTGGGGAGCGCCGAATCTTGGCCGGGCGCGAGGTATCAGCCACCCTATTATTTTTGGTGATCTGGCTCTGGCTATGGGTGTGATGGCCCTTGCCGGTTTGGGCTGGTTCCTGGAGCGTGCCCGCTGGCAGGTGATTTTGCCGTTGCTCGCCGTTCTGTTGGGCTTGTTGGCCAGCGTGCTTTCGCATGCCCGTGGCGGCTGGTTGGCACTTCCTTTTTTGGTGCTGGTCCTCGTCTGGTACGCTCGCGCCCGCATTCCAGTATGGCAGCGTTGGAGTGCGGTGGCAGTATTGCTGATTGCTGTGGCAGCAGCCTATTTTGTTCCTGCCACGGGGGTTCAGAAGACCGTGACACGGACTATCAGCAATCTCGACGCCTATTTTCAAAGCGATATTAATGGCCGCACGCGTGGCAGTTCTGTGGGTACCCGCCTGGAAATGTGGCAGGCGTCATGGCAAATTTATTTAGACAATCCGCTGCTCGGCGTGGGTTGGGGACACTACAAGGAAAATGCGCAGGCACTGGTGGATGCAGGGTTGCGTAACCGTTCTGCTGCCGCGTGGGGACATCCACATAACCAGTTTTTTGCCGCTATGGTGGGTGGCGGAAGCGTAGCCCTGGTGGCCATCCTGTTACTGTTTCTGGTGCCAGCGAAATTACTTGTAGATGTTCTTCGGCGAGGCAAGACGCCGGACACGCAACGCCTTGCGTTAGCAGGGTTGTTACTGATCGTCGCCTACATGAGTTTCGGTTTTTCCGAAGCGATTCTGGAGCGAGTGCGCCCGGCCAGTTTTTTTGCATTTTATCTGGCGGTGATTTTCGCGGCGGTGTATACACAATCACGCACGGCTCGAAGCGAACCTGTTAAGCGTAAACAAAGCCTGTCGGTGACCATTATCGCCCAGGATGAGGCCGACCGCATTGAGCTTTGCCTGCAGTCAGTCGCCAACTGGGCGGATGAAATCATCGTATTGGATAGCGGCTCCTCTGATAACACTGTGGAAATCGCCCGTCGGTATACCGACAAGGTCTTTGAAACCGACTGGCCTGGCTACGGTCCGCAAAAACAGCGCGCCTTGGAAAAGGCTAACGGTGATTGGGTACTTTCTATTGATGCCGACGAACGTGTTTCCCCCGAATTACGCCACGATATTGATGCCGCATTAACGGATAACCCCGAGTGTGTCGGTTATCGCACCCCCTGGGCGGTCATCGTCTACGGACATCGCATGGATTTTGGTCGCAGTGCCCGTGCCCCGCGGCGTTTGTTCAAACGTGAAGGCGCACGTTTTACTGACGCACAGGTACACGAACATGTAGTGCTGGCACCGGGTAAAAAAGGCACGCTCGAAGGTCGTTTGTATCACTACACGCACCGCAACTACGGGCATGCCCTGCAAAAAAGTGCCAAGTATGCCTGGTTGGGTGGTCAGAAACGTTTTGCCGCTGGCAAATGGGGAGGTGGCCTGCCCATTGCCGCACTGCGCTCGTTGTGGAATTTTATTTTGATCTACTTTATACGGTTGGGTTTTTTGGATGGACCGGTGGGGTTTGTGGTGGCAGTGACTTATGCGCAGGGAGCGTTTAACAAATATGCAGCGTTGTGGGCGTTGCGGCGAGAGAAACGTTTAGATAGCGGCAAGGTAAAATTAAAAACATGAGTTGTTATATACCCGTAGCGATTGAGATTTAGGTTTTATTGCACGCTCTTTTCATTCCATGGCAGCGTTGAAATTCCTCGCAATAGTCCGGCTATTACTCGACAACGGCTCTTGCGTCGCCTAAAGCGCCTACTGTTGATGTTCTACCTACGGCCATCCTTGGTCTAGTCGTCATTTCGCCTCGCCATGAAATGAAAAGAGCGCACACTAAAAGCCTAAATCTCAAACGCCACGGGTATAGTCTGAGAGAATCAGGTTTTGTTGTAACCTAGGTTGGGTGACAGCCAATATTCCGCATCTTGTAAATCGATTTTTTTGCGTTTTGCGTAGTCTCTGACCTGATCCTGATTGATTTTACCCACGGCGAAGTAACAGGATTCCGGGTGCGCAAAGTACAAGCCGCTGACCGCAGCGGTGGGCACCATGGCCTTGGCTTCGGTGAGCCAGATGCCGGTATTTTTTTGTACGTCGAGCAGTTCCCACAAACTATCTTTTTCGGTGTGGTCAGGGGAAGTGGGGTAACCGGCGGCAGGACGGATGCCTTTGTATTGCTCTTTGATGAGCTGTTCCTTGCTGAGCCTCTCAGTGTTGTAGGCCCAGATTTCCTGGCGTATTTTTTCATGCATGCGTTCAGCAAAGGCCTCGGCAAGACGGTCGGCCAGTGCCTTGAGCATGATGGCCTGATAATCATCGTGATTTTTTTCAAATTCGGCGATACGCTCGTCGATGCCGATGCCAGTAGTGACGGCGAAGCCACCGAGATAATCGATTTTGCCGCTGTCTTTGGGGGCGATAAAGTCACTGAGGCAACGATTGGGTTTGCCGTCGGCCTTTTGCTGTTGCTGACGCAGATTATAAAAGACACTTTGAATTTCGTTGCGTGACTCATCAGCGTAGACTTCGATATCGTCATCCACACTATTGGCAGGGAAAATGCCCACCACGGCTTTTGCTTGCAGCCATTTTTCGTGGATAATTTTATCCAGCATGCTTTCCGCATCAGCAAACAGTTTGCGGGCTTCTTCACCTTTTTGTGCATCATCAAAAATTTTCGGGTAGCTGCCTTTTAATTCCCAGGAATGGAAAAAGGGTGTCCAGTCGATGTAGTCACGCAGTTCTTCTAACGGGAAGTCGTCAAACACCTGTACGCCCGTTTTCCCAGGGGCGGGAGGCGTATAGTTAGCCCAGTCAGTCTGAGCTTTGTTGGTGCGTGCCTGCTCCAGAGTCAGCCATTTGATAGCACGCTGGCGATTGGCGTGATTCTCGCGTACTTGCACGTAATCGGCTTGCAGTTTGGCAACAAAGTCTTTTTTCAGCTCGGGAGAAATCAGGCTTTGTACTACCCCTACGGCACGCGAGGCATCTTTCACCCATACACTGGGGCCGTTTTTATAATTAGGCTCAATTTTTACCGCAGTGTGCGCGCGTGATGTTGTAGCACCGCCGATCATTAACGGGATGTCCATGCCCAGGCGTTGCATTTCGCTGGCAATATGCGCCATCTCTTCTAACGATGGTGTAATCAAACCGGAAAGACCGATGATATTCACGTTATGTTCTTTCGCGGCGTCGAGGATTTTTTGTGCGGGTACCATTACGCCGATATCGATGACTTCAATATTGTTGCATTGCAAGACCACGCCAACGATGTTTTTACCGATGTCATGCACATCACCTTTGACGGTCGCCATCAGCACTTTAGCTGCAGCTTTTTGGCCTTCTTTTTTTTCGGCCTCAATAAAGGGGATGAGATGGGCCACGGCTTTTTTCATCACGCGCGCACTTTTTACGACCTGGGGCAAAAACATTTTGCCTTCGCCGAACAGGTCGCCCACCACGTTCATGCCATCCATCAGCGGGCCTTCAATGACGTGGATGGGGCGATCAAAACTCAGGCGGGCTTCTTCGGCGTCTTCCACTGCATAGGTGTCGATGCCTTTTACCAGTGCATGTTCGAGGCGCTTGGCAACGGGCAGTTCACGCCATTCGAGATTCTCTTTTTTTGCGATGATGCCGTCGCCGCGGTATTGCTCAGCGATTTCCAGCAGGCGATCGGTGGCATCGTCGCGGCGGTTAAGTACCACATCTTCCACGCGCTCTTTCAATTCGGCGGGCAGGTCATCGTATACGGCGAGTTGGCCTGCGTTGACGATGCCCATATTCATGCCTGCCTTGATGGCGTGATACAGGAATACTGAGTGGATTGCCTCGCGCACCGGGTTGTTGCCACGGAAAGAGAATGACACGTTGGATACACCGCCGGACACTTTGGCATAGGGTAGGGTGTCGGTAATCTTGTGTGTGGCTTCGATGAAATCCACGCCGTAGTTGTTGTGTTCTTCAATGCCGGTGGCGACGGCAAAAATATTAGGGTCGAAGATAATATCTTCCGGCGGAAAGCCAACGGTTTCCGTTAGAATTTTGTATGAACGTGTGCAGATTTCAATTTTGCGCGCTTCGGTATCGGCCTGTCCTGCTTCATCAAAGGCCATAACAATCATCGCCGCACCGTATTGACGCACTTTTTTGGCGTGCTTGATAAATGCCTCTTCGCCTTCTTTCAGTGAAATGGAGTTGACGATGCCTTTGCCTTGATTACATTTGAGACCTGCCTCGATGATTTCCCATTTGGAAGAATCGATCATCACCGGTACCCGGGAAATATCCGGCTCCGAGGCGATGAGGTTAAGAAAGTCGCGCATGGCGGCGACGCCATCCAGCATGGCTTCATCCATGTTGATGTCGATGACCTGTGCGCCATTTTCCACTTGCTCACGGGCGACGCTCAAGGCTTCGTCAAATTGCTCTTCGAGAATCAGTCGTTTGAATTTGGCAGAACCGGTGACGTTGGTGCGTTCACCGACGTTAACGAATAACGATTCGGCGGTAATATTGAGTGGCTCCAGTCCCGCCAGACGGCAGGTGTGGTCGTCTTCCGGCACCACACGCGGCGCGTGTTTTTCCACAGCATCGGCGATGGCTTTGATGTGTGGTGGTGTGGTGCCACAGCAGCCACCGATGATGTTTACAAAACCACTTTTTGCCCATTCTTCGATTTCTGCCGCCATTTCTTCCGGCGTTTCATCATATTCGCCGAACTCGTTGGGCAGACCGGCGTTGGGGTGGCTGTTGATATGACAGTTGGCGATGCCCGAAATTTCTTCCACGTACTGGCGCAATTCCGCTGCACCCAACGCACAGTTGAATCCGAAGCTGATGGGTTCGATGTGACGCATCGAATTCCAGAAGGCCTCGGCGGTTTGTCCGGACAGGGTGCGCCCGGAGGCATCGGTAATGGTGCCGGAAATCATCACCGGCAGGCGTTTGCCGCTGGTTTCAAAGTAATCTTCAATGGCGTACAGCGCGGCTTTGGCATTGAGTGTATCGAAGATGGTTTCCACCAGAATAATGTCGGAGCCGCCGTCTACCAGACCTTTGGTGGCCTCCAGATAGGTCTCACACAGCGTATCGAAATCGATGTTGCGAAAACCGGGGCGATTGACATCTGGTGACAGGGTGGCAGTGCGGTCGGTGGGGCCAAGCACTCCGGCCACGTAGCGGGGTTTGTCGGTCGTTGCGCGTGAATCGCAGGCCGCACGTGCCAGTTTGGCGGACTCCAGATTCAACTCGTAGACCATGTCCTGCATGTGATAGTTGGTCATGGATACTGCGTTGGCACTGAAGGTGTTGGTTTCGACAATGTCGGCACCGGCATCCAGGTATTGCTCGTGAATGCCTTGAATGATCTGTGGCTGGGTCAGCGACAGCAGATCGTTGTTACCTTTCAGGTCGCTATGCCAATCGGCAAAACGCTGGCCGCGGTAACCGGCCTCGTCCAGAGCGTGTCGCTGGATCATGGTGCCCATGGCACCATCCAGAATGAGAATTTGGTTTTTGAGGCGTTTTTCGAATTCAGTCATGGGGGTACCGGTATACGGGAAAAATAGCCAGATATTCTAGCACGAAGTGTCGAGTGCCTAACGGCTGGGTTAACTTTGGTTGGTTTAGGAACATGGAAAAAGCGCGGAGTTTACAATTATACAAGGTACGCTGAATCGTTACCCGAAACTTAGCATTGCTCCCAGGGCAGGTTATGAAAACGCCAACCACCCAGCGTGGAACGATGGTGTTTGTCATCGAGCTCACCTTCGAAACCCTCTAACACGTTGTAGACATCATTAAAGCCATCTTTGAGCAGGACTTCACCCGCTTCGTGAGAGCGTTTGCCACTGCGGCAGATCAATACTACGGGCGTGCAGCCATTGTCATCGCAATTAAGTCCGCCGAGCATCACTTGACGCACATGGGAAGAAAAAGCAGGGTCGACCTTCCAGTCGGGTTCATCGATCCATGCCACATGTACTGCCCCTTTGGGGTGCCCCACAAACAAAAACTCCATGGCAGAGCGTACGTCAATCAGTACTGCGCTGGGGTTCTCTTCCAGTAGCTTTTGAGCTTCGATGGGACTGACGCTTTTGACGTGGTTGTTGGTGTTCATGGTGTCATCCTTGGGTCGGTAGGTTTTATGTTGTCAGAGGGTATTTTGTCAGGCATTTTGTCGAGGTGTATTGCTGTTTCGTTTATTGCGTGCAATACCAGTGCTGATCAGCGTCAGGCCGATAAACAGGCCCAATTGCCACAATCCTGCCATTTCAGGCACGAACCGGGTTACCAGGCCAACCAGTACAGCAGCAATGCCAATGGCGACAAAATAGACACAAGGAGCTAAAAGCTCACCGAGTACGAATAGCGCACCCAGCGCCCACCAGTGCCAGTGGTTCAGGGTGTAAAATATTTCCATTAGCGCGCCACCTTTTTATTCTGCGTGACAGACGTGTCTCTGCGCGCCTCATTATATATACAAAATAAAATCATGTAATGCGTGGCGGATTTTTAGTGTGAGTTTAGGATGTTCGAAGATTTTTCCCCGGTACGGAATAAATCTGCACGGATGGCGTTATCTCAACATGAATCCACATGAGAGTAAGCAAATGAACAACAAACTCACCGCTATTTTGGCGAAGCGTGCCGTTACCCCATGGGTTATTTTTACCACTTTGATTGTGGCCATGCCTGCTGAGGCGCAACGGCTTAAGTATCAAAAAGACGGTGTTGAGGTATGGGCGCGTTTGTCGCTTTCTTCACAAGCGGCAGCGCTGGATACCTTTATGACGACTGATGAGGACTCTTTGCGCGGGGATGCTTCGTTGCGTTTCAATGCTCAGTGGATTAGCGCACATGCTCTGACTTATGGTCTACGTATCGAATATGATTCCGATACCCATACTGCTGAAGAGTTGCAGCGTGACGAAATCTATCTCTATTTTGTCGGTGATTTCGGGCGAGTGGAAGTCGGTGAGCAGGATGGCCCGGCGGATCGACTCGCATTTCATGCGCCGATTACCGGGTTGGGACAGATACGCGGTGATTTTGCGCGTTATGTGGGCAGACAGGCGTTGCTGTCTGCCTACGATACCAGCGATGCAGGAAAGCTTATCTATCTTTCAAGGCCTTCGCAGGGTTGGCGTTTTGGTGTCTCCTATGCGCCTGAGTATACGAAGAATCTCGATGAAGACAGAGCGAGTCGGCGTACCCGTCAGCACAATGCCATAGAGCTTGGGGTGCAATACCAGCAAGAATTAGGTGGTTGGGTGGGAGGTGTGAGTGGTGGTTATGTGACCGCCGACGCTGACCGCATCACCGAACGTGCCGACCTTGATTCCTGGAGTATTGGTGGTGAGCTACGCTATGGTCGTTTCACCTTCGGGACGGCGTATGTATGGCGGGGTGATAGTAATCTGAGTCTGCGTACGGAAAACGGTAATCAGGAAGAGCGCAATGTGGGTGTTTCCTGCCGTGGGCGTAAATGGAGTGCGGCCTTGTCCAGCTCACAAACGGTATCGTCTGGGCGTAACTACGACTTGCTGGGCGTAGGCGTTTCTATGAAATTGACGCGCTGGATTAACTGGCGCACCGATTTTGTTCAATATGATGAGACGACTGCTTCCGGTAATGCGCGGGAAGCTAACGTGTTGCTTTCCGAGTTGGAGCTTCGAATTTAAGGTCTGTTGAGGTTCCAAAAAAATCAACTCCTTCCTCCTCAGTTATTACGTACATGTTCCTGATATGTATTAACTCACCAACAGGCGATATAGGGGAATTTACAAGTTGTTGGCGAGTTAATACATAAAGTCTAACCTGGTATATCGTCAAAACCGTCCGACGGTATACCAGCCAGGATGTTGCATCAATTTTATGCGTACTGACTTGTTTTTCGTTCTGGCAGAGAACTGTCAATCTCTGAGGGATCGTTTATTACTATCCGCCTACGGCATTCTGCTATTGGTTAACTTGATGACATTATATATCCGTAGCGATTGAGATTTAGGTTTTACTGCATACCTTCTTCATGTCATGGCTATGTTGAAATGAATATGACGCATATTAAAAGCCTAAATCTCAAATGCGATGGGTATAACCTGATTGTTAACACCCTTTAGGGTTAACGCGATTTTTAATAATTGAAATTTTTTTATTCATCATGGAATAAATTCCAAAATACTGCGTTGTTAATACGTGATTTCACTGAAAGTCACTTAAACAACAACTAGGAGAAGAATCATGATGAGTGTTATTGAAAATAGCCGTATTCACTGCGCAAAATGCGCCTTTGTCACACGTAATGTTAAATTGGATCACCTCCGCTTACTGCAAAGTGAACCCAGGCAAATTAATAGTGGTGATCTGGTGTTGGCGCGGGTGGAAGAGATTGGTCAACACAAAAACCTGGAACTTACCACCGGGCGTCGCTCAGTGTTGCATGAAGGTGACGAAATACTTGTTGCTTATGGCAATCGTTATGCCCCGGATCAATATGAGGCGATCATTCCTGAGGAAATGGGCGGTTGTGATCTGGTGGCAGCCGGAGGCATTGCATCCAAGGCATTGAGCTGGAGTACCAAAATAAAGGCGCCGACGCGCATTCGACCCATCGGTCTGATTAGTGGCGTTGATGGTAATGTGATCAACCTCTCTCGCTATGTTGTGAGCGAACAAGCGATCAATAGTGTGCCCAAAGTCATTGCCGTGGTGGGAAGCAGCATGAATGCAGGTAAAACGACCACTGTCGTGAGTCTGGTGCGCGGCCTCTCTCAAAAGGGCTATCGTGTGGGAGCAGTGAAAATCACTGGTACCGGTGCGGGTGGCGATTTGTGGAAAATGCGCGATGCTGGCGCTGTAGAAGCATTGGATTTTACTGATGCGGGAATGGCCACTACCTTCAAGGCACCTTTGCCACAGTTATGCGATGCGGCCACACGTTTGGTATCGCACCTGGCAGCAAAACAGTGCGATGTGATTGTGATGGAAATTGCCGATGGCATCTATCAGCAAGAGAGTGCAGGGCTGATTCAAAGTCCACTCATGAGAAGTCTCATCAGTGCATATGTGTTTGCCGCTGATGGTTCCACGGGAGCTGCAGCCGGAGTGGAATGGGTACAACGATTTGGCATGGTGCTGGGTGTCAGCGGTAAAGTGACGGCTTCACCCCTGGCAAGCCGTGAGGCCGAGCAGGTGACGGGGTTGGCATGTTATACATCGACGGAGTTGTCTCAGGGAGATGTAGCCGAGCAGTGGTTGTCATTGCTTGAAACCGAAGAAGTGTGCGAAGCACTATGACTTTGCCTAGGTTCTTCATCGGGCAAAGGCAGAGGTGGTTTTTTCGTCTGATCGGTCTGTCGATAAGTGAAGCTTTAGTGCTTTTTGCAGTGACTTTGCTGTTTCGTGAATTGCTCATTGCTTTAGATGCCTTTGGGCCCGATGAGTTACCTGCCTACTTGCCAGTGGCTCTGGCGCTGAGTGCGGTATTGATTGCACTTACGCATTGGGGAGCGAACAGCACTGCTGAACGTTTGGGTATGGATTACAGCAATGCTCTTCGCCTGGCGTTGTTGCGTAGTTGCGTAACGGCCAGCCAGGGCCCGCGACCGCAGCGCCTAGGCACCAGCATGACGCGTATGATGGGAGATCTGGCAGCAGTGCGTGACTGGATCTCCCAAGGATTGGCGACATCACTGATTGCTTCTGCCACTCTGATAGCCAGTTTTGCAGGTTTGGCTGCTATCGACACGCAACTGGCTCTGCATTTGGCTGTGGCCAGCCTGATATTGATGCTGGTATTGGCACCCCTGGCAGCCGTGAGGCTTCACCGCCTGACGCATGAATTGCGTCGTTTACGCGGTCGCTTGTCTTCACGGCTGGGGGATTTGGTGTTAGGTGCGGCTACCGTCGCCCATTTGGGCCGTTATCGCAGTGAGGCGTACCGTGTGGACAGGTATGGTCAGGCATTGCTGCATGTCAGTGTTGCTCGCACCCGAATCTTGAGCCTGCTGACTGCGCTGACAGTGATTATTGTGCCCGCCTCAATAGCCTGGGTAAGTCTGTTGCTGGCCGGAGGATACCCGTTATCTATGCAGCAGCCCGGCTCCTGGACCATATTACTGTTTACGACTTCGTTGTTGTCGGTGTCATTGATGGGGTTGGTGCGGAGTCTGGATCAATTGATCAATTTCAGGGTCGCTCGCCGCCGCTTGGTGCAACTGATGCAGACGGCACGCGAAGCCCGCCCATCCCGGCGTGGTCGACAAACTCTGCCTCGGGGAGAAGCTTTGCAGATTGATATTCACTCTCTGGCTGATTTGAATATGCAGCTGGATTCACCACTGCATGCGCCGGCAGGTTGTACTGTGGCTTTGATTGGTGCTTCCGGTCTGGGAAAGTCGCGATTACTACGGAGTTTGTTACAGGCCCGTGATGATAACGGTGGCGTGAGTATTGCCAATTTGAAATTGGAGGATATCTCCCCGGCATCGCTACGTAAACGCATACAATGGGTGACACCAGAGTTTGCTCTGATGCGCGGCTCTCTGTTGCGTAATCTGCGTTATGCGGCTCCCGTCAAACGCCAGCGGCTGTTGCATCTTAGCGCGCTGTGCCAATTGAATATAGCTGACAGAGAAACGGCTCGTGATCAGCGTCTCGACCAGGCAGGCAATGGTCTACCTTCATCCCTGGCAGCAAGAACCAGGCTGGCGCGCGCATTGGCTTCCCGTCCTGGTGTGTTATTGGTGGACGATGCGGCGTTTCTATACGATCCTTTAGCCCGGCAAGCGTTACGGGCGGTGCAAGCAGAAGGCAAATTGACGCTGGTGATTGCCTCTCCTGATGAGCGTTGTGTGGCCAGTTTACGACCGGACGTGGTGTGGCGGCTGGAAGTAAAGGATCAGGGCACGCAGGTTATTTCTCAGACCGGTTGTTTGAGTGCCCCACCTTCAGCTTTTTAACCTAACACATCCGTTAAACCTTAGGCGCTCGCAGTAGGTTTAACGGATGTGTTAGGTTTAATGCCAAGCTTGCTGGATGAGTACTTTTTCCTCGGCTGGGCCGTAGGCCACGCCACCCCATAAATCATCAAGTACCGCATCCAATGCGGTTTGACTGTAACCTGATGCGGGTTGATAGTTTTGGTTGTCCACTGGACGGCTGCCTGCGGCGAGTAGAATTTCTGTGTTCCAGTAACCATCCTGTCTGCAGGCTACGCCAATCGACACTTTGCGGTCCGAATTGATCTGAAATTCGCGACAGTAGCGACTGTCAGTGGCTTGGAAGCTCATCACTGGCAGGATGATATCGCCGTTTCCTGCCTCAAAGCGCTGTTGGCTGGGGGTCTGTTCCAAAGCAATATATAAGGGGTTTTGTGTGATGATGATCCCTGCGTCCGCCTGTACTAGACGATGAGCGTCGGTGCTGCCATCAGTAAGCTGTTGCCCCAATAAACCACCGATCAACAGTGCCACCGAGGCGGCGGCTGCCATGGGAATATATCCTGTAAAACGCTGATGCCTGGCCAAGTTTACTACTTCGGCACGCGGTTGTTTGGCCTTTGTTTGCCACACGGCATCGGTTAAATGTTGTGGTACGGGTTCGTGGAGCACCTGCTGATGGGCCTGTGAAACCAGGTCGTCAACCTGTGTCAAGCGTTCAGCCCGGGCGGCCAGTTCAACATCATTGTTGATTGCCTGCTCTATGTGTCTGTTTTGTTCAGTTGATAGCTCACCGTCCAGAAAAGCTGAGAGCATCTCGTCGTCAATTTGTTCATGTTGTGGTGGGATCATTATTCACCTCCTGGCAGCAACTGTTCTGTCAATGTTTTGCGCGCTCGGGCCAAGCGGCTCATCACGGTGCCCGTCGGTATATCCAGAATCTGTGACGCCTCACGGTAGGACAGACCATCCACCAGTACCAGAGCCACGAGGCTGCGCTGCTGTTCAGGCAGTGCAGCAATCGCAAGTTCCGTTTTGCTTGCCATGAGTTGGTTTTCCGTGACTTTACGACCATCTTCGCCGCGCATATTGTGCAGTTCATCGATAGAAGTACTGATACCTCGACGCTTGTCCGCACGGCATTTGTCAATCCACAAGTTTTGTGTAATTCGGAACATCCAGCTATCTAGGCGTGTTCCTCGCTCCCAGCTATTCAGGCTTTTCAGCGCCCGCTCAATGGCATTCTGCACCAGGTCGTCGCTGTCATGAGAATTACCGGTCAGCGTCAAGCCAAAGCGGCGTAAACGCGGGATCAAGGCGACGATTTCGTGCCTGATATCATCATGCGTATCCATGGATATACCTGTAAAACGATGTAAATGAAGATTTATTCCACATGAATGAAAAATATTGGCGCAAAGGGAATAAAATGGCTGGGTACCCGTTGTTAAGATGAATGGATGACATCTTTGGTTGAAATTTGTGGGAGCATAATATCACATGACTTCTGCGTTGAAGGGCGATATGAAAACATCATTTACCACGATCATTATATGTGCCGCAGCAAGCTGTGCTCTGTTGTTATGGGCATCACCCATACTGACCATGCCTCGCGCCATGGTGTTGCTATCGGTGTTTGTGTCGGAAGCGATTGCTACCGATCATCTTCCCGATGATGATAGTGACGACGACGATGCATTGGATGACGATATTAATGATGATGACGACGATGATATTAATGATGATGACGATGCAGGCGAGGGTGATGATGATCGCCGAGAAACCGATGTTGAGGATGTTGAAAGCATTACGGAAAGCGGTTTTGGTGATGCCGATGACATGGAGGAAGAGTTCGATAGCCAGGGGTTTATTGTCCAGACTGCGGAAATCCTCGCGATTGACGCTGACGACACTTCATTGGAATTGATCGAGTCGTTGGGTTTTGCTGTGATACGTAAACAAAGCCTCGATGCTTTGAATATCAGCATTGCCGTGATCGAAACACCGCCGGGGCTTTCTGTGCGTGATGCCATTGCACGTCTGCGCCAGAGTGACCCGGATGCGTTGTATGAATTTAATCATATCTACGAAACCATGCGCGTCAGCGATAAGCCCAATCAGGCCTTGGACGCACGCAAGCTGCCTGCGGTCGCTACTGTCACGGGTATTGGCATCGGCTTGATCGACACCGCTGTGGATACGGCACACGAAACACTGCGTGGCAGTCGCATTATTCATCAAATCTTTGTCGATGCAGACCATCTACCCATGGTGCATGGCACCAGCATTGCCTCCCTGCTGGTGGGTGAGGCTGACGATTTTCGTGGCATGCTTCCTGGCGCCACGCTTTACAGTGCTGCAGTGTTTACTCAGAGTCTCTCTGGTGGAGTGAAGGCCAGTGCTGACAGTCTGGCTTCGGCGCTCAATTGGCTGGTGAAGCAGCAGGTGGCGGTGATTAATATGAGCCTGGCCGGGCCGTCCAATGTACTGTTGCAGGTGGCCGTCCGCAAGACCTTAGAGCGTGGGCATACCATTGTTTCTGCCGTAGGCAATGATGGTCCCGCTGCGCCGCCGCTTTATCCCGCTGCCTATCCCGGCGTGATAGCGATTACTGCGGTTGATGCAAACCGGTACGTCTATCGACGCGCTAACCGTGGTAAGCATGTGGATTTTTCAGCCATCGGTGTGAATGTACGCGCCGCTGATCAGCGCGGCGGTTACGGAACATTCAGTGGTACCTCGTATGCTGCGCCGGTGATCAGTGCCTTGTTGGCAGCTCGCCTGGGAACGCCTGACGTAACGCGCCAACAGCATGTTTTTGCACAACTACAGCAACAGGCAATGGACATGGGGGCCGTGGGGCGTGATCCGGTGTTTGGTTATGGTCTGCTCGGCGAGGCTCAGTATGTTTCCCCCTAAGGAATGGAAATTGAATAACTTATACAATTGGCATCTCTGCTTCAGGCCGTCTTCGCCCGTTCTTCAATCACAAAAGCTCGAAATAGAACGACTATTCCTGTGCTTTTGTTCAATCAGAACGAACAAATACGGATTAAATCAGAGCGCCACTTGTATAAGTTACTCAATTTCCATTCCTAAAATTATGATGGCATTTTTCATTTGCAACATGGCCATTGCTACGATACAAGGTGGGAAGACACATGCTGCAGATCTTCCCGACTACCAAGTCGGAGAAACCTTCATCTTTTCTAATAAACGTGTCGAACGTGTCGAAAAAAATGAGGGTGATCTGATTACCTTCAGCTCCCGAAAAGGTCGGCAATATGTTCGACATCGTAATATAGTGCTACCGATTATAGAGTGGCAACTGGCGGGTAAAACCGGTCGTCGGACTATTCATGGTAATGTTGATGAATTATGGCCCTTGCGTGTTGGTAAGAGCGCCAGTTTCCGCATACTCAAGAATATTCACGATGATGAAAAACAACGTGAAGTGCGTCGTGTGGAATTATGGCATTGTCACGTTGCCGACCGGGAAAACATCCGTGTTATTGCGGGTGAGTTTAGTAGTTATCGCATTGTCTGCGATAACTACTCTAAACACAACATGCGTATCTTGCGGCGTTACACTTGGCATTATGCCTCCGCAGTGGGCCATTATATACGCCGTGAAGTGAACAATTTTTTTACCGGTGATAGTTACCACTTTGAGTTAGTTGCAACATTGCCTCCTGGGAAAAGCAATGCCTTGCGCGTAAAAATGCTGGAGGAAACTCTCAATTAGATGGAGCTAAAAACAACCGACTCCCGGCAGAGCGTTACCCGGCAATGACTTCAGTTATTCAAAAACTGCTGGGATCAGATTCGCGCTATTCCATTGCTGAGTTATTTCATGGGCGTTCCCAACAGGCAACAGCTCTTGTTGAGCTGTTGCCGTAAAACATACAGCCAAAGTTATGAACCGATACACTGTTTATCCGTAAAGGTGAAGGTGTTGTTTGAGCCGATTGGTGCAGGTGAGTTGTCTGTGCATGTCAAGAGCACGCCAGTGTTGTTGATGACGGAAACAGCACTGGTGTTTTTGTTGACTTCTACATAAGTCAGCCCGAAGCCGCCGGTGTTGCAGGTTGCTCCCGCCGTAATTGCGTCCACTTGATTGTTATTGATAATGGTTACGTCATCGTTTTCGATGACTGTAAGCATCAAGTCACAATTTCTGGCGACGAGAATCGGTCCTGTGTTGCCGGAGATGAGCACCTGCTCCAAGGAGGCTGAGTTGTCCGTGACAGTCACGCCGCTGTTTTCATTGATTTCGATACTGCTGCCGAATGTTGTTCCATTGATCGTGATATGAGCGTTATTTGTGATCGATATATCGCTATCGGTTATCACATTTTGCAGTGTGACGTTGCCCGTGAGGGTCTTTTCCACGAGGACGTCGCTGAGCGCGACATCTTTCAGGAAGACGTTGCCATTCTGCTCGGTTACGAGCAGATCACCAGGGGTTGTTGTCAGTGTGCCGACGAGACGTACGTTCCCGCTTCCCCCTTCCACCATAACCGTAGCGTTGATTGTGCTGGCTTCACATGACAGAGAACTTTCAATAAGCACGTCACCAGTGGTTGAAACAACGTTCACGCGGTCGTTGAGTGTAGAGCCACAAATTTCCAGTGGGCCACTCGCAAACTCCAGATTTACTCCGCCGGGAAAAACCATCGCTCCATCCAGTTTGACTCCCCACGAGTCCTTGCTCTCGATACTTCCGATATTTCCACTGGCATTAACTGCTCCAGAGTTTTCGAGTTTCAGAGTACCGATCGTGGCGAGGGTGCCAACGGTTACATCCGCTGAGTTCAGTAGCGAAACGTCACCAAGGACGCGGACGTTGTCCAGGTCGATGTTACTCCCAGAGTCCACTTGGATACTCCCATTAACTGTCGTGCCCCCTGTTGCGATGAGTGTGCCGCCGCTGTTTACGAGTACGGAGCCTAATACAGTAGCGCCATTAAGGGTGCAGGATGTCCCGTTTACGATGACATCATTATGTGTGCCGCCGAGGGCTCCTGAGCAATTGGTTGATGCTTGGGAAACTGAGGTACCGAGAACTAAAAGAGAGAGGCTGACAGTAGCAGCCAAGGGTAGTGTGAAACGTTCCATGTCAAATTTTTTCCTTGAATAATGTGAGGCCATCATGGCCAGTGCTCGTGGCATGCTGGCCGATCAAGCGCACAGCGAAGCATAAATTAATTCGCAGGAATAATGTTGATTAAATGCAGGTATTTTTGCAAAAATTATATTGTCATTGATTGAAATTTCTTCAAAAGAATAATCTTTAAGCAGTATTACTTGTTAAGGAATATTGGCAGACTACTTTTTGTGCGGCGCATAAAAAAACAGTGCAATTACTAAAAATACGGTTGAATAAGGATGTCATTTTTGTAAGAAAACACCTTGTATGTCGATATAAAGCTCAAAAAACAGTATTTGTTAATATCAACTTTATAGTATGTCGTTAATATGATGATTATGTTTTCCGTATTGCCTTTTTGGTACGATTTTTTATCTTCTTGTAAATATTTTTTTGTTGATAGGAAGGCGATGGTTTTACAAAGTTTTTCAGTTTGATTTTGATAAAATTATTGTGGTGAAATATATTCCGACAAGCCAATAACACGCCAACAAAATAATTCTTGTTACTCCAAGAAGTAATGCATTGTAAAATGATTATCTGGTGGTGTTTTTGCTATTGCATGCTGCTTGTTTTTATTTTCAATAGCGCATTTTATTGATCGATGTAATAGTGATTTTATGGTTCCTTCATCTTTTGTCCATGTTGCTTTCATTTTGATATTCTACTCTATACCTTAAGCTTCTCAGTCACGAGCCTCGGGCTATCGGAACGTGCAAGGAACGCGGGTGTTTGGAAATCATTAAAGAGGTATAGAGACCATGGGTATAGAAATTTTACGCACTGGCAGGCTTCAACATATGGTGTTGAAGTCGAAGCATCTTTTCGCTGTTCAAGCCGCCGTCATCACTGCGTTTGTCTTTGCCAGTACAGCGGTTTGGGGTGTCGCTACACAAACAGGATCAACTCTGGAAGTAACTGGCAGCGTCATATCGGATTTTATTGAAATAAAAGTCGGTCCGAGTGTTGGCCAAGTCACGTTGTCCGGTGTTCCTAGCGTTTCTGATGGCCGGGTTTTCACGAGTGTGAGTGATCTTGTCGTTTCAACATTACAAGGTGACGATAGCCTCAAGTTTTTCATCGAATCATCAGGTTCCCGTAGCGCTGTAGATTCATGGTTAGGAATGGAAATTGAATAACTTATACAAGTAGCGCTCTGATTCAGTGAGCATTGAAATGGTGACGCCTCCAGGAGTATCGCAGGCTTCTGTCATATTTTTGTTCGAAACGGGAACCGGTGATGATGTTGTTGAGGTCAAGTTTGATTCAAGTGCGTCCCTGTTTGATATCGCAATGTCATTTACCCGCTTGACCGCTACAGTAGAGACCGCAAAGATTGAGTTTGAACAACAGGTTCCGGGCGTCGGGCGCTGTAGCGATGAACTTGTCGGCTACGAAGCATTCGTATTAGGAAGTTTTTCGCTCATTGCTAAAGGGTCGGGTGTGTTTATATTAAACGGAGAAGTTAAGTCTCAGGAAACGACAGTGGCAATTGATGGGGATGCGGCAGGTAACATATGGCTGACTGGCGAAGTGTTTCCAAGTAACATTGAGTATCTCGTAAAAGGGTTCGCTGAGCGATTCTCCCAGCGTCAGTGCCAACAGTAGCTTCAGTGATTCATTGAAACTTCTCGTGGACGGCGAAATTTTCGGTTCTCCGATGATCGATGGAGGGTATGCTGATTCTTGTGATGCAAGCGCGGGTGTGCTCGTTGTTAACTGCGATGCCCTATAAGGGGTGCATAGCAAGAAAACAGCGAATCATATTTTTACGCGGGGCTAGGTTGGTAATTTCCTGACTTTGTCGCTGACAGGGTACACTATGCCCCCATGAGAAAAGCATTTATTTTTCCAAGATCGTTGCTTCCCAAATCTCTGTTGCACCCAGTGGGACGAGCGATCAGCGATCATGACATGATCTGCGACGGTGATCGTGTTCTGGTAGGCCTCTCCGGTGGTAAAGACTCACTCTCGCTGCTGCACTTGTTGTTGCACTTTCAGCGCTGCGCCCCGGTGCATTTTGAGGTGGGTGCGTTAACGGTGGACCCTATGATGGAGGGCTTTGAGCCTGCGCGCCTCAAACCTTATCTGGCCGAGCTGGGTGTAACGTATTTTTTTGAAGCCCAGCCCATAATGGAACAGGCTAAAAAACACATGGGCAAACCTTCTTATTGCGCGTTTTGCTCGCGTATCAAACGCGGCATCATGTATCGTGTGCTGCGTGATGAAGGTTACAACGTACTGGCGCTGGGGCAGCATTTGGATGATCTTGCGGAAAGCTTTTTGCTATCGGCTTTTTACGGTGGGCAATTGCGCACCATGAAGGCGTGTTACCAAAATGATGCAGGTGATGTGCGGGTTATCCGTCCTCTGGTTTATG
>Ga0316202_10001199_pt1 | contig 21315 bp, 19 predicted proteins | sample 3monrhotite_MG_FD_204934 | JGI IMG/M metagenome (GOLD analysis project Ga0316202, IMG submission 204934) | Microbial mat bacterial communities from mineral coupon in-situ incubated in ocean water Damariscotta River, Maine, United States -... | ecosystem: Environmental > Aquatic > Marine >... | reverse complement strand
GTAATAATTGTTGCATCTGAGCTACCACCAACAGCAGGATCATCCGATATTAATGTGCCGGTAAAGTTGCTACCGGAAACCGTTGCGGAATTACTCACGTCACCTAAAACGCCGGTATCAACCGTAGTATCAAATGTTAAGTTGTTGCTAGCACCGGCAGTTAATGTGTTGATTGTCCATGTAAGGCCAGTCGTGGTAGGTGTTGCATCATTATTACTATCGCCACCAACAATCGAACTACTACTATAGGTTAAACCGGTTGGCACAATATCAGTGATCGCTAAATTCAGAGCATCGTTTGCACCTGATGCATTGCTAACGGATAACGTATATCGAATGGTGTCACCCGCAGTAATATCACCACTGCTATCTGAATCTGTTTGCAATGCAACACTTTTGCTTAAAGACACATTCGGTGGATTACCCACCGTGAAACTAGCTTGTGCGATATTACTGTCATCTAAACCTGTTGTTATAAAAGCGGTATTTGTATACAGATCTACTGGTGCTGCAGCGGAAATATTCACGGTATATACTAAGGATAACGAACCACCACCCACTATTTTATAAGCATCAAGTGCTGTTGGTGGGTTACCCACCCATTGAATCGTGCCGCTATCACCATTCGATGGAAGACTTGCAGAGTTGCTTGCCGTAACTTGGCTCCCGCCATCTAAAGCCGCATAGGTAACACTTGGCGGTAATGTGTCCGTAATACTGCTCACGGTAGCTTCAGTAGTGCTGGTGTTTGTAATAGTGACGGTATACGTTGCGACACCGCCAGCACCAGCAGTAAAACCCAATGGGGTTACCGTTTTATTTACCGTGAATGGGAATGTGGCAACTGGATATGAAACCGATGCAAGAGGGTCACCAAAGTTCGATGTATATTTTAGACCGCCGCCACTAGTTTGTGCAGCATAAGGGTAACCCACAGTTGATGTATTGCCGCAAAGTACTGAAAAACTATATTGTATCGTTGCCGTTTTCGCGCCGCCCCCTTGACTCCCTGACGACGTAAAATAAAGTAAGTCATCTGATGAAGCACCGACTACGATCGCATTTGTACCTGATGCTATTACCTTAGAACCCACCAACTGAAAACAACCCGCATTAAAGTCAATATTACCAACAGGTCTAACGTAAAACTCATCGCTATTACCAACATTACCAAATTCGTAAACGACATCCAGAGTCGCTATTTGTCCAACAACGGCATCTCCACCAATGGTAAAACTATTCACTTGGCCACCCGTACCGGCGCTAATACTTGAAGTCACAGTAATAGTATCCGCTGCTGGTGTTACCGTACCCACATTCGAATCTGAGATTGTTACGGAAAAATCTGCAAAAGGCGTGGTTGATGTATGGCACGGATGGCTTACATACCAATAACCCGTTAAGGTTTCACCTGCCGCTAAGGTTCCAAAAGAAACCGTAGGGTTTTGGGGTGTAGGTTCTCCCGCAAACCCGAATGTATTATCGTCATCGGTAATTGAGAGGGTTGCTTTTACATCATTAAGTGGAGATGCCGTAGTATTAGTAATGGCATACGCAATGTGCCCACGTTGTGGGCCATCTGCAGGGCAATTATTACTATCAGATATAAATTTAGGACCACTGGTTAAAGCGATGTTGACTTGACCTGATGTTAAAGCCCAAGCGGAATGCGATAGAACACTTAAAAGAAAGAATACGAATAGTGGTCTTAGGCAGCTCATGCTCAACTTTTCCATGTTCTTTCCCAATTCTGGGTTTAAATTTTTTGCATTTCCACACTGCCAAGGTGAATGACGGCACAATTCCTCCACCGTACTACTCTCCAAACAGCTCAGTAGTTGCGTGAGACCATAGCCATCATCGTTACATGACCCCAGCGATGTAACGCTTGCCATGTTTTATGAGTGTACTTAACGGCTTACCTCTTTAAAACTTCAGTCTGGCTTGCTCCCCATCGTCGTACTTGGAAAAGTCCAGGTAACTTAGAATGTTTGTAACTGTTCAGCACCTTCAACCTAAATTAATCAGTTAAACCTACTGCGAGCGCCTAAGGCACAGAACCTAAAGCGTTTTTCAGAACATGTTGAACTCACCGTATGGGTGATACGCTTTCGTCCAAAATAACCTGAAAAACACTTTATCTTCTGCACCTTAGTCACTCTCGCTACGGTTTAACCTAGAATCCGCAGTTGAACGGCCTGTAGAGTGCGTTGGATTTTGTGACTGGCGAGGCGCGATGAGAAGTAATAGCCTGCCTATTGCGACGATTCGCAACGCGGCCAGACGCAAAAGGCAACGTGCTATACAGGTCGTAGCGACTCATCCAGCAGGTGAACTCTCCAAAACGATAAAACAGGATGTTGATCAAAATGTTAATACATCCTCTAAGCGGTCAACTGCGGAATCTAGGTTTAACTGATTAATTTAGGTTCAACACTGGCGTTCATTCCGTGTTTGCGAGTCGATCTGCGCAAGCGCTTGATTTATAACTACGCTGTCACTTACCAGCATCGTGGCAAGACGCCTACCAAACGTTGTTGTGATATCGACTTCGACGACCTCGATACGCTCATATCCCAGATATACCCGTGGCGTTTGGGATTTAGGCTTTTAGTGTGCGTCATATTCATTTCATGGCTAGGCGAAATGACAAGTAATAGCCGGACTATTGCGAGGAATTTCAACGCCGCCATGGAATGAAGAGGGCGTGCAATAAAACCTAAATTTCAAACGCCACGGGTATATAATGCCTAGCGAAAGCTCTGGCTTCTGGACAATCTGCAATATAAAGCCGATAGCAACTGCCACAATAGCTAACACCGTTGACCAGAAATACGATGTTTTCTTAATAATCAATTTGGCTGGGCTTACGTTTATTGCATTTTCTTTAATGTTTATATATCAAGTACAAGACGTTTTCCTTGACTGCGTGAAACACAAGGACACATCAATTTTTGTTGGTTTCTTTCTGAGTCACTGAGGCAGTTATCCAGGTGAATCGGCTCGCCTTCCAACACTTTCACTGCACAGCTTTTGCATTCGCCAGACTTGCAGCTATGTGCCATCTTTATTCCTTCCGTTAAAACTGCATCAAGAATTGATTGATCCTTTCCAACCTTTAACTGCTGGCCTGATTGTGCCAGTTCAACTGTAAATGGTTTTGCATCATTCACAGTTACAGCACTAAAGTGTTCAAGACGCACACATTCGGGTGAAATGCCATTGCTTTCCGCTTCAACCAACAACTGATCCAGCAAACCTTGTGGGCCACAGGCATAAAACACCGCATTCTCAGGGGCTTGTGTTAATACATCCTTCAGATTGATGCGCATGCCTTCATCGGCAGCGTATAGATGCAAGCGGGAGTTGAACTCATACTGCAAACGATCACTAAAAGCCATCTCCGTCAGGCTTCGTCCTGCATAGTGAATTTCAAATTCACTGCCTCGATATTTAAGCGCCTGAGCCATGGATTTAATGGGCGTTATGCCAATCCCTCCGGCAATTAAAACCGTCGGTCGGTCATCATTGTGTATCTGAAAAAAATTCTGAGGTGGCTTACAGTTAAGCATCATGCCGAGTTGTAGAAATTCATGAATAGCCTGCGAACCGCCCTTCCCTTCATCCTTTCTCAGCACGGCGATTTCATAGATGTCTTCACGTACCGGATTGGAACAGATGGTGTAATGACGAAACTCTGTTTCACCGGAGGAGAGTTGCACAGGTACTTGCAGATGTGCTCCTGCCTGAATTCGAGGTAAAGTCATGTCATCGCGGTGCTTGAGTTCATAGGCGCGTACTCTCGGTGTCAGCTGGTGTATCCCAGTAATGGTTAACGGTAGTTCACCCTGCCCTAACTCTTTGGGATATGCGTTTAATGAGCCGGATTGTTGCGCCATTTTTAGCGCTTTGTTTTCCTCTAACAGAGGCGTAATCATCTGCTGGATCTCCAGCTCGGCAAACCTTGGCGTTATATGTTGAGGGCAATTCCAGTCAAAAGCCTCTATCTTGATGATGAACGTGCGTTCAACGGTGGCGCGATACTCATCCACTTCCAGTTTTGCCAACGTTTCCCAGTCGTCATTTGTAACAGGTTCGATGTGGCCTAACATTTTTAAACGGCGACGGTTGGGGTAGTCCATAAAGAAAAGCGCAACACGGTCATTGCCTCGGAAGTTTCCTGTGCTCACATACTGGCGGTTACCGCTAAAATCAGCGAATCCGACGGTGGATGCATCCAATACACGCACAAAACCTTTCGCGCCACCCCGGTGCTGAACATAGGGCCACAACGTTTCACTGACACTTGCCATGTAAAAACTATCACGCTGCGCGATGAAATCCGCTTCGTTTTCGGACATGAGGTGATTATAGTCTTCCCCTTTGTCCATACTCGAATAACCCACGCGACTGTTGTGTTCGGATTGCACTTGCCTAACCGCATCGGTAAATACAATCTGGGCATATTTATGGGCCATGATGCGCACCTCCTGTTAACCGTTGATCGAATGAAAAAGCAGCCGACCGGGCTTGTTACAGAACCCGGTCGATCCTGCTCTTATGCCGCCTTATTGATTTCAACCTTTGGAAAGTCAATTTCCACACGACTCGCTTTGCCAAGAATGTTGGTCAACACATTCATTCCCACATGGGTGATGATCTCGACGATTTCCGCATCGTTGTATCCTGCATCACGCACTTCCAGCAACTCAGTGGTGGTCACTGCGCCGTGATGCTCAGACAGAGAACGGGCGAACTTAACGGCAACCGCCGCTTTTGCATCTTCACTGCCACCCGCGCGATTGGCCTTGATTTCCTCGCCGGAAAGCCCTGACTTGCGGCCGATAGCTGAGTGGGCAGAAAGACAATATTCACAGGCGTTCTGTTCTGCCAACCCCAAGGCAATGCGCTCACGGGTTTGAAGGTCCAGACTGCCTTCGTTAGCGATGCCCTGCAGGCCTAGAAAAGCACGCAATGCAGCCGGAGAATTGGCAAACACCTTGAGAAAGTTAGGTACCATGCCCAACTGAGATTGAATCGCGTCATACAACGCTGTTTGCTCTTCGTTGGCCTGTGCGTCAGTAACCAGATTAATACGGCTCATAGTGAACTCCTTTTTTGTTGATCAGTGAATGTAAAAGCCCGCGTAAGGCACCAAACCTCGCGAACTGAAATGAGTTTGGCTAATAACGAACAAAACAAGAATAGCTGGCAATTGAAATTGACTATTACGTAATATGGAACAATCAAAAACAACAAGGAATTCTTATGGATCAATTCCACTTAATGAATGTTTATGTGGCCGTCGCTGAAGAAGAAGGCTTTGCGGCTGCCAGCCGTCGGCTCAGACTCTCTGCTCCAGCGGTTACCCGTGCTGTAGCCGAGCTGGAAGACAAGTTAGGTGTGAAATTGCTAAACCGCACCACGCGCTATGTACGGACCACCGACGCCGGAGTCCGTTACCTGGAAGATGCCCGTCGGATTCTGTACGACATCGAATTGGCTAATGAAGCCGCCATCGGTATCAATGCAGAACCCAAAGGCCACCTCAGCGTCACAGCGCCAGTGCTGTTCGGACAAAAATACATCATGCCCGGCATCATGGAATATCTGAAAACTTACCCTAACACCTACGTGAATGCCATATTTTTAGACCGGGTAGTCAATCTATTGGAAGAGGGCTTCGATATCGGTATCCGTATCGGCGAACTGCCGGATTCAACCATGAGAGCCAAACAGATAGGGAAAGTCAGGCTTCTGCTAGTCGCCTCCCCCGATTACATAACAGAATATGGCATTCCCAACGGCCCAAATGATTTGACCAACCATACTCTGATTTCTTCCAGCGCCGGCAGCATGACGCAAGACTGGCAATTTATTGAAAACGAAAAAAAACTGACATTGCGAGTAAAACCAAGACTCACCGTTACCAGCAATCAAGCTGCCATCAATGCGGCAAAAGAAGGGTTCGGTATTACGCGCGTCATCTCATACCAAGTAGCCGATGAACTGGCCAATGGGCATCTAAAAACCATACTCAGTAATTTTGAGCCTCCCTCTGTGCCGATACATATTATTCATCGTGAAAGCCATTTATCATCAAACAAAGTGCGCAGCTTTATTGATTTGATGGCAGAACGATTGAAGAAGGATGAATCCTTACGCGACGTTAAGTAGCGCAGGCATTGCGTAACTCCCTAACTGGATGATATGGCGGCCAGGGTATTTAGCGTTATTTATGAGTACCAACCCAGCATTTTCAATGGAGCAATACTCGGACGGGTCTTAGCTTCCTCCTTGGGTAACAGGAGCCGTTAACGTTGTGGCAATTTTCGTGTCTCCCCTATTTTCAAAAGCCAGATCGCCTCTGAAGGATAGCCGATCTTTGTAGCAGCACCCTGAAAACGTCCCGGTGGTTCCCAAGGTGCTTCGTCAGATAGATCAATGGTCCCCCAATGAATACCCATCAGTGCTTTGGCTTGAATTTCCCGGCCGATTATTACCGCTTCTTCGGGTGTAGTGTGATTATTAACACCATATTTACGATTGCCATAAGTGCCAATGGTGACCATAGCAAGATCAAAAGGCGCAAACTTTTTACCAATCTCCTTGAACAAGGTCGAGGAATAGGCGGAATCACCGATGAAGTAGTATTGTCCGACCGAACTGGAAATAGCCCATGAACACCACAAAGATTTATTTTTATCCCCCAATCCTCTCCCTGAATAGTGTACGGTGGGAAGCGCGCTAAATAAGATATCGCCTATGGTGATGGACTCATACCAATCCAGTTCATGAATATTGCTGTAACCTTTCTGCTTAAAAAAATCCCCCAGCTCAAGAGGGATAACAACATTCACTTCCTGCTTATTGGGGATAGCTTCTATCAGTGCCGCATCCAGGTGATCGTAATGATTGTGGGAGATAAGGAGGATATCGATCTTCGGTAATGCTAGAGCTGGAATTCCCGCTTCAACAAACCGTTTGGGTCCCATAGCAATAGGCGAAGCATACTGATTAAAAAATGGGTCTGTCAATATGGTTACACCATTAATCTTTATCAGCAATGTGCTTTGTCCGATCCAGGTAATGGTATTTTCATCTTTGAGCCTATCGTATAGCGCAATACTTTCTTCAGGTGAGAGCTGATGGTGTTCCGGGATTAGCGGGCTCTTAAAAGATGAAACAAATCGGTTCCAGTAAAATGTAAATCCCAATTTCGACGAATTATCCACTATTGGATAATTCTGAAATCCTTTATGGGTATGATGAGGTGGTTTACCCGTTTCCACATGCGTACCTGCCACGCAGGCTTGTATGAACAGCATGGATAGCAGAATGATCAGTTTCATAACATACCCGTGGTTTTTGAGATTTAAGCTTTATTGTATGTCTTTTTCATTCCATGGCTGCGTTGAAATTCCTCGCAATACGCCTGTAATGAATATGACGCATACTAAAAACTTAAATCTCAAACGCCATGAGTATATCAATCGTCAAAGTACAATCGATTCACCTGTATTCAGTACTGCACATTTATAACCAGCTTTCTCTACATCGTGCTTAAATCCCGCATCGTCTGCTGGATTATAGTGGCGAGAAAAAAAGGCAGGACAATTATAGTGACAAGGTATCACTAGCTTAGGGCGCATGATTTCAACCGCCTCAAGCGCTTCTTTTTCATCCATGGTGTTATGTGATGTGCGTCCACCAATAGGGATCATTAATACGTCAGGATCTTTGAGACTTTCCCATTCCTCGCTATGCAGTAACGTATCACCCAGATTAACGAGCGTTTTATCACCGACCTTGATGTCGAAGCCAATGGCTCCCCAACCAATGCGTTCATTTTTTCCAGGCGTGACTGTTTTTGAAAACGGACCAAGTCTAAGAATCAACGGGCCATGAGTTGTCTTGATACCTTTCACTAAAATGCCATCGATATTTTTTTCTTCATCAACAATAAGGGTTGTTACACGATCAAATTTGGTCGTAAATGCTAATCCTTTGTTTCTGGGGCCCAGTGCCAACGCCTCACCTGACACGTCTCGTATCATTGAATCATTTAAAATGACCATTGCATTGGAGGCAGCGGCAACTCGATCCGCGTGCCAATAGTGATCAGGATCACCGTGGGTAATCAATATGTGGGTGATATCATGCCATTCGCTTTTAGGAATCAGTGTGGTAAAACGAAAGTAGTAAAAAAACAAAGCGCCTGGATCAATGGCGATCTTCTTGCCATCTGCTTCAATGATGAAGGTGTTGTAGCCATAGAACGTGATCTTCATGCACCACCTCTTTTTAAGTCTTGAGCCTTGCATGTACACATTCAGCAAACCCATATACTTTCCCTAGAGAACCATCTTTACCTGAAAGATAGTGTTTTTCCAGATCTTCAGGCATTTGACGGCACACCACATCAAATCCCATTTCAGCGATAAACTGACTTAATCCTCCCTCTTCGATACCAAACAAATACGGCTCACCTGTCTGGGTAACCGTATCAGAAAGCGTTTTGGCACCAAAATAATCACATTCCCCATCAATAAAGGACTTATAAAAATAGTCAAATACCAGCTCACTCCCAGAACCGGCATTATTTTTTATAAATACAAGCGTTTCAAGCACGGAAGACTCAGTTAGATAATAGGTGACGCCTTCCCAAAGAAACAGCGTTTTTTTCTCCGAATCATAACCCGCACCTGCTAGCACTTCAGCAATTGATGTTTTGCCAAAGGTAATTGGACAAAAAATAAGATTAGCTGGAGTCGATGCCTTGTTTTGTTTAAATATTTTTCTTTTTCTGGCCTGTAAAACGCCGGTATCAAGTTCAAATATCTTGGTACCTTCCATTCTCTCCTGATAACGAAGCGCACGTGTATCATAACCTGCACCCAGAATAACGACTTGAGGTACATGCTCTGCCAGGGCCTTCACAAACTGTTCATCAAAAAATTTTGTTCGTGCAATCACGTACTCATAGGTACCCGGTACTTCTTTGTATAATTTTTTATGCACTCGCTGGCGAAACCAACGGATACCCAACATAAATTTTATAACAGGGGGAACAAACCACCCAGAAAGTGAATCCTTGCTGCTGAAATCAGGATTGGACTCAAATAACGATAAATAGCGATGAATCGCCGCAAACATTGCCGTACTGGACGATTTTTTTTCAATATTGTATTGTGGCTTATCCATCTGTGACATTTATGCACTCAAATCTGTTGTTTGTTATAGGCAGAGAGCTCCGTTAATACCTTTCAATGGAGATCACTACATTACCGTTTTTATGACCCTGTTCAACATAGTGGTGAGCCTCGACAATCTGTTCCATCGGATAGCATCTATCCACGATCACTTTAAGTTTGACCTGCTCAATCAGCTGTATGAGATAGTTAAGATCTTCAGCATTCTCTTGCGCCAATTGGCAGGTGACGCGCTTGTTACTGGTGAGGCGTGTCCAGAGCGATCTTAGCTGTTGACGTAATGTAGGGTTAGCCAACAGATATATACCACCCGGCTTAAGGGTGCTAAGGCTTTCGCCATAGGGGCTTTTTCCAATCGTGTCGAAGATGGTATCGAACTGTTGACCACTTTTAGTGAGTGATTGGCAGGTGTAGTCGATAGTGTGATCAGCCCCCAGGGATTCCACCAACCCGATCTTGCCGCTGCTACAGACAGCAGTCACCTCGGCTCCCAAGTGTTTGGCTAACTGTAGTGCAAAGGTACCGATAGCGCCGGTGGCACCATAGATCAACACCTTCTGCCCTGGCTGGATATCCGCCTTACGCAAAAAGTGTAGTGCGTTGATGCCACCTATAGTCACCGCAGCGGCTTCTTCGAAACTAATATTTTCTGGCTTGATGGCGATGGTGTTGTTTTCTGGCAGACAGATATATTCGGCTGTGGCACCCATCTTCATTTCGGTACCGGCAATCACTGCATCACCAATTTTAAATTTGCTGACGGTAGTACCTACCGCTTCGATTTCACCCGAGAGTTGCTGCCCGAGGACTTTAACCACTCTGGGTCTGAAAAAACCGAAGTAGAGCCGTATTGGCAGATAGAGGTAGTTATGTAATTGGTAACGACGTAACTCACAGTCGCCGGTCTCAACGGTGGTGGCACGGATTTTTATCAGCACCTCATTCGCTTTGGGAGCAGGCTTGCTCACTTCCTGAATCTGCAACACCTCGGGTGGGCCATAGTTTGTCCAGATCGCCGCCTTCATGGGCACGCTCCCTGCTCCATAGTGATCACCAGTTTTCCGCAAACGTGTCCTTCAGCATAGTAATGCATAGCATCAGCGAGCTCCTCCAGCGGGTAGCATCTATCGACAATCGGTTTTATCTTACCTTCTTCCAATAACTGACTTAGGTCAGTAAGTCCTTTATTGGCTTTGTGCAATAACAGTCCCATCTTTATTCCACCTCTGAAAGCCGCTTTCCATCCTTGCCATATAACCTGGTTCACAAGAGCTGTCTCTCCACCCACCATTACATAGCGCCCATTACTATTGAGGGCTTGTTTATAGTCGGCGATATGATGATGGCCTTGTACATCAAGGATAAGATCATATTGACGACCGCTTTGAGTAAAGTCCTGCTGGGTATAGTCAATGACATGCTCTGCTCCCAGCTCGCGTACCAGGTTCATTTTGCGACCGCTACAGACAGCGGTGATCTCTGCTCCCCAAAGTTTAGCCAGTTGGATAGCAAAAGTACCTACACCACCGGAAGCGCCGTTAATGAGCACATTTTCTCCCGTTTTAATTCTGCCTTTATCACGTAACCCCTGTAGCGCCAGTAGACCTGCCTGGGGCACAGCAGCTGCATGTGCAAAGCTAAGATTGGTCGGCTTGGGAAACAGGGTGTTTTGATCTGCGGCGACATATTCAGCAAAACCTCCCCAGTGACAACGGGATAGATCCCCATACACCTCATCCCCTACTTTGAAGTGACTGACGGCACTACCCACCTCCACCACTGTACCAGCGACATCAGCACCGAGGATATTGTATTTTGAAGTCAGTGTACGTACGACGCGATTTACCCATGGCGTCCCCTGAATGATCTCCCAGTCCCAGGAGTTGATTGATGAAGCATGCGTACGAATCAGCACTTCGTTTACTTTGAGGGTTGGGGTGTCAATTTCAATGAGTTGAATTTGATCAATAGCACCGTACGCTTGCCAACTCATCGCCTTCACAGGTCTATCCTCTTTGCTGCAATAGACATTAAACTTTAGTTATTCAACATCTTTCGCCATTGGACATCATTACTAACTTTACACCCTTTTTGGTTTACTCCGTAAATTATATGTCATGTTAGGTTTGATCTCAGAAAAAGTCCCCGATTATGTAAATTTTCCTCGTAATAATCCCCTTTTAAATCACTAAGGATTATATTCCTCGATCCTGAATAACGGTGGTTTATGAATATTATTGTCGTCCGCTAATTCTTTTTGCTTTCCTCGATATTTTACGAGAGCGAAAACACAAACCAGCCCTGTTACTATCTCAAAAACAGCCGCTTGTACAAGCCCTTCAACTGGCATCCCATCCATCGCTATGCTCATAATTCGGGATAATCCATAGGACAGGTACAGTAACGCGGAAACCACTGTGGCGGTAAAGGTCAGCTTATCCACGAAAGCACCTGATGTTATTAATATTCCGCTTGCGAGCAATGCTCCCCCAGATGCGCTTAGTTCATTCAATAAACTGACATCACCGCCAAGTTTCATGCCATAGCTTGCGTAGAACTCCACAGGTGCAAAGAGTATTGCTGCTCCAATTATTGATGCTATCAGCCCAGAGATAATTAATAGGGTTTTAAGTACTTTTGAGCGTTTCATTTTCTTAAACTCCTTTCGCTAACAAATAAGCGCCTGCATATTCGCAGAGACTGACTCCGCTAAAAATATTAGGCAGATTGCTTCTGCATTTCGTCATTCCAAACGCCAGACTTAATCGTCTTCTGCACATAGGTTTTAAAGTCTGTAGCTGATCGGCCAAGTGCCTCTTCAACACCCAACATCACGTTGCTGTTTCTGCCGTCAAATACCACGGTGAACAATTCACGCAGTAACCATTGCAAATCTTCTGGTACATCCTGTTCGCGTAATCCGTTGATGTAGTCATCAATTGGCACAGTGGTAAATTTCACAGGCCGATTCAGTGCATCGGAGATTTCTTTGATACATTGAGCAAAGCTCAAAGCACGAGGGCCAGTGAGTTCATACAGTCGATTTCGATGGCTTGGCTTGGTTAAAGCAGCAACGACAACATCAGCGATGTCATCAACATCAACAAAAGGCTCAACGGTGTCGGCTGCAGGCAAAACTAATTCACCAGCCAATATCCCTTCCAACATAAAGCTTTCACTGAAGTTCTGACAAAACCAACTGCACCTGACGATATTCCATGAAATACCACTGGTCTGGAGTATTTTTTCTGCACGTTGTGCGCCTTCTTCACCTCGCCCTGAAAGAAGAACGATGTGTTCCAATCCATTTTCACGGGCAACTTGCACAAACGTTTTAATCGCGGCTTCGGCATTCGGTACCGCAAGATCCGGCTGATAGGTAACATAGGCACTGTGGGTACCCTTGATGGCAGAGGCCCATGTCTCGGGATTCTTCCAGTCAAATGATGGGAAGGTTGATCTGGAAACAGCACGCGTAGCGTAACCAAGGGCTTGTAAGCGATGATTGACCCGCGCGCCTGTTTTGCCGTTTTTACCAATAATGAGAATAGGTTGGTTTTTCATGATATCGATCTCCTATTGTTGCTTGATGTTGGCTTTGAACGAACAACATGCTCGTCATGGGTATAATATGGGCGAGAAAAAATGGATGAACAATCACTATTAATCCATTTCTATTGATCAATCGTCTAGATATTCTAGACAATAGGTAAGTCTTCATGGCAACATACAAACCATGCCGCGTACCCACACAAACATCCCACATTTCACTGACCCTCTCGGTGAAACCCTACATCTGCTCCGGCTCACCGGCACGCTTTACTGTCGATCTGAGTTAACAGCGCCCTGGGGTATCGACCTACCCTCATTTGATGATTGCATGATGTTTCATATCATCACCGCAGGTCACTGCTGGCTGGAGGTTGAAGGCGAAGCACCTCGTTTACTGCAAAAAGGTAGTTTGGCACTTGTTCCCCACGGCAACGGTCACTGTATGCGCAGCAGTCCTCAAGAAGAGACTGTGCCGTTGTTTGATATACCCGTTGAGCAGATAAGCGATCGTTATGAGGTCATGCGTTATGGCGGCACAGGTGAATTAACCCACCTTACCTGTTGTGTCGTACGCTTCGATCATGTGGCGGGCCAGCAACTTATAAGATTGCTACCCAAGGTATTACAGATCGACAGTTGGGCCGATGATGAAGATAGCTGGCTGCAAAGCACGCTTCGTTTTATTGCTCGTGAAGCCAAAGAATTGCGACCGGGTGGAGAAACCGTTATCACCCATTTGGCCGATATTTTGATTATTCAGGCAATCCGCTCGTGGATTGACTCGGCACCCGAAGCGGAACGGGGATGGCTTGCCGCCCTGCGCGACAACCAGATTGGAAGGGCGCTCGCGACTATTCACCGGGAGCCTGAAAAAGACTGGAATGTCGCCTTACTGGCCAAAGAGGTCGGTATGTCGCGCTCGGGTTTCTCGGCTCGATTTACTCATCTGGTGGGTGAGTCTGCCATGCGGTATCTCACCCAATGGCGCATGCAGCTCGCTCGCGTACAACTACAGGAAACATCGGATTCTCTCTCCATGCTCGCTGACCGCCTCGGATATCAATCCGAAGCCGCTTTTTGCAGGGCATTCAAACGGGTATTCGGCGTATCGCCAGGAAGTGTTCGCCACACAACATAACTTTCACTTAGGAATAGAAACGAAACTCGCGATAACAATCCCTGGGAGAACCAAAGCCAAAACAATCGTCGCACCCGAGGGCCAGTCCATTAGAGCGGATAAACTTAACCCAAGCCCATATCCCACAGCACCAGTCATAAACCCATACTGTAAAGCTTTTGTTGTTAAACGACGTACCGCTAGTGCAGGAATAATCAAACTAGCAAAGACAAGATAAACTCCCACCAATTGAACCGAGTTGGTAACAGCCACAGCAAACAAACCATAAAATAGTAAAGGATGTCGTTTAGTGCGTAGACCAAACCAAAGTGACAGCACTAATACGGAAACTATCGCCATGGGAATTAACTGTGCATAGCCAACCCATAAAATCTGACCTGTGAGGAGTACTTTCAGTTCTTCACCACCGTGTGGATTTGAGCTTAACACGAGGATGCTAGCACAGGCCGCAAGCACGAATACGCAACCGATAATTGCTTCCTGTATATCAGTCCAACGTTTTTCGCACCAATAGAGGAATCCTGCTCCAGCTAAAGCCGCGCTCATAGCGATTATTTGGATTTGCCAACTACCAAATTCCCATCCGAGGCTATAAGCGATAATGACACCTAAGCCAGCAATTTGCGCCACAGCGAGATCGAGAAAAATAATTCCGCGGCGCAATACCTCTCTACCCAATGGCACGTGAGTTGATAACACCAATAGCCCGGCTAAAAATGCCGGGCCTAAAATGCTGATATCTAACCCACCCCAGTTCATTGCTTGATGGCTTTAAGCATAAGAGCGAGCGTATCCTCAAATAAACCAAACAGGTCACCAGCTGCATTGCTTCCACCCACCGTGTAGGGTAACTGCACAGCAGGAATGCCTGTTTTGTCTGACAACCATTCAGAAGGCCGTGCCTGCTGGTAGCCAGTGCGCAGTATCATGGTGGCACGCTGCTTATCCATCTGTTTTTTTAAACTGGCTAAATGAGAAGGGTTAGGTGGCAAGCCTGGCTTAGGTTCCAATGTGGCAACTGCTTGCATATCTAACCAGTCCAGCAGGTATCGCCAATCTTTATGATGCGCAACAACAGTCAAGCCTTTGAGTGGTTTCGCTTGTTGTTGCCATCGTTGAATAGCGATTTTCCAGCGTGTTTGAAAATCATTTAACCGGTCTTGGTAATACGTCTTGTTTGTCGTATCAATTTGAGTTAAACGTTGAGTCAGCGATTTTGCGATTTTTTGTAGACGGTGCGGATCAAGATGGATATGAGGATTTCCTCCAGAGTGGATATCCCCCATGGAGCGATCCAAGACTTGTGGCACATCAAGCCGTTCTACTTGCTCCGCCGCCATAAAATAACCCGGCTGCCCTGGCTGGACTTTTCGGTTAGAGGCACGCTGTAACAACAGCGGCAACCACCCTGCTTCCAACTCTGCACCCGTGCATATCACCAAGTCCGCTTTGTGCATTTTGGCAATCAAACTAGGCCGTGCCTGAATGCTGTGTACATCCTGCTTCGCTGTTGTTGCACTGTAAACTTTAACTTTTTCTCCACCAAGCTCTTCACTCAATGATGCCCATTCCGGCTCACAAGCAAAGACTTGCAATGCCGCTTGTGACGGCAATGCTACGACCAGCAGACATGCTACCAGTAAACTTCTAAGAGTACGCATGGCTTACTCCTAAAACTGATGAGCGCCATGAGCGCCAAGGCTCACGACGTACTGTAGATAGATTTGCCTGTCAGTATTTTCATACGATTCATCACGATTAAACTGTAACCGTACTAGGCTGAACTCGCTGTGAGCATAATCGAACATGAAGCTTGAGCGCTCTGGCTTGTGACCTTTATTATCCAGCCCTGCTTCACTCAACACATCGACATCGGATCCGGTGTTATCCGCTTCCAGACTGTCGTAACGCACACCAACACGCCATTGCGGCATAAACTGGTAGATTGCCTGGGCATACCATCCTGTCTGTTCACCCTTGTAGCTCGTCATCTCTATTGGTGGACCACTGTTTTCCAAATTCACATTGCCATCTTCGTTACGTTTGAAATATTCAAACTGTAACTTGAAATTACGTTGCGAATAATTCCCATCCGGTGCCCACTTCCAGACTATGTCCAAAGCCGTTACATCGCTATCACCCGTAAATGTCGGAATTTCAGCAACACCGCCATCGTGGGCATCCCCACCACTTTGACGATCGGCCACCTCAGCCGACCAATGAGACAATCCCAGTTGCCAACTATGACTTAAGCCCACATCACCACCCAACTCAATAAAGAGGGCTTTGGAACCTTTACCCTCGTCACTGGCACCACCGGCCGGAAAGCGTTCGCCACGCCCTATTTCAACTCCGACTTGAAAGAAAATATCTGTCGGCGCAAGCCATCGTAACTGGATACCATCATCAATCAGTTGGTTGCCAAACAAAGCTCGATATACCAATGGTGCGTCAACAAAATTCCAGGCATGAGCATGTTGGCTGTTAAGGTAACCAACACTGGAAAAAAAACGCCCAGCCTTTACCGTTAAACCGGAACCCAGGCCAAGTGTTTCAATATAGGCCTCCTCCAATTCCATTTCAGTCGCCCCTTCGTGTTCGGCAATCGCCAAAGTAAGTTTGCCGAAGTACATATCGTCGATGTTGGAACTCATGACCAACTCGCCATGACCAATACCAAAACCTGCCTCTGCCAATCCTGCCTCACCACCCAGCATAAACCCAGGCAGTTCATAAGCTTCTGGGTCCTCCTTATAATCTGCATATTGCCCTTGCAATACCATACTGATAGCCGGGTTCATGCTGTTATTTGCCTGTTGTGCAGTTGCGATAGACGAATACGCGCATACTGCCAATGTAGCAGCACACAATTGAAATACCTTGTTCATATTTTCCTCACTTAGCCATTGCCATACGCATGCAAAAATGCATCTACGTACAGCGCAATCAAACGGTTTGAATTGTGTCTAGAGTCAGCTAGGTGAGGATGTAGGAGGTGCGCGAGGCTGAGGTAATGCGTAGTAGAACGCGATATCCTCAGCACGGTAATTGAAAGCAAGGTATCCATCAGTATTTCTAAAAGACTCAACCGCCATCGCATTACCGAAGGCAGCATGCCCAAGATGGCTGGTGTGGATACAAACTTCACAGGTGGGCTGATCGGAATGCCCTTCAAAATCGGTCTGGTGGATTAATAGCTGTCCTTGCGCAACGACGAGAAGCAGTGCAACAAAGAGCGGAACTATAGTGTTCGACCGAATAAATGTCATGGAATGTTTGTGCTAAATAAAAAACCTGGATCATTGTATGAAAACTGGGCTCTTTTGCAAATAAATATCTGCGGAAAATACTTGAAATTTTCGATCCGGCAAAGCATCAGCCATAACGGATATAAACACGATGCCATTGATGCTATTTTTATAACCATTCTAGTGATAAGGTATTTTTAAGCTGTATCGGTGATGAATGGCGCTCAAATCATCGGCGTGAGGTTTCCCGCAAAGCTTTGACTGAACTCACAGCGAAACCCCAGGCCCTGATGATTATCAGGCCCTGGTCACCGAGCTAACTCCACAACCGACTATCCCTTGGGCAACGCGCCTTCAAAAATTGCATTTGATCACCCAAAATACGACGGTTAGCTAACACCATCCACTCAGCATAATTTGGAGCAAATGGAACAGCTTTTAATTTCATGTTGATCTCCTCCAGTAGAGAATCACTCTTATGGTTGTTACACCGCACACAGGCAGTAACAACATTCGTCCATGAGTCGCTACCACCCCGACTAGTGGGTACGACATGATCACGGGTTAATTGCCCTTCAGGAAACGGATTACCACAGTACATACATACCATACCATCCCGACGAAACAATGACCGGTTACTTAACGAATGCACAGCACCTATAGCCCATTTTCGCATATTGACTTGTGCGGATGTTAACAGGATAGAGCCAACTTCGACTTTTGACTGAACTTGAGAAATCGCATTAACTCCACCATAAAAAACCATACTTTCTTCACCTAAGGATGTAATAACAAGACCCTTGGAATAGAGATTAATAGCGGCTTCATGGTCGATCCATTTCAATGGATTGCCCGCTTTATCAAGCTTGAGAATGAGTGGATACTGACTCATTTTAAATTCTCCTGTACGAAAATTAAATGTATCACAAAACTTTAACTTCCATCTTTAACAATTAGGGAATGCAGTGATTGCAACAAATTTATACGCTCTTTACTGATGAAAATGGTCTGGATGGTTGGATTTAAACCAACGGCCTCTCCGGTCCAAGCGGAGTACTCTAATCAGACTGAGCTACATCCAGAAAAAATTTTATAATCATTGAGTTACAGGCCTGTGATACATTAGCCATGATTTGATGGGTCACCGGAGAAACGCCCCCAAACCTATCGCTTAAGAAACCATTGCTCTACCCGTTGAGCGAGCAACCCTATTTTTATATTAAGATGGGGTGAAGGACCGGGTATGATCCGACATCGGTCTGATTCACAATCAGAGGCTTTACCACTTAAGCTACCTTCACCATTAATCATTGATGCCAGCGGAATATCTCGAACACCCTACCGGCTTTTTACGAATCAGCTGCTCTACCTGATAATTATGGTCAGAGAGATGAGAACCGCTCGATTATCGGCCAAGCGCTCTATCGACTGAGCTAACGTGACGTTACTTACAAAATAAAAAAACACCGCAAGTAATGGTCGCCCCATTTCATCAACATCTGCGCCATACCTACTTTCTGGTTAAACAATCAACTGAGGATTAACAAATGGCTAAGTCCTCTGGTTCACACCTTGGCTTTATTTCAGCCGTGCTCACAAGATTGTCTACTATCACTACCTACGGTGTTACTGGCGGCCCGTGCGGAATTAGAATCCGCGATCTCACGCCTACAATCGTTTGCACTTAACCGCTATGCTAACGGGCCATACTTGATGCACCCAGGTCGATTTAAACGACCGTCTCGACATTTTCAGTGTCGCGCTATTCCGACTCAGCTACAGGTGCTTATTGGTACCAAAGGAGGGACTCGAACCCTCAAGCCATTAAGGCACTGGCTTCTAAAGTCAGCATGTATTCATTCCATCACTTCGGCATCTATTTGGTCGCCCCGGTAGGACTGACATCTACAAATCCAAAGGGTTATTGGATTTCAGCAAGCTGGCTCCTATTCTATCCAACAGCCCTATGTTTCATAAATGAGCATTCGCTAATTTCATAGCTACATCACAAGCTTCATGAAAATTTTTGTGTGCTCTGTTAGCAATTGCCCCATCTCTTAAAAACCACAGTGCATTAATTGCCGTTCCTTTCTTTCGAATTTGAGGTACATTCATCGTCTCAACTAATGACTCAAATCGTCTATCCAGTTTTATCATTTTCATTTTCTGTACCTCCTCAGGTTTTTTTCAAAGCGTTAATTGGCTGGCAAGGCCGGATTCGAACCGGCATACATCTCATTAACAGTGAAACCGCCTACCTGGTAGCGCACTTGCCAATATATTTTTCTATCGTTCAATCGATAACACTCGCGACTCAATCGTTACCTTGATTGAGTTCAACCTAAATTAATCAGTTAAACCTACTGCGAGCGTCTAAGGCACAGAACCTAAAGCGTTTTTCAGAACATGTTGAACTCACCGTATGGGTGATACGCTTTCGTCCAAAATAACCTGAAAAACACTTTATCTTCTGCACCTTAGTCACTCTCGCTACGGTTTAACTGATTAATTTAGGTTCAATTTTGTAGCGGACAACGGGTTACAATCTCGCATCTCAATCATGGAATCATTAAACGATGTCCGCAACAAAAATGGGCGGCTAAGCGAGTCAGCACTACAACAGGAGAACGATCCCCTGCATGGTTTATCTGATAAAAAAACTTTCAGACAAACCTCACCCTTAAGCTGAATAAATTCAGCTATCAGTTACATTCCCAAATTGTTAAAGATCAACAGCTAACCGCGTTAATGGGTTGCTTGGGGCATAAAAAAAGCCCCGGTAAACAACATCTTTCGATGGCTTCCGAGGCTTTTTTATTTCTTGCCCGCGGAAGGCTTTATTAATCTCCTTCCGCAAACAATTAATATGCAGAAGGTCAGTTCATGGTGTTATCCAGAAAATACGCACATAAATGCGCATTCATGGGTCGCACCAATCGTGATGGCAAACAAATTCCATCAAATGAGGAAAACCTCATGAATCGTGATTCAGTGCTAAGTGTTTGTTTTATCTTTATCATTTAATTCAACTTTCTCAAATCATCGGCAATAAAAAACCCTGGTCGTTTCCTTCCAGGGTTTAATGATCTTTGCCTGGAAGGTATTGGCCTTCCACAAAGTAGTAGACCAATTACGTCAATGTATTATTCATCAATATTGTTTCTTTATAATTACCTATTACATCAAAAATTATACTATTCATTCGTAAATCATTAGCCGGCTCACAAAACAGCACGGCCCCATGGATATGGGGGGCTGGCAATTGATTGTTGGCTGAAGTATTCATGTTGTTGATATTATAGGTTGCAAATTTTTTATTGCAATAAAAAATTTACACTAATTTAAATTTATAAAAAAATAACAACGAATATCAACACATATACCCGTGGCGTTTAAGATTTAGGCTTTCAGTGTGCGTCATATTTATTTCATCGCTAAGCAAGACGTGCAATAAAACCTAAATCGCAAACGTTACAAGTATATTATCTGTAAGAATAACAATACCGAATAAACTACGGGGAGCCATTGGCTCCCCGTCTATTTTTTCCTTTTCGTTAATATCTAATTCATCTTCTTCATACCATTCACAGAGAGCGGTATCTAAATCAAGCCGGGCACGCACACGTTGCCCAGTTTTCGATTGAGTATGGGCTCCACTTTTACGCATCAATGGTGAGCGAGCTACCCAGTCTCTTGGCTTTGGCATAATATCCTCCTTATATTTTTATCACACATAGTTTTCTCTTGTAATTTATAAATACTAATTAACCCTTCACGCAGACGATCTGTTTGAGGGTATGTACTACTTCCACCAAATCACTTTGATGCTCCATAACCTGATCTATATCTTTATAGGCAGCAGGAATTTCATCAATAATGCCTTTGTCCTTACGACATTCAACCCCTTTTGTTTGCTGACTAACATCATCGATATCAAATTGACGTTTTGCCGCTGACCGACTCATTTTCCGTCCTGCCCCATGGGAGCAGGAGCAAAAAGACTGGGGGTTGCCTTTTCCTTTCACGATGAAAGATTTGGCCCCCATACTTCCTGGAATAATGCCCAGCTCACCCTCTCTCGCACTAATGGCCCCTTTGCGCGTCACAAACACATCTTCACCAAAGTGATGCTCTCGTGATACATAATTGTGGTGACAATTAATTG
>Ga0316202_10001197_pt1 | contig 21322 bp, 19 predicted proteins | sample 3monrhotite_MG_FD_204934 | JGI IMG/M metagenome (GOLD analysis project Ga0316202, IMG submission 204934) | Microbial mat bacterial communities from mineral coupon in-situ incubated in ocean water Damariscotta River, Maine, United States -... | ecosystem: Environmental > Aquatic > Marine >... | reverse complement strand
CCCTGTCAGGACCACAGGACGTGACCGCAACCTTTGTCGAGGGCCAAATCGTGACGACCCATTGGCGCGATGTGACCCAAGACACCGCAGGCAGCGGCACATATGAAGTCACGCCCTATGACGCCAGCTATTACACGGCATACGAAGTGACGCTGCCCGTAGAAATTTTGGGCGCGGATCAATGCCGCAGCCGCATTGCGATGCCTGACATCACCGCCGATCTTGATGCCTTGCGTCAGGAACTGTTTGCCCTCGACCGCCAAACCCAACCCGAGGACGCAGGGCTCCCGAATATTGGCGCAAAGTTCGCCGACAAAGTGGTGGTGACATGCGCCTCCTCCTGAGTTTGACCGCCGCTGCTGTGCTTGCGCTGTTGGTGGCGCTTTGGGCCATGGGCGGTGTTGATGCCATCGGCCAATGGGCCGCCGTGCAGCAACGCGGCTTTCAGAACACCATCGCCCTAGCGCTGCGGTCCGCTCGTGCGGGCGAAAGCGGTGCAGTTATTGCCTTGCTCGGCGCCTGTTTCGCCTATGGTCTGGCTCATGCGGCAGGGCCGGGGCATGGCAAGGTCTTGATCGGCGGATATGGATTTGGCCGCGCTGTGCCGATGCTGCGGCTGTCGGTGATCGCGCTTTTGGCCTCATTGGGGCAGGCTGTGACGGCGGTGGTTCTGGTCTATGCTGGCGTTCTGATCCTGAACCTTGGCCGCGACAGCATGATCGGGATCACGGAACAGATTATGGCGCCGGTCAGCTATGGCGCCATTGCCCTGATCGGGCTTTGGCTTTTGTGGCGTGGCTTGCGCAGGATGATGGGGCGGCGCGAAACCCACACCCACGGTCACGACCATGCCCACAGTCACAACCATAACCACGTTCACGGTGCAGAGGTCTGCGGTCATTGCGGACACGCTCATGGGCCGACCTTGGAACAAGTCGGGAAAGCGAATGATCTGCGAGCCGCGCTGGCTTTGATTGCCGGGATCGCCGTGCGCCCCTGCACGGGCGCGCTGTTTGTCTTGATCATCACGTGGCAAATGGGCATCGGGCCGCTGGGCGTTGCGGGCGCATTTGTCATGGCCGTCGGAACCGCTTTGATCACAATTGCCGTGGGCCTGGCCGCCGCCGGGTTGCGGGGCGGGCTGCTGGCGGGTCTCGCCGGATCGACCCGTCTGGCGCAGGCTGCATCGGTGGTCGAAACCCTTGCCGGAGCGGTGGTTTTTGCGATTGCCCTTACATTGCTACTCCGGGCGCTCTGACCCGGCAGGTCATTGTGATCAGGACGGCTGGTCCAGCCGCAGGATCATTCCGTGCTTTTCATCAGCGTTGTATCCAAGGCGTTCGTAGAACCCTTTGGCGTCATTGTCCCGCCCGGTCAGCAGCATGATCTTGTAGGCGCTAGCGGCCTGCGCTGTTTCGGCAAGCGCGGCCATCACCGCCCGAGCACAGCCCTTGCCCCGCGCGTCCGGCAAGGTCACGACATTCTCAATCAGCCCAAAGGGGCGACCATGATAGGTCATGTTTGGCATCAAATGCAGGGTCGCCATGCTCACGATGCGGCGGTCCTGCACGGCACCCATCACTGTGGTGCCTGGATGGCTGAGCAGTTGGGCAAATGCGCCAAGACCGTCTTCGAAACTGATCAAACTGTCGCCCGTGGAAAGCGCCGCGTAGAGTTGCCGTGCATCGGCATAGTCGGAGACGGTCAAAGGACGGCAAGACAAGGTCACCGCCGCCCCTCCCGCAGCCAGCCAGCGGTGATCAACACAGTTGCCAAAATCAGAACCAACCATGGTGGCAGAATGGGGGTCTGGCGCACATCCAAGGTCTCGTAGGCGCCGCGCGGTGTCAGGCCGACCCAGCCGCGCCCCGCCGCAGGACGGCCCGCCCGCACATTGCGCAGACGCGGCACGCCATCCTCGATCCGGGCGACACCGCCGCGCAGCGCCGAGACTGCCGGCTGTAGCGCCTCTTCACTTGCAATGGTCTCGACAAACTCGCGCGGGGCGGCGGGGCCAAGTCCGATGACAGCGTCCTGATCCCCATTCGCCAACCGGTAAAGGCCAATTTCTGGCCCCTGAAAATTGCCTTCAAAGGTGCCGGGGGCAGTCTCGGTCATTGTGACCTCGCTGCTGTTACCCTCAGGATCGGTGACCGTGACGGGCGGTACAGTTTCGCCCAGAGTGCGGCGCAGAATGCGCATGTTTTGCCCCTCTGCTGTGGCGGTCAGGGCTTCTTCTTCAAGTTCCGGCTCTTTCATCATCCAATGGGCCAACCGGCGCAGCAGCTCAAGTTGCGGTCCGCCGCCCTCGTAGCCACGGCTCCATAGCCATGCGTGATCGGAGGCCAGCAAAGCAACCCGCCCTTCATTGACCCGGTTCAGCACCAGCAGGGGACGCCCGTCGATACCCTCCATCACCACATGCCCCTGCGGATCAGCGACATCAATCTGGCGCAGCCAGCGGCCCCAATCACCATTGCCGGGCAGGTCCACCGTCACAGGGTGGCGTTTGCCCAGATCCGTGACTTGAGGCAGATAAGGATCCTCAATCACACGCGCCGTTGGCGTCGCAGGGAGCACAGCACCCAAAGGCGAGCGAAAGATGCTGTCTGCGCTGGCAAAGTCAGGACCAGCCGCCACCAAGACGGCACCGCCCTGCCGGATGTAGTTGGCCACATTGTCGAGATAAAGCGCAGGCAAGATGCCGCGCCGTTTGTAGCGGTCAAAGATGATCAGATCGAAATCGTCGATCTTGTCCATGAACAATTCGCGGGTAGGAAAGGCGATCAGAGAAAGTTCATTCACCGGCACGCCATCCTGTTTTTCAGGGGGACGCAGAATGGTGAAATGCACCAGATCTACCGAACTGTCGGACTTGAGCAGATTGCGCCATGTACGCCCGCCGGGATGCGGCTCGCCGCTGACCAACAGAACCCGCAGACGGTCGCGCACACCGTTCATCTGGATCAACGCGGCATTGTTGCGGTCGGTCAGCTCACCCTCCGCCTTGGGCAGCGAAAAGCGGATGACGTTGCGCCCGCCATGGGGCAGGGTCACGGGCAGGTCCAGATCCTGACCAATCGGCACCCGGAAGCTCTGCGCCGGTTCGCCGTCAATCGAGATATCAAGCACCGCCAGTTCCTGCCCTGCAGGTGCCGCGCCCAGATCATCGATGCGCAAGGTCAGGGTCACAGGCTCACCAATGATCGCAAAGGCAGGGGCGTTGCGCACGGTCAGCCGGCGGTCCCAATCAGAGGATTGACCGGACAGGATCAGATGCATCGGCGCAGGCAGGTCCACGGGCAAATCGGCGTCATGCACCCGCCCGTCGCTGAGTGCGAGTATCCCCGCCACGCGGGCAGAGGGTTCTTCGGCCAATGCATCGGCCAGCGCCGTCATCAGTTCGGTTCCGGCATCGCCCTCGCCATCGCCCACCGTGATGCGGCGCAATTCTGTGTTCGGGCGGGCCACCACTGCCGCAGCAAGGGCATCTGCCGCGGTTTTTGTCTGGTTTGCGCGGGTGCCCAGCTTCTGACTTGCGCTTTCGTCCGAAACCATCAGGACGATATCATTGAGCGGCGCACGGTCTTCTTGTTGATAAGACGGGCCTGCCAATGCGCCCAAGACCACCAGCGCGGCCAAAGCCCGAAGCGGCCAGCCGTTCAACCCGCGTAGGATGGCAAGAATGATCCCGACCAAAGCCACGATGACAACAACCAACAAAAGCGGCAGCGGGATCAGCGGGTCAAAAACGAGTGTAGCGGTCATTGGCCCAACCGATCCAGCAAAGCAGGCACATGCACCTGATCCGATTTGTAATTTCCGGTCAGCACATGCATCACGAGATTAACGCCAAAGCGGTTGGCAAGCTCGCGCTGGCGCTCCCCGGCATAGCCGCGTCCGACCGGCAGCAATGGCGCACCGTCACCGCGCACGGCCCATGCCGCAGCCCAGTCATTGCCGCCGATCACCACCGGCGTCACCCCGTCATTGAGGTTTCGAAACGGCATGCCTTCGATGCGTTCGGCATCGGGCGGTGCGGCCTCCACCCAAAGATCGCGGCTGGAATGGCGACCGGGGAAGTCTTGCAACAGGTAAAAGGTGCGGGTCAAAACGTGATCCACGGGCAATGGCTCCAGCGGTGGAATATCCAGCGGCGCGGCCAGTTCCCGCAGCTTGCGACCATTCGGGCTGGCGGCCCCATAACGCGAGATGTCCGCATCGCGGGTGTCAAACAGGATCAAACCGCCTGAACGCAAATAGGCATTCAACTTGCCATAAGCCTCGCTTGAAGGGCGCGGTTGATCAGGGGTGATCGGCCAATACAAAATCGGGAAAAACGCCAGCTCGTCCACTTCCAGATCAACGGATGTGGGCGGTGCAGGCTCAACCGAAGTGCGGAAAAACAGGATGTCCGACAACCCTTGCAATCCTGCAAAGGCAATCTCGTCCAATTGCCTGTCTCCGGTGATCACATGGGCAAGTGATACGTCCGCAGTTGCGGCAAGAGCAAAATCGTCAGTGTTGTCTTGCGCCTCTGCTGGCGTGGTCCAACCCAATGCCGGAAGCAGGACGGCAAGCGCCAGTGCAGGAGCATTTCGGCGCAGCAACCGGCCAGAAAGAGAGAGGGTCGCCACCACATCGGCCAACAGGAGCAAGATTGAAAGGCTTAATAACAACCCCGCGATCGGCTGTTCCGGCGCAACCGCCAAGCCGCGCACAGGCACGCCCACGGGCCAGCTGGCAGGGGTTAGATCACTGTCTTGATTGAACACATTGCGGGCCAAACGACTGTCGCCACTGCCGTAAATACCGGGCCGCATAGCCGGGCCAGCGGGCGCGGCGACCAAGTCTGCCCCGTCCACTCCGGGCAGGTTGCCCGCATCAAACAACGCGCCATACCCATCCATCACGCGCAGCGGTGTCCATGTGGTCCCCGCCAGATCCTTGGCCTTGGGGGCGGCCGAGGCAGATGAAACCGCCAGCCGTTCCATCATTTCGACAAAGAGACCGGACAAGGGCAAGGTGGACCACTCCGCCGTGGCGGTGACGTGAAACAATACGATTTGGCCTTGCCCCACGGCTTTGCGCGTCACCAGGGGCGTCCCATCACTCAGCGCGGCAATTACCCGGTTGGCCAGTGTCGGATCGGGCTGAGCCACGACCTGAGCGGTCACAACAACATCATCCGGAACACGCAGGCCAAAGAACGGCGAGGTCTCGCGGAAGGCGGCCAGCGCCTTGGGTTCACCCCAGCTCATCGCGCCGCCAACGCTGCGCCCGCCCGCGCGCAGACGCACGGGCATCAGCGGATCTTCGTCAATGCGGCTTATGTCACTGGCGGCAATCCTCGGTCCGGCAAAACGCACCAACATCCCGCCCTTGTCGATCCAATCCAGCAAGGGTTGTGTTTCGGCATCCGAGACCGTCGCAACATCCGCCAGCACAATCACATCAGGGTTGGCAGGCAAGACATCGGTTAGCGAACCGTCAATCAGATCGGCGGTCGGTTGCAGCGCCTGTTCGATGTAGTGCAGCGGCGACAGCAATTGCAGCCCCTCCTGATCATTCCGCCCCCCGATCAAGGCAACCTCGCGGCGGCGCAGCGCGTCATCGACCAATGTGATCGCCCCGGCGGAGCGTTGCCCGGCGATGGCGAAACCGGTGATACGGGCCCGCAGTTCTGCGGGCAGGGAAAGCTCTGCCTCCGCCAGTGCCGCGCCGCTTTCAAACGTCGCTTCGGCGGTGGCAAGAATACGGGCATTGCCTGCGGGATCACGGCCCTCGGCCTGCAAAATCACGGATCTGGCTGGCCCAGCCAAAGCGCGTTGAACGTTCAATTTGACCACGCTGTCTTGATAGGTGGCGGGGGCGATGGCCAAGACATTGGCGGCGGTCTGGAACACTTCGACAGTGCCCTTCGTTTGCAAATCCGACAACAGCGCCGCCCGCCCCGGATAGTCGAGTGCATCGCTGAACCAGATCGTGTCAAAGGCGGGCAGTTCCCCAATGATTGCGCGGGTCTTGTCCAGGGCGATAGGCGCAGGCTGCCATGCAGCCGGGGTAAATCCGGCGAGCCGGTTACGCCAAACATCTGCCGATTGAAAGGCGGGTTGATCCGGACGGGTGAGGGTCAAGATGCCGACCGTGCGTTCCGCCCGTCCCGCCCGAACCAGCTGCGCTTCGATGGCTTGGCTCTGTTGCTGCCAACGCGCCGCGCCTGCCCATGATCCGTCAAGTACAATCAGCAAAGGACCGGTCCCTGCGGCCTGATCCTCTTCGGGGTTCAGCACCGGACCGGCCAACCCCAGAATAATCGCTGCGACAGCAAGCATCCGCAGCAGCAAAAGCCACCATGGTGTGCGATCCGATACAGTTTCTGCGTCCTTTAACCCAAGCAGCAGCGCCACACCCGGAAAACGGCGCCGGATCGGTGCAGGCGGCACCGCCCGCAGCAAAAGCCACAGGATTGGCAATGCCAGCAACGCCGTTAAAATCCACGGCGTGGTAAACCCGATGCCGCCCAGAATGGTCATGCCGCCGCCCCCTGCCGCGCATCAAGCGCCCCATAAAGCCAAAGCAAGGCCGATTGCGCCGAAGCATCCGTATGGTGAAGTCCGTACTGCCAGCCGGTCAGGGCGCAAAGCTCTGACAGCTCCTGCTTGCGAGCGGCGAGCCGCTCCAGGTAGCGGGATTTGAGGTCATTCGCTTTGAGGGTCTCATGGCTCAATGTGCCGCCCATGCTTTCGAAGATAGTGCGACCTGTGAAGGGAAAGGCCTCTTCGGAGGGATCGAGCACATGATACAAAACCCCGCGCACGCCGCGATCAGCGGCTTTTGTCAGCGCTAGTTTAACCGCTTCAAGATCGCCCATGAAATCAGAAATGAACACGGCCCGCGCATGGGGTATCATCGCGCGGTGTTCAGGGGGGCTGTAATCAGTTGGGTCGTCTTGGGTCAGCATTTCGGCAAGGCGCAGCACCTGCGGGTTGCCCCGGCGCGGCGGCAGGGCTGTGCCGGTAAGCCCGACACGTTCACCACCGCGGACCAACAGAACAGAGAGCGCCAAACCCAAAAGCCGCGCCCGGTCAGCTTTGTCCGGCAAATCCTTGGTCGAGGCAAAGCGCATAGAGGCACCCTGATCGACCCACAGCATCACCGATTGGGCAATCTGCCATTCGCGTTCGCGCACATACTCCTGATCCCCCATCGCCGATCTGCGATGGTCAATCATTCTGCGGCTGTCGCCGTATTGCGCCGGCCTATACTGCCAGAAATCGTCACCAAGGCCCGCACGTCTGCGCCCATGCGCACCCAGTAGAACCGCGCCTGCCAAATGCTCCGCCCGCGCCAAAAGCGCCGGAAGCCGGGCGGCCTGTTCTTCGGCCTTGGCGCGGAGGTTGGTTTGCGGTGTCACGCGGCGGCCTTTGCCCCGCCAAGTGCTGCGGCGGTGTCGTCGATCAGCGCCTGCAAACTGTCACCCCGCGCCCGCGCGGCAAAGTTCAGCGCCATCCGGTGGCTCAGCACGGGACGGGCCATAGCGGTCACGTCTTCTGCCGACGGGGCCAAGCGGCCCTCCAACAATGCCCTCGCCCGCACCGCCAACATCAGGGCTTGAGCGGCGCGTGGGCCGGGGCCCCATGCCACAGTTTCACGCACTTGGGCGCTTGCGCTGCTTTCTTCGGGGCGGAAAGCACGGACCAGATCAAGGATCATCTCAACCACAGAATCGCCAACCGGCATCCGGCGCAACAGCCGCTGCGCCTCGATCAGTTCATCCGCAGTGAAAACTTCCGTTGATTGCGCCTCGGTCTCGCCCGTGGTGGCAATCAGAATATCTCGTTCGGTGTCACGATCAGGGTAGGCCACATCAATCTGGACAAGGAACCGGTCAAGCTGCGCCTCGGGCAGGGGGTAGGTGCCCTCTTGTTCGATCGGGTTCTGTGTTGCCAATACGTGAAACGGCATGCCCAAGGAACGGTTTTGCCCGGCCACTGTCACAGTCTTTTCCTGCATCGCCTGCAACAGCGCCGACTGGGTGCGCGGCGAGGCGCGGTTGATCTCGTCGGCCATCAAAAGCTGGCAAAACACCGGCCCTTCGATAAACCGAAACGCCCGCGTGCCATCTTCGGCGGTGTCCAATACTTCGGAGCCAAGAATATCTGCGGGCATCAAGTCAGGAGTGAACTGCACCCGATTGCCATGCAGGCCCATCACAGTGCTTAGCGTTTCAACAAGCCGCGTCTTGCCCAATCCGGGCAAACCGATCAGCAACCCGTGCCCCCCGCACAGCAATGCGGTGAGCGTTAGATCCACCACCCGGTCCTGCCCGATGAAACGGTTGGTGATGGACGCCTTGGCCTCGGCCAGCTTGGCGCTCAATGCTTCAATTTGCGCCACCATATCTTCCGCTTCGGCCATGACAAATTCTCTCTCTGGTTTATATCGGTTAGTGTAAGTGTATCTCTCTGACAGGAAATGGCAAAAGCAATGAGCGGACAAAAAACCGTTACCCCCTCCGCAGAAGGCATCCTTGCCTCTGCAAAAGCCGCCAAAACACGCGGATTGCCGCCGCTTGAGAAATGGAACCCCCCATTCTGCGGGGATCTGGACATGCACATCCGGCGCGACGGGACATGGTTTTACCAAGGCACCCCGATTGGCCGGCCCGAATTGGTCAAATTGTTCTCAACGATTCTCTGGCGGGAGGGCGACGATTATTTTCTCGTTACCCCAGTGGAAAAGGTCGGGATCACTGTTGAAGACGCGCCGTTTGTTGCTGTGGATTTTGAGGCCGAAGGGTCCGGAACCGATCAGTTGCTTCGGTTTGTCACCAATTTGCAAGACGAGGCATTGGCAGGGCCGGATCACCCGATCCGCGTGGTGCGCGACCCCGAAACGGGAGAGCCGTCACCCTACGTTTTGATCCGCCGCAATCTGGAGGCGCTGATTGATCGCAAAAGCTTTTACCGGCTTGTCGACATCGGCGCACATCATGACAGTTGGTTTGGCCTCTGGTCGGGCGGGGAGTTCTTTGGAATTATTCCGTCAGATGAATTGCCGGGCGGGTCTTAAGCGCCCATGAAACCTGCCGCGAACCTGAGCCTTTTGTGGCCGGAATTGCCCTATCCGGAACGTTTTGCCGCTGCCGCTGCTGCGGGGTTCAAGGCGGTGGAGGTTCTGTTCCCCTATGGGCCGGACACTGCCATCACCAAAGCGGCATTGGCAGAACACGGGTTAGAGCTGATCTTGCTCAATGCCCCTTCGCCGCTATCGGAGCCACGTGGATTTGCGGCGCAGGTGGGTGGCGCGGCGGCATTTCGCGGCGATATTCAAACCGCCTTTGACTGCGCCGACCTGCTGGGCGCGTCATATATTCACGTCATGACCGGCGAGGGTGAAGGGGAGGCAGCAAGATCCGCCTTGATAAATAATCTGAGCTGGGCTGCTGATGCGGCGCCTGCCGGGATCACCTTGACGCTTGAGCCGCTGAACCCGGTGTCGATGCCGGGTTACTTTCTGAATGACTACGGACTTGCGGCCGACATCCTAGCCGCAGTCGAGCGTCCCAATGTCGCACTGCAATACGACAGCTTTCATGCTCAGATGATCCATGGTGACGCGGTTCAGGTGTTTGAGACTTACCGTGATCTAATTGCCCATGTGCAGATTGGCGATGCGCCAGAACGCAGTGGGCCGGGCACGGGCTTGGTCGATTTTGCATCGCTTTTTCAGGCGTTGCGGGCGGCTGGCTACGCCGGTTGGATCAGCGGTGAATACCATTCAGGCCCGCGTACCGAAGAAACTTTGGATTGGATGACTGCCCTATGATCCCCGCCCGTTTTGCCCCGGTTCTGTTTGGTTTTATTCTGTCGGGATTGATGTCCCTGATGGTGTCCGGCATCGCGACCTATCGGGCGATAGGTTTTTCAGATGTGTTTATGTCTTCATGGATGGGCGCGTGGGGGACAAGCTGGCTGGTGGCCTTTCCCGCAGTGTTGATCGTGGCGCCGATAACCCGGCGTTTGGTCGCGGCATTGGTGAAGAAGCCGCAAGGTTAAGGGAAATAGGTGGGCGCGTCGCCATCGCTCCATTTGGGATATTTATCCATGATCGCGGCAAAACGGTCTGACGTCAGAAAACGTTCCAGCCACGCGTGAAGGTTCGGCCAGGGCTGCGCGTCAAACCATGCCTTGTCGATGAAGGCGAACTGCCGAACAAAGGGCAATATCGCATAGTCAGCCAGCGTAGGTCTGTCGAAGATCCACGGATCAATCGCGGCATCCAGTTCCGCTAAAAACCTGGCTGCCTGATCGCGATGTGCTGAGGGATCTTCATCAGGATAGCGGGCGGCGTATTTCGTGCGGTCCAGCGCATGTTTGAACGGTCCGTCCGCCCGTGCGATCCACTCATGCCCCGCCTCGGGCATGTCGAGCCACCCTTCGGGATCATGGTGGGTGAGCGCCCAGATCATGATGTCGAGGCTTTCATCAATCACGCCCGCTTCGGTGACAAGGCAAGGCACTGTCCCGCTGGGTGACGCATCAAGAAAGGCAGGCGCCTTGTCCCGCAAAACAATCTCGCGCAATTCCGTGGTGATACCGCTGGCGGACAAGGCCAGACGCCCCCGCATGGCATAGGGGCAACGGCGAAAGGAATAAAGGATCGGAGTCATGCCTATGGGTTAGCGGAAATTGCCGGGTGAGGCCATGGCGGCATTCCTGGATTCAAGCGGCCAGTGCTTCCCTAATGCGCCTCGGCCCAGTTCGCGCCTGTTCCCGCATCCACGGTCAGCTTCACATCCAGTTTCACAACCGGATCATTGGCGTTTTCCATCACTTCGCGGGCGGCGGCGATCAGGGTGTCCTCGGCCCCTTTCTCCACCTCAAACAGCAGTTCATCATGCACCTGCAACAGCATCGTTGCAGGCAGATTAGCGATGGCAGCTGGCATCCGGATCATCGCACGGCGGATCACATCGGCGGCGGTGCCTTGGATCGGCGCGTTGATCGCGGCGCGGGCGGCAAAACCGGCATGCGGACCCTTTGCACCGATGTTGGGCGTGTGGATCTTGCGACCAAACAGGGTTTGGACGTAGCCGTGTTCTTTGGCAAAGGCTTTGGTGTCGTCCATATAGGTGCGAATGCCGGGGAAGCGTTCGAAATAGCGGTCGATGAACCCCTGCGCCTCGGAACGTGGAATGCGCAGATTGCGGGCAAGACCAAAGCCGGAAATGCCATAAATCACACCAAAGTTGATCGCCTTGGCACGGCGGCGCACCTCTGGCGTCATTTCCTCCATCGGAACATCAAACATCTCGGACGCGGTCATCGCGTGAATGTCGTCCCCTCGGGCAAAAGCTTCCTTGAGGGCGGGAATATCCGCGATATGGGCCAGAATGCGCAGCTCGATCTGGGAATAATCCAGTGCGACCAACGTTTTGCCTTCTTCGGCGACAAAGGCCTCGCGGATGCGTCGGCCTTCCTCGGTGCGGATCGGGATGTTTTGCAGGTTCGGGTCGGTCGAGGCCAAACGCCCGGTGGATGCCCCCGCGATGGAATAGGAGGTATGCACCCGCCCGGTGTCCGCATTGATGTGGGTTTGCAGCGCATCGGTATAGGTGGACTTCAACTTGCTAAGCTGCCGCCAATCCAGGACACGCGCGGGCAAATCATGCTCGGTGGCGAGATCTTCGAGAACATCAACACCAGTCGAATATTTGCCGTTCTTGCCCTTCTTGCCACCCTCGATGCCCATTTCATCAAACAGGATCTCGCCAAGCTGCGCGGGTGAGCCAACGTTGAACTTGCGGCCGACAATCTCGTAAATCTCGTCTTCAAGCCCTGCCATTTTCTGGGCAAAGGCATTGGACATCCGGCTCAGCGTATCGCGGTCCACCTTGATCCCGGACCGCTCCATCGCGGCCAGAACCGGCACCAAGGGCCGTTCGAGCGTTTCATAAACCTTGGTCACTTCAGCGCGGTGCAACTGCGGCTTCAACAGCTTCCACAGACGCAGGGTGATATCAGCATCTTCGGCGGCGTATTTAACTGCCTCTTCCAGCGGCACCTTGTCAAAGGTGATGGCGGATTTGCCGGAGCCAAGCAGCGGTTTGATCGGGATCGGCGTATGGCTCAGATACCGCTCTGACAGGGTGTCCATCCCATGATTGTGCAGGCCCGCGTGCTGTGCGTAAGACATCAGCATCGTGTCATCAAAGGGCGCAACGGTGATGCCGATTTGGGCAAAGATCTTGGCGTCATATTTCATGTTCTGCCCGATCTTGAGGATGCTCGGATCCTCCAACATCGGGGTCAACACCTGCAACGCCTGTTCAACTGGCATTTGCCCTGCGGCCAGATCGTCAGACCCAAACAGATCATCGCCGCCATGAGCCTTATGGATCAACGGGATATAGCAGGCCTTGCCCGGCTCCGTTGACAGCGAGATCCCGACCAGCTCGGCGGTCATCTCATTCAGGCCGGTGGTTTCTGTATCAACCGCGACATAGCCGACCTCATAGATCGCATCGATCCACTTTTGCAGCGCATCCGCATCGGCAACGTGCTCATATTTCTCGGCATCAAACGGCACGTCATCGGCTTGCGGCGCATCGGGCAGGGCAGGGGATGTCTCAGCAATCACCGGAGCTTCGCGGCCCAGAACCTCTGCCACCCGCTTGGACAAGGTGCGGAACTCCATCTCGGCAAGGAACCCAAGCAATGTATCCGCGTCAGGGTCGCGCACTTCGAGATCATCCAAGGTGAAATCCAGAGGTGTGTTTTCGTCCAGCAACACCAACCGCCGGGACAGGCGGATCTGTTCGGCGTGATCAATCAAGGTCTGGCGGCGCTTGGGCTGTTTGATCTCTTCGGCGCGGGCGAGCAGGGTTTCAAGATCGCCATATTCGTTGATCAGCAGGGCGGCAGTTTTGATCCCGATCCCCGGGGCGCCGGGAACATTATCGACCGAATCGCCCGCCAAAGCCTGCACATCAACAACGCTTTCGGGAAACACGCCAAATTTTTCAAACACGCCATCGCGGTCGATGGTTTTGTTCTTCATGGCGTCCAGCATTTCAACGCCGCCGCCGACAAGCTGCATCAAATCCTTGTCAGAGCTGATGATGGTGCAACGCCCACCCGCCGCACGGGCCTGCACGGCGAGCGTGGCAATGATGTCGTCCGCCTCAAAACCTTCTTTTTCTTTGCAGGCAATGTTGAAGGCTTCGGTCGCAGTCCGGGTCAGCGGCATCTGCGGGCGCAGATCCTCTGGCATCGCCTCGCGGTTGGCCTTGTAGAGATCATACATGTCGTTGCGAAAGGTATGGCTGCCCTTGTCAAAAATCACAGCGGCATGGGTCGGCGCATCGGGGCCGGTGTTCCCCTCCACATAGCGGTGCAGCATGTTGCAAAATCCCGCAACCGCCCCGATCGGCAAGCCGTCAGATTTGCGCGTCAATGGCGGCAAGGCGTGATAGGCGCGAAAGATAAAGGCAGAGCCGTCAATCAGATGCAGGTGGTGGCCTTTGCCAAATGTGCCGGACATGAATGGCTTCCTCTCGCAGGTTTATGTGTGACGTGACGCATCGGGCGCTGCCCTAGGGCAAGCGCCACCGCTGTCTGGTCATGTTTAGAATACGCCGCAGCGCCCGCGCCGCAAGCGTGCGTCTGCCAGTTGGCTCAGACTTTGCCTTCAAAATCGCTATGCACGTATTTGCAATCGCAATAGCCGCATTCGACATATCCGGTCTCGCGCGGGATTTGCAGCCAGACACGCGGATGGCCAAGCCCCCCTTCGCCGCCATCACAGGCAACGCGGTAGGTGTTCACGATCCGGGTTTCGGGCGCTTGCTGGCTCATGTTTTGCGGTCCTTGGCTCAGGGCTGAATGCTGATCACTTATGCCCAATGCCGGGCGTCAGAACAAGACCTGCTATCACGCAAACCGGCAGCGGCAAAAAGCCTCGGGATGGATGCGGCGGCGCAGGAAATCCGCGCATCTGGCATTGTGTGCATGAAAATGGTTCACCCCGACGCGTGCAGGGGGTAAAAGGCCACAAAACAAGGCGCAATCGGAGCAGTCCCAGCATGAACACCCCAAAACCCGTGGTATTGTGCATCCTCGATGGATGGGGGCTGAGCGATGTGAAAGACGGCAATGCACCGTTTTTGGCCAAAACGCCCACCGTGGATCGGATCATGCGCGATTGCCCCAACGCAACGCTGATCACCCATGGGCCGGATGTGGGCCTGCCGCGCGGGCAGATGGGCAATTCCGAAGTGGGCCACACCAACATCGGTGCGGGCCGGGTGGTGGCGATGGATCTGGGCCAGATCGATCTGGCCATCGAGGAAGGCACCTTTGAACAGAACCAACGGCTTGTGGATTTTATCGCCGCGATGCAGGCCAGCGGCGGCACAGCACATTTGATGGGCTTGGTGTCCGATGGCGGGGTGCATGGCCATCTGACGCATATGATCGCGGCGGCCAAAGCGCTGGATGATGCAGGTGTGCCTGTTGTGATCCACGCCTTGACCGATGGCCGCGATGTCGCGCCGCGTTCTGCCAAGGGGTTTTTTCAAACGCTTGAGGCGGCGTTGCCGAGCGCGGTCAATGTCGTGACGGTCACGGGCCGCTATTTTGCCATGGACCGTGACAATCGCTGGGGCCGCGTTGAAAAAGCGTTTGAGGCTATTGCCCGTGGACAGGGATTGGCGGCTGATGATGCGCAAAGCGCAGTCGGTGCCGCTTATGCGCGGGATGAGAATGACGAATTTGTGCAAGCCACAGTGATCGGCGGATATCAGGGTGCGCAAGACGGCGACGGGTTCTTCTGCCTCAACTTCCGCGCCGACCGCGCGCGCGAGATTATGGCAGCACTGGGTGATCCGGCATTTGACGGATTTGATGCAGGTCAACGCCCCGATTGGGCGGGTTTGATGGGCATGGCGGCCTATTCGGACCAACACACAACCTATATGACAACGGTCTATCCCAAGCCCGAAATCGTCAACACTTTGGGCGCTTGGGTCGCCAGCCATGGCCTGCGCCAGTTTCGCTTGGCCGAGACCGAGAAATACCCCCATGTCACATTCTTTCTGAACGGCGGCGAAGAAACGCCATCAACGGGCGAGGATCGGTTCATGCCAAAATCGCCGGATGTGGCGACCTATGATCTGATGCCTGAGATGTCTTCGGCAGAGGTCACCGACCGTTTTGTGGGTGCGATTGAAGATGGCTATGACCTGATCGTCGTGAACTATGCCAATCCCGATATGGTGGGCCATACCGGCGATCTGGATGCGGCAATCGCGGCTTGCGAAGCGGTGGATGCCGGGTTGGCGCGGGTCTGCGCAGCGCTGGAAAAGACGGGCGGCGCGATGGTGCTTACGGCGGATCACGGCAATTGCGAGATGATGATTGATCCCGAAACCGGCGGTGTGCACACGGCCCATACGCTCAACCCGGTTCCTGTGGCCCTGATCGGCGGGCCAGACGGGGCGCAGCTTGCAGAGGGGCGATTGGCCGATCTGGCGCCAACATTGTTGCACCTGATGGGGCTGAAACAGCCCGAGGAAATGACAGGGGCATGCCTGATCTCATGATCCGCGCGGCACTCCTTTCACTGATGCTCTGGCCCATGGCCGGTCTGGCGCAAACCGATGCGGCAGATCAGGCGCGGGCGGCCTCTGCCGCCTTGGAAGAGGCATCAGGCCTGCTTGACGATGCTGATGGCGCTCGCGACCGGGTCAAGGCGCTGACCGAAACGATACAGGCATTTGAAACCGGCCTTGGCGCGATGCGCGAAGGGCTGCGCCGTGTGGCGATCAAAGAGGCAGAGCTGTCGGCAAAGCTGAGCGCCCGTGATGGCGAGGTGGCCCAGCTTCTAGGAGCATTGCAAAGCATCAGCGGCAAACCTTCGCCCGTGACCCTGCTGCACCCCAGCGGGCCAACGGGAACGGCGCGGGCGGGCATGTTGCTGGCCGAACTTACGCCGGCGTTGAACCGCCGTGCGGACGGGCTGCGCCGCGATCTGGAGGATGTGCAAACCCTGCGTGCGCTACAAACCGATGCGGCAAAGCGGTTGCAGGACGGACTGACCGAAGTCCAAGCCGCCCGCACCGCGTTGAACGAGGCGATGGCGAACCGCACAGACCTGCCGCTGCGCTTCACGGAAGATCCGGTGCGCACGGCGATTTTGATTGCCTCAACAGAAACGCTGGACGGATTTGCCAGCGGCCTGTCAGAGATCGTCACCGACGAGGTCGCTCCCGCCCCGGCAAAACTGGACGGCGTTGCGGGTGATCTGCCCCTGCCGGTGCAAGGACTTGTCCTGCACGGCGCCGGTGATGTGGACGCCGCAGGGGTCAAACGCCCCGGTATCATTCTGGCCACGCGCCCACAGGCGATTGTGACAACGCCCACAGCCGCCACCGTGCGCTATACCGGTCCGCTGCTGGAGCTGGGCAATGTTGTGATTCTTGAACCGCAAGCCGATGTGTTGTTCGTTTTGGCAGGTTTGGACGTGGTTTATGCCAAAACCGGTGAGGTGATCGCAGCGGCAACGCCAATCGGGCTGATGGGGGGTGGTCAGACGGCGCAAGGCACGGCATCCTCACCCCTTCGTGAAGGCACTGGCACTGACCGTTCAGAAACGCTCTATATAGAAGTAAGACAAGACAACATTCCACAGGACCCCAGCGATTGGTTCCGAACCGACAAGGATGGATAAGAATGAAGAAGTTTGTGATGGCAGCCCTTGGCGGCACAGTGGCGGGTGTGATTGCAACCACCCAGATCGCCGCGCCTCTGCTGGCGCAGGAAAGCGCCAAGACCGAAAACGTCTATGAGCAGCTGGATCTGTTTGGTGACATTTTCGAACGCATTCGCGCCCAATATGTCGAGGACGTGGACAGCAGTGAGCTGATTGAAGCGGCGATCAACGGAATGCTGACCTCGCTTGATCCGCATTCCAGCTATCTGTCCCCCAAAGACGCGGCCAAGATGCGCGAACAGACTCGCGGCGAATTTGGCGGGCTGGGCATCGAGGTCACGCAGGAGGACGGCTTTGTCAAAGTGGTCTCGCCCATGGATGGCACACCTGCCTTTGAGGCGGGCATCGAAGCCGGCGATTTCATCACCCATGTAAACGGCGAAAGCCTGTTGGGTCTGGTGCTGGATGATGCGGTCGAGATGATGCGCGGACCGGTCGGGTCCGAGATCGTGATCACCGTGGTGCGCGAAGGGGAACAGGAACCCTTCGACGTATCCATCATCCGCGACACGATCCAACTGACCGCCGTACGCGCCCGCACTGAGGGCAACACCGCGGTACTGCGCCTGACCACCTTCAACGAACAGACCTACCCCAAGATGAAAGAGGGGCTTGAGGCCCAGATCGAGGCCGCGGGCGGTATCGACGCGATCAACGGTATTGTGCTGGATCTGCGCAACAATCCGGGTGGTCTGCTGAACCAGGCGATTGCCGTCAGTGACGCCTTCCTCGAAGAGGGCGAAATCGTCAGCACCCGTGGCCGCACGTTGGAAGATGGTGACCGGGTCAATGCGACGCCGGGTGATTTGTCGATGGGCAAGCCGATTGTGGTATTGATCAACGGTGGTTCGGCTTCGGCCTCCGAGATCGTCGCGGGTGCCTTGCAGGACCATCGCCGCGCGATTGTGATTGGCACCAAAAGTTTCGGCAAAGGCTCGGTTCAGACAGTCATGCCACTGCGCGGCAATGGCGCGATGCGTCTGACCACGGCGCGGTATTACACCCCCTCGGGCCGGTCCATTCAAGCGCTGGGCGTGTCACCTGACATCGTCGTGGCGCAACCTTCGGCTAAACCCGAAGAGGATGAGGCAGATACACCAGCCCGCAAGCGCCGGTCAGAAGCGGACCTGCGCGGCAGTCTGAACAACGACAGCCTGACCGAAGACCAGATCAAACAGATCGAAGAAGATCGCGCCAAAGCGGAAAAAGCCGCCGAACTGCGCGAAGAGGATTACCAGCTGGCCTATGCCATCGACATTCTCAAAGGTCTGTCGGCACTGGGACCAAAAAACTAAGCTGATCCAAAGAAACCCTCAAAGCCCGCCTTCTTGGCGGGCTTTTTTGTTGTCAAAGCACGGCCGCGAGCCCCGAGGACAACGCTTCTGTCTTGGCCGTATCACCGCCACCGATCAACAGATAGCCGATCCCGTTCTCCACCCAGCTGACCCCGGCCATGTCGAACATAACAGTTGTTTTTGGTCCGCGATCCGGTCCGCTCACCGATTTCAGGCAGAGCGCCATTGGGGTGCCATCCTCCGCCAGATACGCCACCTGCAACAAGGGTGATCCATTCAACCCCAACATCTGTGCGCGTTTGAAATCCAACCCCGCAACCGACAGCGCCTCAGACAAATCCACACCAAAGGTATCTTGCGCACGGGCCAGAACCTGCGCCGTTTCTGCAGGCGGCTGCGTGGCGCCATCCAATGTCTCAGTGACATAAAGCGCCTGATAAGAGGCAATGGTGGCGATCCAGCCCGTGTTGGGGGCCGGGCGCATAAAGTTGGTCACAGCAACACCAATCACAAACGACGCCGCTATTGCCGATGCCACCCAAATGCCGCGCGATGGCGAAGGGGCAGCGCCCGCCAGATGCGCAGGCAACGCGGGCGCATCCAGAACGGCCGGGTTCATCGACAGTTTGAGAAGTTTCATCGGCACGGCAAGCGCATCCAGTCGGGCCGCAACCCCCCCATCAGATTTGGCCGCTGCCTTGATCTGCGCGGCCTCCTGTTTGTCCAACTCGCCATCCAGATAGGCGGTCAGTTCCTCGTCTGAAAATGATGTTCTGTTCTCGCTCATCTCAGGCTCTTTCATCCGGAAACTTCTGCGCGATGGATTTGCGGGCGGCGGCCAGACGGCTCATCACTGTGCCGATCGGGATCTCCAACATCTGTGCCGCATCTTTATACGCATAGCCTTCTACATAGACGAGCAGGACCGTCTCGCGCTGGCTTTCTGGCAGGTTCCTTATGGCGTTAAACACTTCACCTGTGAAAATATTCGCTTCGCTGCTGGCAGAATTGGCGGCGAGTTCGACCTCTTCCACGGGCACCAGCCCATTGCCCCGGCGCACGGCCTCACTGCGCAGCTCATTCAGCCAGATGCGGCGGGTGAGGGTGAACATCCACCTGTCCAGATGTGTGCCTGCCTCAAACTTGCCCGCGTTTTCCAGCGCCCGCGTGCAGGCCTTCTGCGCCAGATCATCCGCCGCCACGCGGCTGCCGCTGAGCATCAGGGCAAACCGCCACAAACGCGGGTAAAGGGCAGGAAGCCCTTCGCGCACAACGCTTTGACTGTTTTTCTTGACGGACCAGCGGATGGCGGCGCCTCATTGGAAGTTACAAATTCAGCGGCGCGGCTTTGACGTCAAAGCGCGGGCCATGCTGCGAATAGTACAATCAGGAATGGCATTTTTTCAAACTTATTTGGGTCTTGGCCCTAAAACGGCGTTGGAATGCCGTCCTAGGCTGTCTCGACGCAATGGCGGCGGAAGGCGCTTTTGAGCATGTCCAGTTCCGCGCGCAGCAGATCCATTTCAGCAAGGATATCGTCGGACAGAACCTCGCCTGCGACAAGGGTCATGTGACCCAGTTTCCGATCATGGGTGGCGTCCCGGATCAGCAATGTGTGAACACCGTCCGCGATCATTTCCTTTGGGACGGGAATGGACAACATCCAGTGATCGGCCTTGGCGTCATGGGACAGGACGACGTCCTGCACCTCGACATCCTGATGGGTCACGACAATCTGCGGCTGGGTGTCGCCCGCACCGGTAATGATCCCTTGCCAGACCCCTTGCCGCATCTTGGTTTTGGTCAATTTCAACATATTGGTCCTCAAAGCTGAGCGCGGGGACGACGCGAGAAAGTCAGATCGCGCAGCACCACCTGGTTCATTTGCGGCCCCTCAAAGATGAGATCGACCCAAGCCCGCTCCACCCGTTTTTCGTTGATGTTGGAATAGGCCAGATCAAACTCAATGCGGATGTTCTCTTCGTTCAGGGGCAGTTCGCGCACAATCTGTTCGGTATTGGGACCATGGCGGATGTTGAGCCGGGTAAAGATTTCCAGCGGTTTTTCCATTTCCACAATCGCGTCCATGCGCAGAAGATGGGTTCGTTTGAGGCCGATCACACCGTCATCCGGCAGGTCGATCACCAGCGACAGGAACGATCCGTCGAACTGAAAAACATCAAGACGCAGGCCGTAAGGCGCGAGGTCTTCTTCGCGCAGATTTCGCAACTGGCGCAGGGTCAGTTCAGAAAACTCACAATCATGGAACAATGTCACTTCGCGGCCCAACATGGATTTGTTGGCAATCGCCGAATACCCCGGTGTCGGCAGCGGGCCGCGCCACAATTCGGGCCGCCACGCCCAATCGGCGTTGTGTGGTTTGAAAAAGTTGGTTGAGCCGATCATCGGCAGCGCCAGCCGGTCGTCCGCGATGTGGATCAGCCGATCAAGATGCGTCTTGAGCAGCCGCGCCTTGTTGCGTTGCCGCCGCAGTTGGGACAGGTCCGTCTGCCGCGCACGCCGCGCTGCGCGCGCCCATCGCAAAATGTTGCGTGAGAAAACCTTTCCTTCCAGAAAGTTGAAGCCGAGTTTGGACATACCTGTAAGCGCCCTGCATTTTTGCGCAGTGTATCCAGTCGAATGGTTTCATTCAAATGAATTGGCGACAATCTGATGTTGTTTCGGTGCCCGTTTCCATTTTGGAAACAATTATTTCGCGTTTCGCGCCCGAGTTCCCGTGATCAAGGCGGACAAAAGCGCCCCGCCCTCGCCGGATACCGCCGCACCGTTCTTGGGACCATAGACTGCCAGGCCGATCAAATATCCGCCAATCAGGGCGGTACCCCGCCATTGTTGATCCGCCACATCCTGCGTTGGGGCCGTGCCGGTGGCGCGGAAAACCACGCTTTTGCTGTGCTGGGTTCTATTGTGAACATCGCTTAGCCCCATGGCGCGGGCGCTTTGATCTGGGGTGGGAACGCTGATGCCGGGCTGGGCTGGTGAAATGCTGGCGGTGATGATGCCCAAGGGCGCACCGCGCGATGTGTTGGATTGCCCCAGAACATCACATCGGGCCATGATCGCAAATCGTGCGGTCAAGTTCTTTGGGTCAATGCAATACCCCTTGGGGGCCACAAGGGTGAAGCCTTTGCCCATCATCTGTGCCTCGGTCACAGGTGCAGTTGTTGGCCCTGTCGTGGCAGCTGGCAGGTTCAGACCGTCCAGAAAAGCAGCGCCCTGCCCCTCGTCGC
>Ga0316202_10001195_pt1 | contig 21333 bp, 45 predicted proteins | sample 3monrhotite_MG_FD_204934 | JGI IMG/M metagenome (GOLD analysis project Ga0316202, IMG submission 204934) | Microbial mat bacterial communities from mineral coupon in-situ incubated in ocean water Damariscotta River, Maine, United States -... | ecosystem: Environmental > Aquatic > Marine >... | reverse complement strand
TCTCCAAATTCGATTTACAAACTCAGCCTACGACAGCCCACCTCACCGACCCCCGGGGGGGTTGTTTTTCTTCTTTTCTTCTCACCTTCCCCTCTGCATTCCCTCTCCTGCATACCTTTCCCATACCTTCATACCCTTATCCTTTCCCTAGGGTACTGTGATAGGTATACCACTGGCGGAATATGAAGGGCTGGCAAGGTGAAGCGATAAGGGCTTGAGTGATAAGGATAGGTAGGGTATTCGGCTCGCGTGGAGGACAGGGGGCTTGATCCCGTGCTGTGAGAGCCTGTGAGCGATCACATAGCGTAGGGTCAGGAGCCCGTTTAAGCCCTGCTAAGCGTGCAACCGGTTGCGCGGTGTATTCGGCCAAGTGTAGTGCGCTAGGCTAGCAGGCTTCAGCGCAGAGAGGGGTCATAATGAAACCCGAATAGAGCCCTTTCTTCAGTAGTATTGGGAGATTGGAGATAGGCGGTTTTGCCTAGGGTTTATGCGGCCTGCAGGGGCAATGGCCGAGAATCCTAGCATTGGTGCATGCTCTAGGCTTACCCCTAGGCGGTAGAGTCTACGCGGGCTGTGGGCGTAACGCGCCGCTATTTAACAGGCAACCCCTAGCCCTTTGTTTATGCGGGTTGTGGCTCGGCTTGAATCCGCCCGTGCTACCCTTGTGAGGGTATCTAGCAGCACGGGTCACAAGTCTATATAGGGCAAGGGCTTATATGTGTTTGCAATTAAAGGGCTTAGCGTTCGGGTGACCCTTTGCTTAGGGGTCAAGAGTCTACCTAGTGGATCGGCGTTTGCTACAAGGATATTCCCTTAGGGGTATATGCCTTGGAGGGAATGTCCTTGGGTGGGCTGGCAGGGTATTACCGTATGCGCATATGGGAATGTGGAGGAGTCTCGGGTATAGGTCTGCGCCCTCCCTGGAGGAGATTCACATATGCGCTTGCGTGCATGTCTTGGGCTCCTGCATGGGACGCGTGCGGGTCTGCCCCGGAGGAGTCGCGCTAGGGTAGGTTCTCCTCTCGGGTGAGGCGCGCCCAAAACGCCCCCGGAGGAAGCGTATATAAGGTGCAACCGGTTGCACCTCCCCTCGCATGGCATGCCGTGAAGAGCCCCCCGGAGGAAGCCTAAGAATCCTAGGCTTCCTCTTGACCCGTGGGGCCCAAGCCCTTGAAGTTAAAGGGCTTAGGTCTTTCTAACTTGGACTCTTGACCCGCTAGAAACCCGCCGCTATTCTTGACGCAGACAAGAGGGGGGGGCAAACGACCCCCCAGAAGGACCGACCGACCATGAAGAACCTATCTACCTACGCCGCTAACCTTCTACGTCGCGCACAAGGGATCCCGGCGCATACGCTGAAGCCCCTAAGCCTGCAAAGCCTGCTAGCGTTCGGGCTTGTTAAGAACCTTCGCGCTGAAGCCTTGCGCGCGAAAGGGGTGCAAGCGTGAGCCGCGCTAGCAGCGTCAAGCCGGGCGCGTTCGGAAAGCCCTCAGCCGCTGCAGAGCGTATCCTTTGGGACGCTATGCAAAGGGCTTGCGACGCTATCGAAGAGGGCACGTGCTACTGCTCTCGCGTCCGCCTAACGTGCGATCCGTGCGAGCGCAAAGACGCGCGAGAGTCGCGCCTGTACCACGATACGAAAGGGCTTGACCCTAAGGCGCGCCTAGAAGCCTTGGAAGCCTTCACAGCGCTCTGGGGCCCGCAACACGCTTGCGGGCACGACGCCTGCTCTTGTGTCCATTGCAGCGATTGCGGGCGGGACCTAGTGCGAGGCGAGCTAAGACGCTGCGAGGGTTGCGAGGATACGCGCGAGGAAGGCCGCGCCTTTCGTGTTGCTGGCGCGCCTGACCCCTGGGACGCCTGAAGGTCAAGCCCTTGGTATCAAAGGGCTTGCGAACCTAGCAAGCCCTTCTAACTTGGACCCTTGACCCGCTAAGATCCCGCCGCTATTCTTGACGCAGACAAGAGGGGGCAAACGACCCCCAGAAAGACCGACCATGAAGAAGATCGAAACGACTATCAGCGCGCCTCGCCTCGCAACCCTACGCGCGCAAGCTGTGAAGCTTCGCGATTGTGCGCGCCGCGCACGCGTCAGCGGCTGCGCGCTCCTGACCTTGAAAGAGGAAGCAGCCAGCGAAGCTTGGCAAGACTACGCGTCGGCGCGTAACCTTCCCGAAAGCACCGGACGCAAAGCGACTCGCACCGAATACCGCAAGCGTCAAGCCTTGCCCATGACCCGCGAGGAAGCTTTCCCGCTCTTGTTCGCTCGCGTTGCCCAAGACGTGCTAGCAGAGGAAGGTTACAAGCCTGAAGCGCCCAAGCCTGAAGCGCCCAAGCCTATGACACTTGGAGCGCTACACGCGGCGGTCGACGCAGCTTGGAAGGCTTCAGGCGCGACCAAACAAGACCTGGCAAGCGCGACCGACGCGGTTTGGTCCGCTCTGCTCTCGGGCGAGGAAGCGCCAGAGGAAGCGCCAGAAGCGTCTTCCATGATCCCTGAAGTCGACTTGACCCGTTGCGCTTGCGCGCGACTCGCGAAGTACGGCCGGACGTGCCGCGAACACGCGAGGGCGCAAGCCTAAGCGACTCGCCTCGCAAGACTTAACGCGCACGCTTGACCCGCTCAAGCGTGCGCGTTATTCTTTCAGAACAAAGCACGCACGAGGGACCTAGAAAGCCCCAGAAAGACCGGCCATGAGCGATATGCGCGAGATCTTCCCTGACATTGACCTGAACCATGACCTTTGGGAAGCGCTCACGGCGCAATATTGCGCGCCGGAGGTCATTGAGAACGTTTGCGAAGGCGTTGACCGTTGCACTCAAATGGTCGAAGTCGGGGGCGTTTTCTACTTCCTGACCTTCACAGCCGAGGACGGAAGCCCTGACGCCATTGAGCGCTGCGAAGTTAGATCTTGTGAGGCGCGCTAGTGCGTACGCGTGCGAACCTAGCTTGGAGCGCTGCTAGCGCGTCTGCTAGCGCGTCTGCTAGCAGCGCTGAGCGCTTGGCGCTTAGGATCGCTGCTAGCGCGCTAGAGTCGCGCCTAGCGGTTGCGCCAAGCTTCGAAGGCTTGGACGCTGCTAGCGCGAGCGCGAGCGCTCAAGCTTGGGGACTTGACGCTTGGGCGCAAGAAATGCGCGAGAATCTCTCTGACCTTGACGACGCTTGCGCGTACGCTTACGCGAGCGCTGCAGAGCGCGAGGAAGCGCCAGAAGCGCCTAGCCTCGCAAGCCTTGGCGCGGAGCGTCTGTAGGCGCGCCTAGCGCGTCTGTGGGCCCAAGCTTGGGCGCGCCTGGCTCGCCGCTGGCGCTAGGCTCGCGCGGGTTCGCTCGCGCGGGTTCGCTCGCGCGGGTTCGCTCGCGCGGGTTCCGCTTCGGGAGGTCGCCGGGCGGAGGAGATTCTTGTAGCGGCATATGCCGCGAGGAGCATATGCCGGGAGGTGCATATGCCGGTGCCGTGATATGCCGCTGTGAGCATATGCCGCGCCCGGCATGCCCAGGCGGAGGCCTAGCGCTTTAACGCACAGCATTCCCAGAATCGCCGGGAGGTCCCTCCCGAGCGTGAGCCCTTCTCCCCACCCCCGGGAGGAGGGCTCTTCCTCCGTTTGGGCCAAAGCGCAACCGGTTGCGCTACTCCTCCCGGGAGGATCTGCTGAAATTTCTTCGCTTAGGGGGCTTGACCCGTGCTCTTTCTTTCAGTAAGATCTGGGCAGAAAGAACGGAGCCAGAGCATGACCCAAAACTATCAATGGTATTGCAAAGCTGTTGAGGCTTTGTCCGAAGTAGACACCGAGACGCTACTGGCGCACGCGAGGGATCGCGGCCTCCTCCGCCGCATGAGAGCCGGGCGAATCAAGCGGCTCGGCTGGCAAGCCTTGGTCGATATCCTGTGGGACTCTCAGCGCGGAAGCTTTCCCGCGCGGCTTGAGGCTATGAAAGCCCTGGACCCGAGCGCTTAGCGTGGGCAAGCTTCAACGGGACCTCCGGTTGGTCTTTGCGGGTCTGGCGGTTGGGTTCCTTCTCGGGGCTTGGATCATGCACCCGAACACGGACAAACCTCGCCCACGATCACAGCGACAGGAAGTCCTCCCTGGGGAGGATCCCTTTGTCACGAGCATGACCCAAGACATAGGAAAGGCCTCCCAGTGATCCAGCGACTCACGCGTGAAATGCAAGCCCTCCCCTTCGGCTCACCCGAGAGAAGGGAAGCGCGCAAACGTCTCCAAGAAGCAATGCGCAAGCGAAGGGAGGCCGCAGAGGATAGCCTCCCGGAAGCCGAGCGCAACATGCTGCGCGCCCGAAGCGCGATCCACAATGCGGGGCAATGCGCACGGGAGGACCTCCCGCCAGAACTAGCGCTAGCGGTGAAGCTCTACTTCGGTCACGAGGTAGCAGACGAGCTAGCTGCGTGCATTGCGGCAGGAGTAGTGCTCTAGGAGCCCTCCGGTGCACGCTAAGCGCTTCGCGAGGCGCTTAGCGTGTATCGCGTAGGCAAAGCCCTCCCGGGGCTCAGGAGCGCTCTAGCGCGTGCACGTGACCCGTTGCAGGCTCCTCCCGAGGGAAGGGTAGAACCTTCTTCAGGAAGTAGCCTCCGGGGAGGATAAAAGGCTAAGCGTAGTCCTCCCGGGAGGAGCCGAACCTCCCGAGAATAAAGAACTTAGGTCTTCTTCGCTTGGGGTCTTGACCCGTGCTATTTCTCCTGGTAGTATGTGAGCAGACAAGAGGGGGCGCCAATCGCCCCAAGAAAGGCACGACCATGACCGTCAACGCTAACGACTTGCCCCGCAGCTTCCCCAGCACTAACGACAAGGGCAGCTGCCCGCTCTGCTCGGAGGGCTTCGAAGCCAACGCCGCCATGCTCTTCTACCTCACGGTCCGGCGTCTTGGCGACGGAAGCCCGGACGTGAGCCCGGAGGGCCAGGTCCACCCTTCCGACGCAAAGGTTCCGTGCCGCCCGGAGGGGTGCACGTGCCGAAGCCGCACGGGTCACGGTAAGCGCTGCGCGCTCTACGTTGCGTGCGCTTGCCCCTCCCGGAACCGCCGGAGGGGGCGCGGTTCCTACGTCCGCCACAAGGCGGACTGCTCCAACAAGCTCACCTTCAACGACCTCAACCGGCTCCTCCCCGGTTTCTGGGACCACTGCGTGCACGCCACCTGCGCCGCTGGCATGGGCCTGGAGGTTCCCGCCAACTCCAAGGTGGCACGAGGGAGCCGAGTCATGGGACGCTTTAACACCGGGGAGGTTGGCGTCGCCGCGGAGGTCGTCTCGGCACGGAACCCGGTGACGCCTGCCCCGGAGGTTGTGGTCCCTGTGATCGCTGCGCCCCAGGGGACGCTGGCCGACTCCTCCCGGGACAACGGGGGCGCGCTGGACCGCTTGGTCGCTGAGTCCGCGGCGAACGCCGAAGCCGCACAGGTGGAGGTCAACCGCCCGAACGCCAGCTGGGTTCGCTCCTTCATGCAAGACCCCAGCTACCGTCAGGAGCGCGAGGCCGCTGTCAGGGCCCGGGAGGAGGCGCGCCAGGCCGCTGCGGACGCTGTGACGGCCCGGGAGGAGGCTGAGGCCGCAGCTGAGGCCGCACGGGTCACGGAGGACGCCGGTTCCATGCGTTTCGCTTCTCTCGACCTCGGGAGCGACGACGACGACGACGAAGACGCCGACGAAGAAGCGTCCGAGCGCTTCCTGACGCTTGACCTCAGCTAGGCGCTAGGGACGGCGTGGAGGGCTTGCCCCGGACCCGAGAGGGCTCCGGGGCTTCCTTTCGTTCGGAAGCCTCCACGGGGAGGAGAAGGCTACGGAACCTCCCTCGGGAGGAAAAGGAAAGAAGGTCGCTTGACCCGTGCTCTTTGTTTCGGTAGTATATCGGCAGAACAAGACGCACGAAAGGCCTCGCCATGAACGACTACCGAAACATTTCCCCCTCCGTCCTGGAGGAAGAACTTCTCGCACAAGGCAGGGGAGGCTTCAGCTTCAACGGGTTGGTCGAGTTCTTCGAGACCTCCCCCCACTTCATGCGTACGCGCCTGCAGTTTGCGTGGGAGGTGCTGGCCGTTGACTTCGCTGGCTACGTGGTTCACCCTAGCTATGCCGCAGCAGGCTACAAGGCCTCGCCTAAAGACCTCAACCGCATTCGGGGGTACTAATGCCCCGCAACGCAGTCCTGAGCGCTCAGGAAGTCACAGACCTCCAGTACCTGACCCGGTGCTGCCTCCGCAAGGGACGCAACGTCGCAAACATGCTGCGCCAAGCCTACGCAGGCTGGGGTCACCGGGAGGGAGTCAAGGCTACCGTGCTTGCGGAACTCGACCTCCGGAAGGACGAAATAAAGAAAGTCGCTTGACCCGTGCCACTTTCTTCAGTAGTATAGCAGCAGAAAGAGAGAGCAAGCATGGACCTACGAAACAACGAAGACGCCGGAGACCTCCGGGAAAGCTGGCAAGCTGGCGCGTCTGAGGCGCACAATGAGGCACGGGAGGACCGGAGGGTCGCGCGCTTCGCTGTCTTGGTCGCTTTGCGCGCTAAGTGGTCCCTCCAGGGACACAAGCCCGATACGCGCTGTGAGCAGGGTTGCGGGGAGGAGCTTACCTCCGCAAACCTCAGCCCGATTCGCTGGGGTTGGGTTTGCTTAGACTGCGCAGACGCGTAGCCTCCTCCCAAGGGAGGTAAAAGAATCTCAAGAAAGACTCTTGACCCGTGCCATTTCTTCCGGTAGAATCCCAAGCAGAAAGAGAGACCACAATGCCCCACGCAAAGACCTACCGCAAGACCGTCGTCCTTCCCGTCCTGACCTGGACGTTGAAGAACTGGAACGCGCGAGTCACGCAGGAGCCGAAGTACGTGCGGGAGGCCTCCCGCAAGGCAAATGAGGTCGAGTGGGAGATCATTGCAGAGGTCTGCCAAGGCGCGGAGGCCCATATCAAAGCGGGCTGCTTGAACCTCCAGGACTGGTATCTCAAGCCCGCGCTCAAGAAAGCTGCGGCGCGCTGGGGCTGGTAACAGCCTCCCGAGCGTAACCTCCTCCCGGATCCCCGGGAGGTCACCGAACAAAGATCAGAAGAAACACTCTTGACCCGTGACCCAAGCTTCGCTATACTTGGGACAGAAAGAAGGACTCATGCCTACCATTGGAATCCACAGCCTCGTTACTCGCCAGACGCCTGGCAGCCGCTTCAGCCACTTCGACGGAACCCTCCAGCAAGTCGCTGTGCTGGGTGTCGAGCACTTCGACGCGGGAGGTAAGCCGGGCTACCGGGAGGGTGTTCGGCTCGTGTCGGTTCCCGCTGCAGGCTTCTTCTCCGGCGTTGTCGAGGTTACCCCCGACACGGACCTCCGGGCGACCTTCGAGGCCCGCAGCGCCGGGGAGGACCCCTACCTGTCGGTGGTGGCTGTCGGTGGTGAGAAGCTTCCGGCCCTCCACGTCGAGCTTGTGCTCTACCGTCGCGACGTTCTCTTGGAGGACGGGCCCGACGCAGCTAAGACGGGCGCAGATTGGGAGCTTATCTCGATCAATGCGAGACCCACAGCGGAGGACGAGCCTATGACGCCCATGGCAATGGCGCGCAACATGTTGAGCCTCCCCGGCGGCACGGAAGCAACATACACAGCGGAGGAATTCGCCAGGGCTATTCTCTACTGGTCCTGCCGAGCCAACATTGCGGAGACGGCCTAGCATGGCCAAGCTAAGCGCTGCGCAGCTGAGGAAGCTGCGCAGCATGCAGCGCAGCTTCTGCGCAGAACACCCCTCCACGACCATGACAGCGCTCTACAGGGGAGGCTACGTCGCGAAGCTGGAATACTCGGGAGGCTACGTCCTAACCTCCAAGGGAAGCCGGGCCGCGCAGAAAGAACCTCAAGAGACCCCTTGACCCGTGCCTTTTCTTCCGGTAGAATCCTAAACAGAAAGAGAGACCTAACAATGTCCGACACCATGACCCGCAGCATTTCCCGTAACGTCGAGCCCGCTCAGCGCCCCTCCTTGGTGCGCCGCATGATTCGGGAGGGCATGACCCACGCGAAGGCTACGAGCGTGGTCTACGGATTCTCCGCGGAGGACATTGAGGACAGGGAGACCACGTCGGACCTCCCCCGTATCAAGATCGGGGGCGCAATCTTCAACGTCAGCGAGACCCGCAGCATGGACGGGAACCTTGCGGAGATCGAGACGGAGGAAGGTGAGCACTTCGTTCTGGCCGAGTCCTCCGAGGCTGCTGGCGAGGCTGCCAGGGCGCGGTGGGCGGACATGGCGAAGAACGACAAACACGAATTCGTGAGCATGGTAGGGGAGGAGGCGATCCTCGACTGGGCTCGGGGTGAGTATGGGGGGCCTGGCACCAGCAAGGTCGCGAGTCTGGAGGAATGGCTAGACCTCTACCTTGACGCACCCGCTGAGGAATTCGCGGGCTACGACGGGGAGGAGCGCGAGGTTGAGCGGGTCGGGAACCTCCGGACCGAACTAGGCTTCACGCCTACCGTTGCCTACAGGACCCACTAGGGTCCTCCCGGAGAGGGCAGAGCTAATCGAGGAAAACAAACTCCTCCGCAGCGGATAAATACACTTGACCCGTGCTCTTTTCTTCCGTAGAATCACGGACAGAAAGCGAGGCCTTCCAATGAGTGACCTAGTCAAAGAAGCAACGGCGACCGACATGCTCCCCCACCTCCTCCGCATGGTAATGGAGGAGCAGGGGCACAGCCGAAACGAGGTCTCCTCCCTCTCGGGGATCCCTGTGGGGACTGTGGGCAGTTGGACCTCTCGGGCCCTGCTTCGGGAGGAGGTCCAGGTAGACACCCTGCGCCTTGAAGCACTCCTCCGCTACCTCAAACCTTACACCCAATAAAACTCAAGAGGGCGCTTGACCCGTGCCTTTTCTTCGGGTATAACTAGAAACAGAAAGAAGGACACCATGAACGAATGCACCGTGAAGAACGACGACCTTGACCCGAGCACGATCCTCGACGTGCTGATTCAGCTGAGCGGCGACGATAACGCCAGCGTTGAGGACGGGGAGGACGGGCACGTCTGCACCTGGGAGGGTGAATACGACGAAGTGTTGGACCAAATCGGGGACGAGCTTGAGACCTACTGCCACACCCCTGTGGGGGTGGAGTAGTGGGCTCCGCCGGAGGTGGAAAATGAAAACGCTAAACACGCTTGACCCGCTCGATCCCTCCCCGCAGGTCGTCAAGACCGTTGTCGGGGGAGGACCCTGGACCGTCTACGGAGCCTGGAAGCTGGACCCCGAGGGGATCTGCGGGGGCTACTCGTCGATCACCACGGGCGTGCGGGAGGACGGGTCTATCGCTGTCTTCGGGCGACTGGGCACCGAGCGTCTCCCGGAGGCAATGCGGACCCTCCGCGGCGAGGAGCGCTACGTCAAGGTGCGCGTCTGGCAGCTTCAGCGCTGGGCGGACGCATACGACGTGATCGAAGCGGAGGTTAGCCTCCCCCGCGGGTCGCGAGATATGGGTGAAATTTCCACCCACTAAACCCTTGACCCGTGGAGATTGTTCGGGTAGAATTCGAAACAGAAAGAGAGACCTACCATGCTGACAGACAAAGAACAAAAGAAGATCCTCGAAGCTATGTCCGAGCTAGGCGGGGCCGTCTCCCTCCTGGCAAGGGTAAAGGGCACGCGGGACATGGTCGCCCGGCAGGCCGCGGGCTGCGCATACGTAGCGCTGTTGCGTATGAAGGAGGCGGGGATCGTCCTCCCGGGGGAACTTCGAGAACTTCTCGAATAACCCCTTGACCCGTGCGAGTTCTTTCGGTAGTATCTAAGCAGAAAGCAGGAGCCATGCCCAACACGAACACGACCAAGACGAACGAAGCAAACTTCGGAACCTACCTCAGGGCCGAGATTGCTCGCCTTGACCGCAGGGAGGCTCGTCGGGGCCGCTGGCTAGACACGCTTTACAACGCAGCAAACCGCAGCGACCCAGGCCAGGAAGGGGAGGGAGAGCCCTCCCCCGAGGAGAGGCGCCAAATGCGAATCCTCGGCATGGCGCGGGTGCTTGAGCAGGAAGGGGAGGACGACGGATTCCAGAGGAAGGACCTCGGGGCCCTCCACTGCAACTATTACGGGAACGAGGCCGAGTAGTGCATATCTCCGGATACAAGTTCCGCACCCTCCGCGGGCTCCTCGCGTGACAAGGGAGCCCGAGTGTCACGCGTGCAGTGGCGAGCTTGGCGAAGACTACGTCACAGGCTACCTAGCCTCCGGCACCACGATTTGCCGAGGCTGCTACACGTTTCTGGAGGAAGAAGTCTTCACGGCAAAAGATACGCCTTACAACTCTTGACCCGTGCTCTTTTGTTCTGTAGAATAGCGACAGAAAGAAGGACAGCATGAAGACTCGCCTACTACGCTTCGCAATCTCAACGCCCGAGGATCAAGGGGAGGCTTGCGGTTCTGTCTTCGCCTGCAGCAGGGACCACGCCAAAGAGGCAGCGGCAGCATGGGGCGCCTCGGTAGTCTCGTGCGAGGGTCGGGAGGGCGTTGACTCCTCCACGACCTGCGACGGGTGCGGAACCTACGAGGGCGAAGATTCCGCGCTTGACCCGTGCCTTTTCTCCTGATAGAATCCGAAACAGAAAGAGAGAACGCCGTGTATTTAGCAGCTGACACAAGAGGCTGGCCCCTAAGTTTCGTGTTCTGCGGGGTTACCTTGTGGAGTGGCGGCCTAGAGAAGGACGGGAAAGTTACCTACAACGGGGGAGGGACCTTTCTCAAGGTCACGCGCGACGAGATCCGCACCCTCCGGGAAGACAAAGAAAGCCTCTAAGCAGGGGCTTGACCCGTGCCTTTTCTGCTGATAGAATCCCAAACAGAAAGGGGTCTAGCATGACCAAGCTGAGAAACCCGGGGGCGCAGTTCGAAGCGTCCGTTCGGGAGGAAATCGCTCGCCTGGAGCGGCACCAGGACCGCATGAGTCGCTGGCTTAACGTGCTCTGGGACGCTGGGGACGCCCTCCCTGAGAGGGCCCAGAAGGAGCGCATGTGGAAGCTCGCGCGGCGTATCGAAGAGCGCTACACTGAGTGCCAGACCGAGACTAACGCCCTCCGCCTCTTCCTATTCGAGTGGCGGTAATGAGGCGTTGGGTAAGCTTGTGTCTGACGGCTACAAGTTCAGGGAGGTCCAGAGACTAATCCTCCCCTAGCCTCTTGACCCGTGCTCTTTTACCCGGTAGAATTCGAAACAGAAAGAAGGACGAACATGGAAGACAAACTAGGCCACGAGTGGATCACGCAACCCACGTGCAAGGTTGCGCAATCTGCGGCGTCAAAAGACAGGCTGGCACTTGACCGGGTCGCTGGACTCCTGGACGGGAGAGAATGGAACGCTGATACCCTCGCCGATATCGCAGAGGCGGTCCGCGACACGGGGCGAAAAGTCGAGGACCTCCCCTAGCCTCTTGACCCGTGCTCTTTTACCCGGTAGAATTCGAAACAGAAAGAAGGACCTATGACCACGACCGAAACGACAAACGACCTCACCTTGCAGGTGACCATGACTATCTCCCAAGAGCGCCTAGAGGACCTGCTCTGCACTGCCTTCGAGGGAGGGGTAAACTACTGGGCAGGAACCCGTATCAAAGGGCGGCCTGCGCAGGACTGCCGCTATGTCCACCAAATCCCCGCCAGGGGAGGGACGTTGGAGTTGTTCGACGACTTGGGCGAGGGCTGGCCCGAGCAGCACGACCCTTTCCTTAACAGGGGAGCCCTCCAGCGCGGCCTCAAGGTCATGAGCGAGAAGTATCCGCGACACTTCGCGGACTTCCTGCAGGAGCAAGAGGACGCCACCACGGCGGACGTTTTCGTTCAGTGCGCTGTGTTCGGGGAGATCGTTTTCGGATAAATTCCGAGAAATACCCTTGACCCGTGCGCGCGGCATTAGTAAGATATGGGCAGAAAGCAAGGGACACAATGGACAACAGCCACAAAGATCACAACCACGCGAGCGCGCAGGAAGCAATCGAAGGCGCAGGGCTCTCGCGAAGCTTTGCGGTCACGAAGAGCGCAAGCCGTGCCTGGCACACGATCTGCCACAGCCGGAAGGACCGCCGGAGGACGCAGAAGGCTACGCACCGGGCTCACCGTCGCGCCGTCAAGGGAGCCCTCCGCGGGGGGAACGGCGGCAGCCTCACCCGGGCTTGCCACACGGGGCGCCTCACCGGGCGCGATATCAGCTAGTCGACAAGCATTGGGAGGAGCGGAGGACCGGAGCGAAAGCTTCGGTCCTCTCTTCGTATGTGGACAACCTACCGGAGGAGCGGAGGTCGTGCCTCGGGTGCGAACCTCCTTCAAGTTTCCCGGAGGGTGCAACCGGTTGCGCGACCTCCCCCAGAAAAGGCAAAGGCCCCGACGCAACAAGCGCCGGGGCCCTGACCGTGTGGTATCAGAGAGGCCTGCCTCGGTCCCTCCCACCACGAGCAGGAGTATCTTAGCAAACCTCCCCTGCTCGGGTCAAGCCTTGATCTGGATTCGTGCAAGCCTGAAGCCGAACACGTAAACCTCCAAGAGGCGCACAACGCTGTCACCTCCCGAGAGGAGTCGCCTGGCAACGCTAAAGGGAATAAGTGCGCGGGAAGGCACGAACACGCGCGCCCACCCAAAGGACTCGAACTGCTCGTCTATGGTCTTTTTGCTCATGCGACCTACTATAGGTCGCATGAGCGCACGGGTCAAGCCTCGTAAACAACCGCCACAGCTGCGTTCTGGTACTCGATCATGCCGAGGCCCGCAGCAGCGGACAGCGCAAAGCAGTTCTCCAGCCCTTTACCTCCCCGTGCGTAGTAGGAGAGACTGTCGGGGATCTTCCCCGTATCCTCCGGGAACCGGAAGTCAGGCTCCAAGTAGATCACGGCCAGCCCTTCCGGGGCCCAGCCTCCAGTGTCCTCGTGAGCGGGGACAATGTATGCCTGAGCCTCCGCCTTGTTCGCCCCGAAGAGCTTAACGGCAGCCCTCCGGTAGGCCGCTGCGGCTGCGTTCTTCTGTCTCTTGGTCGGCATGTAGCCTCCTCTTTCTGCCCCAAGTTTACCAAGACAAAAGGCACGGGTCAACCGGAATAAACCTCTTGACCTGTGGTATTTCTTTCGTTAGTATCTGGGCAGAAAGAAGGAAGCCATGACCGACGAAAAGAAAATCCCCGTCTACCTCTTGACCACGTACACGGCGCGCTACGGGCCCCACGTCAGCAAGGCTCGGGGAGGGTTGGTCTACAAGCTCCTGGCGATCCGTGACGGCGTCCCTGAGTTCGCGACGTGGTGTCACGACTGGATCAACAGTCGCGAGCCTGGCGCGATCCCCTTCGGCATTGCGGGCCTCGTGCTCACGGACGAACGCCCGACGTGGCTAGCCGTGGAGGAGTTCGCCCGGAAGGTCCTCCAGGACCACAAGCACATTGAGTTCATGGGAGCCGTCAAGTAAACACTTGACCCGTGCTCTCGGCGGGTCTATACTTGTGAAAGAAAGAAGGACACCATGACCAGCAAGCAACACGCGTGCGACAGCTGCGGCAAGCGCTACGACGACGATACCTTGCCGAAGACCCTCCACCAGATCCACAAGCTCTCCATGCGGCTTGACCCTGGGTGCCCGGTCCCCAGCGGCGAGTGTGAGTGTGGGGCGTTGACCTACCTAGACGACTCGCCGGAGGAGGTTGCAGAAGGGGAGGGCTTGCTTCTCACCAAAAGGGAGGAGTTCGAGACGTTCTCCAGGGCGTGGCCTTTCGCGGACTACCGAGGGCGCAGCGTCTACGAAGCAGTCTACGGCTCGGGAGGGATCCTCGGGGAACTTCCAACCCCTGAGGGGCAGGAGTGCTTTCTAGGCTACTCACCTCAGAACGACAGCTTCCTAGTCGGCTTCGACGTGGACGCGGAAGACGACGACGACGCGCCAGGCTTGGCTATCCAGTTCACCATTCGGGAGGGGCGGCTTGGAGAGATCCTCTCGCGTGTAGTCCTCCCCCGCGCACACTTCTACAGCGACGGATACGAGAGTTACAAGTTCCTCCACAAGGAATTCCCCGGCTTGATCGACCTGCGCCTAGATTAGGCGCTTGACCCGTGCCTTTTGTTCTGGTAGAATTGCGACAGAAAGAGAGACTCACATGAGCGAATTCCGCGTGAAGAAGAAAACGCCTGAAGGCCAAGTTCTGACCTTCAATTTCGGCACGGAGAACGAGCGAGAGGCTTTCCTCCAGGGCGTTGAGGAGGCCGAACGGGAGACTGTGGAGGTCGAGTGGGTCCGAGACTGTGACGTGACCCTGACCCTCCGGGACAACCTCGGCAACGTTGTGGTGGCTAGCACGCTAGGCAAAGACGCAGCCATTGAGGAAGCTATCGTGTTCCTCCGGGCACAAGCCGAGTTCGGTTGCAGCGTCGAAATTGTCGCCCCTTAATTTCCGAAAGAAAACCCCTTGACCCGTGCCTTGAGAATTGCTATTCTTGGGGCAGAAAGAGAGACCAACATGACGACGACCAAAATGACCCTGAAGGCTACGGTCCAAGACATTCGCAACCGCTGGGAAGCGATCAAAGGCGCAGCCTGGCTCAGGGGCGCTAGCAAGGTGGCTGACGCTGTTTTCCCCGCGGTTCACGTCGAACTTCTCGGGTCTTCGATCAAGGTCGAGAAAGGGGAGAAAGAGGGCGTGCTTACCACGATCCTCTACCTCTCGCCTTCGGTTGAGAGCGGGCGCAACACTTGCCCCTGGGCCACCAAAGGCTGCAGCGCGGCTTGCTTGGTGGGGTCCGGCCAGCTGAGCATGCAGAAAAACGCGCGCCTCTGGAAAACCGCGCTCTACTTCGGGGATCGCGAAGCCTTCAACGCGCTCCTGCGCTTCGAGATTGCGCGCCACGAGCGCCGGGCCCTCCGCCTCGGGAAAAAAGCCGCCGTCCGCTTGGACGGTACGTCAGACCTTGGCATGGGGCGCAAGTTCGCACGGGAATTCCAGGGCGTGACCTTCTACGGCTATAGCAAGAGTGTCAAGCGCGTGCTCAAGGCTACCAGCGAGCCCTTGCCCAACTATTTCGTGACCTTCTCTTACAGCGGCGCTAACGGCGCGGAAGCGCGGAAGGTTCTGAAGGCTGGCGGTAACGTCGCTGTGGCGTTCAACGCCTTGCCCGGGATCAAGGGACGACGTGAGGCGGAAGCCTTGCCCGAGTCCTGGCGCGGCTTCCCTGTTTTGGACGGGGATTTGACCGATCTTCGCTTCGACGACGAGCCTGGGCACGTCGTGGGCCTTCGCTTCAAGGCTAGCGCCGAGCGCGGTAAGCGCCTGAAGCTTGCGGGGCGATTCGTCCAAGCCGTTTAAGGCCAGAAGAAAACCTCTTGACCCGTGCCCCGAGGATTGCTATTCTCGGGGCAGAAGGTAGGACCAATGACCGTTCATGACGCGTTGCTAACCCTCTGGTCAAACGTGAAGCCTGGTAGGCTGGACGCCACGGAGGCAAAAAGGCTCTGGATGCTCCTCCAGAACTTCATAGAGAAGAACAACGGGCGCGACCTTGACGCGAAGCCCTTCGACGTGAGGGGAGGAGCGAAAGACCTAGACCGGATTAGGCCGCAGCCTACCATTTTCGAGAGGCTACTAGGCGAACCTGTGCCCTAGCCGCGCGGAATAAATCCACTTGACCCGTGCCCCGAGGATTGCTATTCTCGGGGCAGAAAGAAGGAAGCATGATCCGAGTCCTGATACACAACGGGCCCAGCCTACACGCCACGCACTGGGGCAGCGGGAGGGCTGTCCGCAAGAGTGCCCACGTCGTCTGCTCGGAGGAGCACGGAGCCTACCTCGCAGACGAGCGCATGCAGACGTGGAGCGTCACCCTGGGCGACTACTTCGGCAAGAAGGAGTGTGAGCTTTGCGGGGAGGAACCTCCCGAGCGACCCGTCTCAGGCGACACCGAGGTCATTCTCCCTGCCTCCCTCTGGCCCGGCGCGGAATTCGTGAACTAGGGTCTTGACCCGTGCAATTTGTTCCGGTATAATCGGGACAGAAAGAGAGACCAGCATGGCAAACACCGGATACGTGACCGCGAACGGCATTGAGTACCACTACTTCAGGGTGGGGGATCAAACGCTCTTGCTCAACGCTTGGGAGGCAGGAACACGGGACGAGATCCCTTGGGAAGGGACCGCCCACAACGACAGACTGGAAGAAGAAATGCTGGAGGCCCTGGCGGAATGCAACGAGGGCGGAAAGTGAGGTTCACCGAAACGTCCACGCCTGCGATCCTCCGCTGCGACTACGGTCCCGGGGAGACCGAATGGAAGGTCAGCCCCCACGGACCGGACCTCCCGGACAGAGAGGCGTCCTGGTGCGAGACCCGGGGGGAAGCCGTAGAGGAGTGTGAGAGGCTCGTTATCGAGCGCAACCGGTTGCGCAAAGAAATCTAAAGAAAGGGTATTGACCCGTGATAGTTCCTTCGGTAGAATCGGGGCAGAAAGGAAGAGACCCCATGAACAACGACGAGTTTGCACCTACCGCCGAGGAGATTCGCCAGGGCCTTGAAGAGGAGTGGTCCGAGCGCGGGGAGGACGAGGAGTTCCCCTGCTGCCGTGACTTCTCCTGCCCCTGCGGGGGGAGCGCCCGATACTTCGGCTAAAAGAAGAAGGGGCACTTGACCCGTGCCCCTTCTTTCGTTAGAATCAAAAACAGAAAGAAGGAAGACATGAGCGATACCGAAACAGAGAACGAAACCGTCGAAGAGCTTGCAGCGCGCGGGGCTCGCGAGTGGCTGGCCCGGTGCCTTGAGCACGGTGAGGAAGTCACGGTCATGCAGTGGACCTGGAGTGGGGACTACATGGAGACCCCTCCCTGTGGGCGCTGCTGCGCCAGCTGCACGGTGAACGTGGACGAGGTCGAGCGGAACGTCCGGGAAATGCTCCCGGAGGTCGAGGCGCACATTCGCGCCAGCGAGCTTTGTCTCTGCGTGCCTTGCCATGACTTCTCATGAAGCCCTCCGAGATCACCCCGAGGTTGATCGCAGCAGCCTACGAGAAAACAGGGCTCAGCCCTGCTCAGGAGACGTGGTGCGACCTCCACGCCGCCACCTACGTTTGCTGCGGCCTAAGCGCGCTCTTGATCTCTAGGGAGGGCGAGACCGCGGAAGGTTTGGCGGAAGCTGACGACGCTTACGGGGGAGACCTCTACGACTACATGTCCAGAAAGCTAGACCTCCCTGTGTCGTTCGTCCGAGGGTTCGCTGCTGGATTCGACAGGAACGAGCCCCCCGAAGACGGCGAGAAAGCTGGGTGGGAAGCTGGGTGGGAAGCTGGGTGGGAAGCTGGGTGGGAAGCCTCCAAGAAAGTGTTCGGCTGGTAGTGGCTGTCACCTGCGTCACGTGCGGGAAGGACACCGCCCAAGATTCACGTAAGTTTATCCCTTGACCCGTGGCCTTTAGTTCTGTAAGATTGGGAACAGAAAGAGAGACCACAATGCCAAGCACCGACCGACGATACCGCAACGCAGTCCAGTCCGGCGACTTCCGCCAGGCTGCGCGGATCCAGGCCCGCAGCGGCGACAAGCCCGGGGCCTACCAGACAATGCTTGACGGCCTCCGGGGGGAGTGGACGGGGGCTGAGGAATACGCCAGGGAAGGCGACGACCCCGCTCGGGCGGAAGCAATGGCCCGCGCCGCGGAGGAGTTCCGCCTCTGGGAGTCCGCCGGAGAGATTCAGACCGGGGACACGGTTACCTACGTCAATTCCCGCGCTCGGGCGAAGTTCAAGCCCGAGGACGGCGGAGGCAAGGTTCCGGTCGGGACCTCCGGCAAGGTCTTCTGGCAAGGGACCAACGAGACCCGCTTCGGCGTCACGCACAAGGTTGGCGTGGAGTCCCCGGAGGGCAACTTCTTCACGGCGCTCAAGAATGTTGAGTGCGCCTCCCCGTGGGACAAGTGCTTCGAGACCCTTGCGGGACCCTGGGGCGGCGTCGTTCCCGTCAAAGGGACCGACGTGCAGCACGCCACGTCCGGCGCCCGTGGCAAGGTCTTCTGGGTCCGTGGCAAGCGCTACGGCGTTCGCGTCGGGAACGGACGAGACGAGGTCTTCTGGGCCAGCCTGGAGGACTTGATCCCCCCGGTGCCCTACAACGTGGAGCCTTCCCCCTTCCGGGAGGCTGCACCCAAGGCTGAGCCCGAGACTGCTCCTCCCCTCACGTTCCAAGAAGAGCACGCTGCAGCGCTCCTCGCCCAACAGGAGGCGCGCGATAACCTTCTCGGCAAATAGGGCTTGACCCTAGGCCGGGAGGCCGCTAAGATCAAAGCGCGGTTCGTTCAGGCTGCAAAAAGTTGAGGGCTCGGGGGGTGCGTAACCTTCCGAGCCTTCTTCCTTTTCTGCACGTTTGACCCGTGCCCCTCACTTCGATATACTTCGGGCAGAAAGCGAGGCGAGTATGAAGCTAGGACAAAGAACCCCGTGGGGCAAAGCGCAAGACATAACCGGCATTGGGGAGGGTCTGTGGTGGGTAAGCACGGCGAGCCACGGTGGCGTTAAGCTTGACGCCAAGCGTAACCGGCTGATTCCGCAAGCTGCGCGCATGCCTGGAGGCTGGTACGAGGAGGACTGCAAGTGGGCAATCGCTGCCCACGTCCTCCCTGAGGTCGAAGCCATGATCTGCGCGTGCAGGAAGACTATCGAAGCGACCCTGAGGCGCTACGAGAGCGCAGAGTCCCTCAAGTCTCTCGGGCTGGCCCCGTGAGCATGCAGACACTCACAGCGGGAGGAGTGGCTATCACGATCACGCAGCACTTCAAAGAGCGCTGGGAAGAGCGTATCGGAGGGAGAATGGCCCTCCCCCTTGCGAAGATCGCCGCGAAGATCGGGCCTAAGGGCCTGGGCAAGTACCGGGTCTGCCTTCCCTCGGGCGCGTGGGTGCTCCTGGCGCGCAACAGTGGAGGTATCTCCCTGGTTACCGTTGTGGCTGAGCGCTGGGCGCGCGGGCATGTTCAATGGGTCAGTATTTAGGCTTGACCCGTGCCTTTTCTTCCGGTAGAATCCGTGCATAAGGAGACGACATGGCTATCAAACACTGGATCTGCCGGGAACTTCGCAGAGGCACTCGGCTACAGGGCTCCGAGCTACAGCTGGAGGACGTGGGGCGCAACCTCGGGCAGAGCTTCGGGCCTGTCCTCCGGATCGACGTTGGCAAGCGCGTCTGGCTAGGTACGACGGGTCACCTCGTCATGGAAAGCTGCTACCAACGGGACGACAGGAAAGCCGATCCCCTGGAGCCCACGCGTGCTGCGAAGCGGAAAGCCATTAACGAAGCCTGCGAGGCACTGAGGGCCAAGCTTGCGACCATGCAGGAACTGCTTGCCCAGCTTCAACTTCACGCCTCCGCCTAAAGGCACACGAAAGTTCACTAGGTTTGAAGGTTTGTGCTTGACCCGTGCTTTTGTTTCGGGTATAACTAGGAACAGAAAGAGAGACCACAATGCCCGAGTTCGCCCCAAGCGTTGACTACTCCACAAGCGTTGACGCGGCGCTTGATACCCTGGTGGGCCTAGGCTTCCTCTCCGACGGGGACAGCGACGAAACCAGGCTCCTGATTACGGCGTTGATTGACCAACTCGGTTTCGACGTTGGCGTGCAAGACGCCGTCGAACTGCAACTCTACGCAGCCTCCCGGAAGGTCAGCGAAACCCAAAGGAAATAAGAAGGGCACTTGACCCGTGCCTTTTCTCCTGGTAGAATTCGAAACAGAAAGAGAGCGCAGCAATGGGTGTCACCTTCACCGCGAACCTTCCCGAGACCGCAGACCGTAGTCTGTTGGGCCTCCCTTGTCCTGACTGCGACTGCAAGAACAGGGCATACGGAGGCGAGGAGCCCCCGGTTGACTGCCCCGAGTGCTTCGGTTACGGCGGGGACACGGAGGCCGAGGACCGTTATTGGGCTCAGGTTGCTGGGGACGGCCACCTGAGCCTCCACAGCGGGAACGCTGCTATCGTCTTGGAGTGGCTCCAAGAGGTCGAGCAGGGTTGCTACGGCTCCCTCGACGCAACCACAGCCCTCCTGAGGCTGCACTCGGCCTTCGACATTGAGTCGAGTGCAAAGGCTCCTTCAGAGTCGGGAGGAGAGCCTATTCTCACAGCCGAGGGCGTAGGTATGTCCTGCAAGATCTTCAACGGCGGGGTCACAGCCGAGAGGCTGCGGACGATTCACACCACTTTGGTCAACTTCTGCGAGAGGGCGGTAGAAGCCGGAACCTCTCTGTCATGGAGCTAACATGTCGAGCGTGGTAATAATCCGAGGCGTGCGGGAGGAGTGGGGGGTTCTGGGGAACATGTCGCCTGGAGAGGTGATCTACGACGGGCGTTACTGGCCCCGGTCGGAGCACTTGTTCCAGGCCCTGCGCCTCTCCGACGCGGACCTCCAGGAAGAGATCCGGCTCATTGCCAACCCAATGGCTGCGAAGTTCGCCTCCAAGAGGATCCGCCGAGAGAACCCAGACAAGGTCAGGGTAACCCCCATGAGCGAGGAGGACCTAGACCTCATGCGCTTAGTCCTCCGGCTGAAGCACGACCAAAACGACGAGGTCCAGGCGACTCTTCGCATGACGAAGCAGCGAACTATCGTGGAGGACTGCACGAAGCGTCAGCGCGGCTCTGGCATGTTCTGGGGCGCAGCACTCCAGGCAGACGGGTCCTGGAAAGGTCTTAACTGGCTGGGCGTTCTCTGGGGGGAGCTTCGGGTAAAGGTCTCTTGACCCGTGGCTTGGGTCTTGGTAGACTTCCAACAAGAACAAGAGGGGGCAAGCATGGACGACTACGAGAAGAAGCTGAAGCTTATTACGGAAGGCTCATGTGCAGAGTACGACTTCGTCAGCGTGTTCGATAACGTGGACGGGCCAGTCGGCATGTTCGAAAACCGCGGAGACGAAGGCACGTCCCAGTGGCTTGTAATCGCCCAGGCGAACAACGTGAACCCCAAGACGGGCGTTCTCGAATCCGCTGACTACTTCAACGTGGCAGGGGGAGAGGAAGCCGCCGAGATCCTGAGCGGGATTCTCCGTGTCTTCGGAGACTCGCCCTACGTGCGCCGAGCACTACATAGGCACGTCCCGTGCGACGAAACTAGTGGGAAGGTAGTCAAGAAACCTTCCGCTTGACCCTTGCCGCCCAGTTAGGTAGAGTAGCGACATAAAGACGAGGACAGCATGGACGAGTTCAAAGTAAAGGCCGCCAAACCCAGTGACGGTGTAGCCGTCTGGGTCTTCGGCTGGGAATCGAACCAAACCGGGGAACTTCCCCACAACGAAGGAGAGAACCGTGACTGACACCACCCCCGCCCACATGAAGAAGGGCTTTTCCAAAAAGCACGAGACGGCGGAAGC
>Ga0316202_10001194_pt1 | contig 21351 bp, 16 predicted proteins | sample 3monrhotite_MG_FD_204934 | JGI IMG/M metagenome (GOLD analysis project Ga0316202, IMG submission 204934) | Microbial mat bacterial communities from mineral coupon in-situ incubated in ocean water Damariscotta River, Maine, United States -... | ecosystem: Environmental > Aquatic > Marine >... | reverse complement strand
CTTGAGTGAGATGTGTGTAGTTCATTTGTGTAATTTCGACTGGCCAGTCAAAAAGGCATGGATGCTACCGCATCCCGCTCATCTGAACCTGCGTTATTCAAAATTGCACTTCATTCCTGAATTCGCCAAAGTAAACAAGTTCAAGCTAGAATGAATAACAACACAATTCCTTGCACAAGAGTATTCTATCAAGGCCAGTCTGTTAGCTGATTTAGTTGGCGGATGTTTGAGCTTTTGACATTTCAGCTCAGGATGGTGAATTAATCTCCTGCATAGGCCTTGATTATAAAATCTAATCGCAAGGAAAAACCCGATTAAAAATATGAATAACATTCACCATCTTTCCTCTAAATCAGCACTTGAGGCCCTTGCCTCGGAGGCAAATGGTTTGAGCAATACCGAGGCAGCTGAGCGCTTTGCCAAGCACGGTGCCAACCGTCTCACCCCCCCCAACAGGCGCGGCCCCTTGCTGCGTTTTCTGCTGCAATTTCACAATGTGCTGATCTATGTGTTACTGGCCTCCGCTGGGGTCACTGCTTTGCTCGCACATTGGGTGGATACCAGTGTGATCGTAGGCGTGGTAGTCATTAACGCCTTCATCGGCTTTATTCAGGAAGGCAAGGCAGAGAAGGCAATGGATGCTATCCGCCGTATGCTTTCTCCCGAAGCGACGGTGTTGCGCGAGGGCAAGCGCGAAGTGATTCCAGCAGAGGCCTTGGTTCCCGGCGACATCGTACTATTGCAATCTGGTGATAAAGTACCTGCCGATCTGCGACTATTGAGTGTGAAAAATCTGCGCATTGAAGAGGCTGCGCTAACTGGCGAGTCCACCGCCGTGGAAAAAAATAGCGATGCCGTAGATGCGCAAGCCGTACTGGGCGAGCGTTACTGCATGGCGTATTCGAGCACCTTAGTAGTGTACGGGTTGGGCACGGGTGTGGTAGTCGGCACAGCTGACGATACCGAGATCGGTCGCATCAGCGCCATGTTGGACGAAGTGCAGTCCATGACCACGCCGCTGTTGCGTCAGATGGAAGTGTTCGGACGCTGGCTGACGGTCGTCATCATGGCATTGGCTGCCACCACCTTCTTATTCGGTTGGCTGATACACCAATTTGGTATTGGTGATATGTTCATCGCTGCCGTGAGTATGGCAGTGGCAGCGATACCAGAAGGCTTGCCCGCCGTGCTCACTATCACGTTGGCGCTGGGCGTGCAGCGCATGGCAAAACGTAACGCGATCATCCGACGATTGCCCGCAGTCGAGGCCTTGGGTTCAGTGACAGTGATCTGCACCGACAAGACCGGCACGCTCACTCGCAACGAGATGACGGTGCAGCGCGTACTCACCGCAGCGCAGGTATTCGAAGTGAGCGGCGGCGGATATGCGCCGCATGGTGGTTTCGCTGTCGATGGCAACGAGGTTTCCATCCTTGAACAGATGACCGCTCTCGACTTACTGCGCGCGGGTCTGCTGTGTAACGACGCTACGCTACGCGAGACGCTGGGCGCATGGAATATCACCGGAGATCCCACCGAGGGTGCGCTTGTTACGCTAGCAAGGAAAGCTGGACTCGATCCCGTATTCGAACACGAATCACTACCGCGCACCGACCTTATTCCCTTTGAGTCCGAACATCGCTTCATGGCAACCCTGCATCACGACCATGCCGGACATGCTTTCATCTATGTAAAAGGCGCGGTAGAACAAGTGTTGGCGATGTGCAATCGGCAACGCAACGAGGGCGGAGATACGCCGCTCGACCTAGCCCTATGGCAGGCCAAAATGGCTGAAACCGGCGCACTCGGTCAGCGCGTACTGGCATTGGCAGTGAAGAGCATCGACAACGCGCAACGCGAATTAAATTTCACTGACACAGAGGACGGCTACATCCTGCTCGGCATGGTCGGCATCACCGATCCACCACGCGAAGAAGCTATTGCCGCCGTGCGAGATTGCGTCGCGGCAGGCATACGCATCAAGATGATTACCGGCGACCATGTTGAAACGGCACGCGCCATCGCCGCACAGATCGGTATTGGCAATGGTCAGGTTCTCAGCGGTAATGAACTCGACGCGCTGAATGAAGCAGCATTGCACAAAACCGTTCAAGAAGTCGATGTGTTTGCACGCGCCAGCCCAGAGCACAAGCTGCGTTTGGTTACGGCCTTGCAAGCCAACGGCGAAATCGTCGCCATGACCGGCGACGGCGTGAACGATGCGCCCGCGCTAAAACGTGCAGACATCGGTGTAGCGATGGGCATGAAAGGCACCGAGGTCGCGAAAGAAGCAGCGGAAATGGTTTTGGCCGACGATAACTTCGCCACCATCGCCCATGCGGTAGTGGAAGGACGAACTGTCTACGACAATATCAAAAAGGCTATCGTGTTCATCATGCCAACCAACGGCGGCGAGGCGGGCATCGTACTTATCGCGATCCTATTCGGTATGACTTTGCCACTCACGCCAGTGCAGATACTTTGGGTGAACATGGTCTCGGCAGTCACCTTGGCATTGGCACTGTCATTCGAAAAAGCAGAGCCAGACGTGATGCGCCGCGCACCACGTGCCGCGCGCGAACCCATTCTTTCTGGCTTTATGATCTGGCGCATCAGTTTTGTCTCGGTACTCCTCGCACTGGGAACGATTGCATTATTCCTCTGGGAAAGCGCTCGCGGAGTGAGCATAGAAGAGAGCCGCACCGTAGCAGTAAACGCCTTGGTGGTGGGCGAGATGGCGTATCTGTTCAACTGCCGTTATCTGCTCGCGCCCATACGCACTTGGCAAGACTTCACCGGGAATGCCTACGTGCTGCTCACCATTGCCATCCTGTTCATCATACAACTCGCCTTCACCTACCTGCCCTTCATGCAGAGCATGTTTGGTGTAGTCGCTCTTGATACCGCAGCATGGCTACGCATCTTTGGTTTCGGAGTACTGCTGTTCATAGCGGTCGAGGTGGAAAAAATGTTTTTTCGCAGGCTATCGCGTCATACAAACTGATATGCAAGTGAGGCAGAACAAAGAAGAAACTATTGCCCACAGATTTTCGCTGATTAAACAACTAATGCTGAACTGCTAAATAAGCGATACGCTGTAAATACGCGCATCTGCAAGCACTTGAAAATCTGAGTTAAGCTGCGAATTAGTTTCTCGCAGGGATGTTGCCGCAGGCAACGGCAAATCTGTGGATAAAAAAACTCTCATTCCGAGTGCAAACCTGTCATTCCGAACGAAGAAAAGAATCTTGATTTTCGTTCCGATATGGCAACATCAAGACTTCTGATAGAACTACTAGCCAATCCGCTAAGCTGCACAAATCGCAGCAAGCGGCTGGTTATCCCTTTTGGTCGAAATGACAATCACTTTTTTCTTCCGGCTTGGCAGGGTTAATCAGTGTCGCTAAACCATTTCCGGCACATTCTCAGGCGGCCTTCCGATTACTGCTCTATCGCCATTAATGAAAATTGGACGCTCAAGAAGCTTGGGGTTGCTTGAAATGATGTTCAACCATTCGGCATCAGTTCGCTCATCATTTTGGGAGATGGCAAGTTTTATTGCGACTTCTTCATTGAACCTGATGATGTCCCTAGGCGCTTTTCCTAGCTTTTTTAGCACTTCTGCTAGTGCTGCCGCTGTAGGCGCAATTTCCAGATAGAGAATCAGTTCCGGTTCTATTCCCTTTTCCTGCAACAGACTTAAGCTTGCTCTACATTTGCTGCATTTTGGGTTGTAATACATTGAAACAGTCATGTGCATCCTTTATTCTAAAAAATGTTGCCCCCAAAAACCGCAGTTCAACGCAGATTTTCAAACGCTTGAAATATGCTTTAGCTTAAACTTCAAATCCCAGCCAGCATTTTCTCCAATCGCTTCACTGACACAATCACGGGCGTCTTCAATTCTTGAGCGAATAGCGAAACGCGCAATTCCTGCATCATCCAGCCGAAATCGTCTAGTCGCACATTAACATCGCCCTGTTGCGCGGAGAGTTTACGTTGCCATTGCTGCTGTAGCGGCTGCATCTGCGACATATTTTGCGTATCACGGGCGGGGTTGCTGCGTAGTTTGGTCAGGCGCACATTGATCGCTTTTAGATAGCGCGGCATATGCTGTATGCGCTCATAGGGTGTGCGCCCTACCCACTCCTTACCCAACAGCCATTCACATTGACTACGGATGTCTTGCAGCACTTGGCCGTGAGCTTTGTATGCGGGCAATGCTTTTTGCAAGGCTTGGTTCTCGGTCAATACAGTTCCCACCAATCTGGCGATTTCTTGCGCGACTAAATTCAAACGTGCTTTTGCTTCTTTGCAGCGCGTGGCAAATTCTTTTTCGGTTTCCGACAGCGGGTCGTTCAAACAACAGCGATCAAAAGTGACCTCAAGAATTTGGCGCTGCAAGTCTTGCTGACTACCGAAGGGCAGAAACAACATAGCCATTGCTTGCATGCCAGACAGATTTTTCTCCAGATATTTCACCTGCTCTTTTAAGGCGAGTTGAAATAAACGCCGCAAGCCTAAACGCTGTGCCGCTTGCGCTTCGTCGCGGGTGTCAAAACTCTGCAAACTCACTGCATCACCCATATCGACCAGCGCGTTGAATACGGTCACAGTCTGTCCCGCGCGCGCCTCTTCACGTGTCGCTTTAAAATCGCCGAAGCTCCACGAGGTGTAACGTTCGCTATTAGTCTTTGCTTGCGCAGTAACATTTTTTGCCTGAACTGCTGGTGCAATCGCTTGCTTAGGTGCCCAATCAGCACGCAACTGCGCATAGTTGCGCGACATTCCCAACTGCCGCCCATGCTCATCTACTACACGAAAATTCATCCGCAGATGAGCTGGCAATTGTTCCAAGCGAAATGCCTCTAGTGGCACTTCAATTTGTTTTTGCTCACGAATATAACGCACCAAGGCTGGTAACAGCGGTGTCTCCGAGGGTTGCACCGCAGCGCAAAATACGGCTGAAAATTCCGGCACTGGCACGCAATTACGCCGTACTTTCTGTGGCAGAGACTTGATCAACTGCGCTATTTTTTCCGCCAGCACGCCCGGCACCAAATATTCACATCGCACTGCCGAAACCTGATTAAGCAAGGCTTGCGGCACGCTAAGTGTGACACCGTCATCACTCTTGCCCGGTGCAAAGTGGTAAGCCAGCGCATAACTGACATTGTTCATCAAGGTCTGCGGCGGGAACTGGTCAGTGGTAATACCTGCCGCCTCATGACGCATCAAGTCATCTTTTTTCAGCTGCAACAACTTAGGTGTTTCGCGCTCGGCCTCTTTACGCCAATGCTCAAATGCTGCGCCGTTGTGAATACCTGCCGGAATGCGTGCGTCATAAAAAGCGAAGATCAATTCATCATCCACCAACACATCTGGGCGACGAGATTTATGTTCGAGCGCTTCAATATCAGCAATCAGCTTTTGGTTGTGCGCGAAGAACGGAGCTTGCGTGTTGAACTCGCCTAGCACCAAGGCTTCGCGAATAAAGACTTCGCGCGATTCTTGCGGATTCATCGGCCCGTAATGCACGCGCTTCTTCGGGTTGATAAGCAGGCCATATAGCGTGCTGCGTTCCCAAGCGGCAACCTGCGCTGCTTTTTTCTCCCAGTGCGCATCGTAATAGTGACGTTTAATGAGATGCGCACCGACCTCTTCCAGCCACTCAGGCTCAATGCGCGCCATACAGCGTGAAAAAAGCTTGGTCGTTTCTACGATCTCCGCTGCGACTACCCACTTCGCGCCCTTCTTTGCCAATACAGAATTAGAGGCAATGAAGAATTTAATCTCACGCGGCCCGAGATAATACGGCTCTCTGTCCACACCTTTGCAACCGATATTGCCCAGCAATCCGGTCAGCAGTGCTTTATGAATTTGCTCATAGCTCGCGGGCTGCTCATTAAAACGCATGCCCATTTCTGACACTTGCGCATGTAATTGCTGGTGCAACTCATGCCATTCGCGTAAGCGTAATGAAGACAGGAATTTTTCGCGACACGCATTCGCCCACAGCTTGTTACTTTTCTTATGCTTCATCGCCTCTTTGAACCATGCCCACAATTTGATGTAGGCAAGGAAATCTGATCTCTCATCATTAAAGCGCTGATGTGCCGCATCGGCGGCTTCGCGCCGTTCTGACGGGCGATCACGCGGGTCTTGCAGCGCCAAAGCGCTAGCGATGATGAGAATCTCGTTCAAGCAGTGATACTGCCGCCCCGCCAATAGCAATCTTGCCACTTTAGGATCGAGAGGTAGTTTGGCGAGCTCGTGACCAAGTGGTGTGAGCTGACGCATGGGGTCAATTGCATTTAGTTCCTGCAACAATTGATAGCCATCTGTAATCGCTCGCGAACCGGGTGGCTCAATGAAGGGGAATTTTTCTACCTCGCCCAGTCCCAAGGCACACATACGCAGAATGACCGTAGCCAGCGAGACGCGGAATATTTCAGCATCGGTAAACTCTGGACGCAACAAGAAATCATCTTCTTCGTATAAGCGAATACACACACCACTCATCACACGACCACATCTACCTGCACGTTGATTGGCGGCAGAACGCGCGATGTTTTCGATGCGCAACTGCTCAACCTTTTGACGCACGCTGTAGCGATTAATACGCGCCAACCCGCTGTCAATCACATAGGCGATGTTTGGCACGGTCAGCGAGGTCTCAGCCACATTGGTGGCCAATACGATGCGACGCATACCGGACGCGGGCTTGAATACGCGATCTTGTTCCGCAATAGACAAGCGCGAAAACAAGGGTAGGATTTCAACGCCTTTATGCTGATGCTTGCGCAAGGCTTCGGCAGTGTCGCGTATCTCACGCTCACCCGGCAGAAACACCAGCACATCACCACGCAAACCGCCTATGCTCAACTCATCAAGCGCGCTGCATACAGCTTGAGGCACATTTTGCATGTCGCCATCTTCATTTTTCTGCGGCGGGCGGAAGCGCACTTCAACCGGATAAGTGCGACCTGTGACTTGCAACACGGGCGCGCCGAAAAAGTGCTTGGAAAAACGTTCGGCATCCAACGTCGCCGAAGTAATAATAAGTTTTAAATCAGGGCGACGCGGTAGCAGCTGGCGCAAATAGCCAAGCAGAAAGTCAATATTAAGTGAGCGCTCATGCGCCTCGTCGATGATGATAGTGTCGTAATGCTTTAGCTGCGGGTCGCGGTGTATTTCCGCCAGCAAAATACCGTCGGTCATCAACTTCACGCAGGTGTCTGCCGAAACCTTATCGTTAAAGCGCACCTTGTAGCCAACTAGACCACCAAGTTCGGATTTCAACTCATACGCAATACGTGCCGCCACCGAACGCGCTGCGACTCTACGCGGTTGCGTGTGCCCAATCACACCCAAAACGCCGCGCCCCATGCTTAAACATATTTTGGGTAACTGCGTCGTTTTGCCCGAGCCGGTTTCACCGCATACGATAACGACTTGGTTTTTTTCAATAGCCTCGGTCAACTCCTCACGCCGCCCCACCACGGGTAAGTCGGCAGGGTATTCAATGCTGGTGAGTTGTTGAATGCGCGCCAGACGGCGCTGTGCAGATGGGGATAGCTCAGAATTCATAGCGCGGAATTTTACCTGCTAGCCAGCCCTCACGCATTAAAGAAAGTGACTTTCTCCTACTTGCTTCAAATTGCGAAAGGGATGTTAGGGATCACTCCGAGTAAAGCGACAAGTACATAAGCACTAATTATTCCGGCAAAAATAACGATTTCAAGCTGTTGTGACGAGCGCTCAAACTTCTGTATCTCAGCGGAACGTCGAATTACATCTTGCCCAGCTTGCGTACATATCCGGACAGATTGTAAAAGCGTGCTTTCCATCTCACTTGCGCCACCAAGTGAATCCAGTTTATGGTGTTCAGTAACTATTCTCATTAATCTCTCCAAATATTATTCGCGATAAAGTTCATCTGTCGACACGATATTCGGCTTATATAACAATAAGATTACATTTTCATTATTACTTCATTAAATCTCACCGCTTGTAAATGCTCTGCACTTACAACATGGCATCTGTTTTACGCAAACGATCTGCCATTACGCGCATTACATGTAGCGCAAAGTTTGGGGTCTGTTGAATCAAGAAATTAAAACGCTCGCGTTCAATAGGCATCAATGTACAAGCACTTTTCGCAATAACTGTTGCCGAGTGAGGCTCATTACCAATCATTGTCATTTCACCCAAAACAGCCCCAGACTCAGCGACTTCTACTACTCGATCATTAACACTAATCTCAGCATTGCCAGTCATCAGTACATACATCAAATCGCCATGTTCGCCCTGCTTGAATAGAGCCTGACCAGGAGAAAGCTCGTGTAGATCGTTCGCGTGACGAAATAATTCTGCTAAATTCATAATTGCCGCCTATTGTTAATTATCGAAAGCGTATTTTACGCTGGAAAATACAAACTTAATATTTCAGTTATGTCACATTCAACGGACTATTTAATCTTTTCTCACTCATCCACTTCAGCAGCGTAATCGCAGCCAGTGCCAGCTGAGATACGCTTAGCAAGCACACCCCCCATCCATTCACGTAAGTTCGCAGGGATCAACTTCACGTAACGATCAGGACAAACAACCATACCGCAAACATAACGATGCCCTTCATTCTGCCATAACAGCGCACGACAACGCCCACGAAACTGCCATAACAACACATACGCCACAGGACAAGGCTCAACCGCACAGCACACTCCACAGCCATTGCAAGCTTGAGCATATTCAGGCTTGAACGGAGCCCGTGGATGTATCTCTATAAGATGGGTTTTATTCATAAGCTTGGGGCGTACAATTGGTCTAAGTTCAGAATGTAAGAATAGCCTCACACTCATTGCGCTGGGCGTAAAAAAGGCCAGAAAGCTTTATTTGCTTATCTGACCTTCTTTGGACTGCATGATACGCGTTCTTGGTGGGAGCAACTGGGTTCGAACCAGTGACCTTTTCCTTGTCGAGGAAATATTCTACCGCTGAAATATGCTCCCGAAGTAGGCGCGCATTATAGGGATTTGCTAGCCTCGTAACAAGCTTTTCATTCTCTAATATTGCGCGCCTGCGTCTGGATATTGATCGTGGGCTAAATTTTCAAAGCGGGTGAATTCACCTCTAAACGCCATGGCGACGGCGCCAATAGGGCCGTTACGCTGTTTGCCGATGATGATTTCTGCTTTACCTTTGTCAGGAGAATCAGGGTTGTAGACTTCGTCTCTATAGATGAACAAAATCAAGTCGGCATCTTGCTCAATCGCGCCTGATTCACGCAAGTCAGACATTACGGGACGTTTGTTGGGGCGTTGCTCCAGACTTCGATTCAGCTGAGATAGCGCAATAACCGGCACTTGCAACTCTTTAGCTAATGCTTTGAGTGAGCGCGAGATTTCTGAAATCTCAGTTGCACGGTTTTCGCCGCCGCCTCTACCTGTCATAGGTGAGGACATCAATTGCAAATAGTCGATTACGATTAGGCCTAGGCCACCGTGTTGGCGATGCAAGCGGCGTGAGCGTGAGCGCAATTCCAAAGAGTTTAGCGCTGCAGTTTCGTCAATGAAGATAGGTGCATCATTTAGCTGACCTAAGGCGTGTGTCATGCGCGACCAGTCGTCATCCTCCAACTTTCCGGTACGTAAAGTATGTTGATTCAAGCGTCCAACCGAGCCGATCATACGCATCGCCAACTGTGCCCCGCCCATTTCCATACTAAAAATCGCTACGGGTTTATTCGATTGCAAAGCGACGTTTTCTGCAATATTGATAGAGAATGCGGTCTTTCCCATACTAGGACGCCCTGCGACGATAATAAGGTCACCTGCTTGCAGGCCAGATGTTTTGCTGTCAAGGTCAGTAAATCCGGTTGCGATACCGGTCACATCACTATCGTTATCGCGCGCGTATAAAGTTTCGATACGTTCAACAACTTGTGTCAATAACGGTGGCATACCAACGAATCCCGTGTTGCCACGTTCACCTTCCTCGTTAATCTCCAGTACGCGACTTTCTGCCTCATCCAACAACTGCCCCGCAGAGCGACCTCCGGGGTTATATGCACTGGTGGCAATATCACTACCAACCTCTACCAGCTTGCGCATAATAGAGCGCTCACGCACGATCTCGGCATAACGGCGAATATTGGCCGCCGTGGGTACGTTTGCAGCCAGAGAGCCTAAATAGGACAAGCCTCCCGCTTTATCCAGCTCAGCATTACTCTCTAGTGACTCAGCCACGGTGATGACATCTACGGGCTTGGCATGTTCGGTGAGTTGCGAGATGTGGCGATAGATAAGGCGGTGTTCATTGCGATAGAAATCGCGCTCGGTTATCAGGTCGGCTATCTTGTCCCATGCACTGGTATCCAACAAGATACCACCCAATACGGACTGCTCCGCCTCTACCGAGTGGGGGGGAAGTTTTATGGCATCCATCTGAGGATCAGTTACGGGAGCAGAGAAATTTTGCATGATGGGTGAATAATTTAAGAATGAAGATTTTACACCGAATGCAGCAACAAAATCACCGAAACAAAAAAGGGCTGTTGCCAGCCCTTTTATTACAACGATATTGCTACTAAAGCTTATTCACCCACTACGGATACCGTAATGTTTGATTCAACATCAGCATGCAAACTAACACTAACAGGATGATCGCCAAGCTGTTTGATATGACTTTCAGTGATGTGCACTTGTGTCTTCTCAACTTTAAACCCTTGAGCTTCCAATGCAGCAGCGATATCTGCGTTGGTTACAGAACCGAACAGCTTGCCATCAACGCCAGCCTTTTGCGCGATCTGAACAGTTACACCGTTCAACTTCTCACCGCGAGCTTGCGCATCAGCCAATTTAGCTGCTTCAACCGCTTCCAACTCAGCACGGCGTGTAGCAAAGTCCGCCACATTGTTTTCTGTCGCGCGCTTAGCCTTGCCTTGCGGTATCAAAAAATTACGCGCAAAACCATTTTTAACTTTAACCACATCGCCCAACTGGCCGAGGTTAACCACTTTTTCCATCAAAATTACTTGCATGGTGACTCCTTAATGCAAATCAGTGTAAGGCAACAGCGCCAAGAAGCGTGCACGTTTTACAGCAACGCTCAGTTGACGTTGATAACGAGATTTGGTACCAGTAATACGCGCTGGGATCAATTTACCATTTTCGGAAACGAATTCCTTAAGGATGTTGATATCCTTGTAATCCACTTCAGCAATTTTTTCTGCTGTAAAGCGGCAGAACTTGCGGCGCTTAAATAATTGACGTGAAAAATTATTTTTCTTGTCATCTTTTTTCTTAAATACACGAGCCATGTTATGCCCCTTATTTCAAATTAATATTATCAATATGTAGCACCAACTGCGCAATACGCAAACTGCGTTGAGCTAAAAATCCTTCCACCCGCACGCTCTGGCCTAATTGTAAGCGGGCCACTTGCTGTGCCGCCTCACCTAGAGCCAAAGCAGGAATGTCGCATTGTAGCTGTCGCGATATACCTGCTTCTTGCTGTGTTGATGTGTGTCGTATCTTTAAGCTGATTCGTGGAACTCCCGCTGGGGTGTAACGCAAATCGTCCAACTCATGCAATTCACCGTCAATAACGCAACGGTTGCTACTCAAACCAATCAATCAGCTGCTGGAGCCGCTGCTGCCACTTCTGCTGCCGGTACCGCAGCAGAAGGTGCTACTACTGGTGCAGCTGCTGCTGTAGAAGGCGCTGTAGTAGCAGAGCTACTTGTCAACGATCTCGACTTCTCATCTTTCATCATCGCGGAAGGATCAATTACTGCGGCCTTAACTTTGATGATCAGATGACGCAATACAGCATCATTAAACTTAAATGCGTGTTCCAGCTCATCTAGCGTCTCTTGATCAGCTTCGATATTCATTAACACATAGTGTGCTTTGTGGATCTTCTGGATAGGATAAGCCATTTGACGGCGTCCCCAATCTTCCAAACGGTGGATTTGACCGTCTTTTCCAGTTACCAACGTGCGGTAGCGCTCAATCATCGCGGGTACTTGCTCGCTTTGATCCGGATGCACTATAAATACGATTTCGTAATGTCGCATTACATCTCCTTGTGGTTGTAGCTCCCCGTTATACGCAAACGGTGGAGCAAGGTTTTAGGGAGCGCGGATTATAGCGATATCCTCCGCCACGTCAAGTTTTCTGCATTTTTTTGGCCTATAGAAAATAAATAAATTACCTTCAAAAGAGGTATTGTTGACATATTTGTTAAAGATTAGCGCAAAGCCCTATAGCTATGAAATAATCAGCACACTGTGAAAATAAACGACTCCAATATCAACTTGAATCATCTCAGCTCTGGTGAAAGCGCCCTCATTGTCGCGATCCACTCTGAAGATGCCCTGCTCCAGCGCTTGCAAGCGCTGGGATTTCGTGCGGGGAAACGTATTGAGCTTATACGCAAAGCAAGCTTTTCTGGGCCATTGCAGGTTCGCATAGGCACGACGGATATTCTGCTACGCAAACAAGAGGCCTCAAAGATAGCGGTAGAAAAATTATGAAACGAGTCGCGCTGCTAGGCATGCCCAATACGGGTAAATCAACACTATTTAACCGCATGACTGGCGGCGCAGCTCGTGTCGGAAATTGGCCCGGCATCACCGTAGAATTGTTAAGCGGCAAAATTTCACTCGGCAGCGACATCGTTGAAGTTATTGATCTGCCGGGCATCTACGATATCCATGGTTTTTCGGAAGATGAACAGGTGGTGCGTCATTTTCTACATGACAACGTTCCCAACCTCGCAATTATTGTGCTCAATGCGACTCAAATCGAGCGTCAACTCAGCCTATTGCTACAACTGAAACAATACAACTTAAATATGGTTGTATTACTCAACATGGCGGACGAGGCTAAGAAATTTGGCATCACGATCGACGCAGAAAAAATGACGGCATCGCTTGGCATTCCGATCTTTCTCTTCAGTGCGAAATACGGCAATGGTTATAAAGAAGCACTGCAAGCCGTCACCAAGGCATTGCGTTATACAACACCGGGCATGGCAGAAGAGTTGCGATCTCAGATTGAACATGACACACAAATTGAATCAGAAATCGCGCACATATTGCAGCATGCGGTTCAGGTTCCGGCACGCTTGCCTGACAACCTCACGACAAAACTCGACCAGCTAACTCTGCACCCATGGCTTGGCTTGCCCATCTTCTTTGGCATCATGTACCTGCTATTTCAGGGCATCTTTTTTTTCGGCATGCCGCTACAAACCAGCGTAGGCGATTTATTTAATTGGTTGCGTGAGGCTGCCCTCATCCCCCTCACCGCAGCCCTACCTACCCTACTGCAAGGCCTTTTACTTGACGGAATCTACAACGGCGTAGCCACTGTCGCCTCCTTTGTTCCTATCATTGTTCTATTCTTTCTATTTATGGCGATCGTTGAAGATACGGGCTATCTTTCACGCGCGGCATTTTTAATGGATGCGCTTATGGCAAAACTAGGCTTAGATGGCCGCAGTTTTGTTATGTTACTAATGGGTTTCGGCTGCAATGTTCCCGCACTAATGGGGACACGGGTAATGCGTTCTCGTCCACTACGCTTACTCAGCATGCTGGTCATCCCCTTCTCCCTATGTTCCGCACGTTTACAGGTCTTCGTCTTCATTGCCGCAGCACTTTTTACGCCAAAATCAGCTGCATTAGTCGTATTTAGCTTGTACTTGTTTAGCTTCGCTGCCGCGATTCTCACAGCACTAATTTTCAAACGTCATTTCCCCAATAACGAACCTTTTGTTCTCGAGCTCCCCCCTTATCGCTTCCCTACCTTGCGCCAAATGCTACTGCGCGGTTGGCACGAGGTGTATCACTTCATTCATCGTGCCAGTAAATTTATTATCATTGGCGTGGTATTTGTCTGGCTACTCACCCATCTACCAACTTCTGCCACTCCTGCTGGGCCGGACACCTGGGCGGGACTGATAGGTGCATGGCTAGATCCCATCTTTAAGCCTATAGGCATTACGGCGGAACTCACTATCGCATTGATTTTTGGTTTTGTAGCAAAGGAAATTGTTATCGGTTCACTAGCCGTGATTTATGGACTAAGTGGGCATGCGCTAAGCGGAGCATTAGCGCTACAACTAGATTGGGTTCAAGCCTATAGCTTTATGCTCTTCACCCTGATTTACACTCCCTGCTTATCAACTATCGCTACCTTGCGTAGCGAATCAAAAAGCAACGGCTTTATGCTGCTATCACTTGGCTGGTCATTAGCCTTGGCATGGGTAGTGAGCTTTATTTTCTACCAAGGTGCCAGAGCACTCGGCTACTAGTAACCTGAATCGAAGTGGGACTTCGGCTGGTCGAGAAAAGGTTTTGACGATTTTGCAGGCCAATATTCGTTCTATTATTCCAAAAATCGGCGAAATATGCACCGTCTAGGCGGATTTGCAGCTGATTTCCTTTAAGAGTGTCTCTATAAATTCAAAATACTAAGCAAGACAAGGCGTGCAGACAATTTTAGCTCGCCGCATATGCGTGATATGTAAACGTTAAGGCTTTCTGAGCAACGCAGTATCGCGACGTAATTTGGATTTATAGAGATACAGACTGCCAGCGTAAAACTACTGCGACACGATCATTTAAAATTTGTTTGCAGCACAGTGAATTCTGTACCAAGAGACGTAAAATCTATTATTTATCGCGAACTCTTATTTCCAAGCCTGATCTAGCTTGGCCTGTGCCTTACTCAACTTCTTGCCCGCCTCCTTCAAACGCAGCTTCGATAGCTGAGCCTTCTTACGATCACCTGCCACTTTTATAGTTTGCAGTTCAAATGCCTTTTTGCGCTTCGCCAATTTTTTTTCAGCTTCATGCAATTCTGCCAAATTAGCTTTGTGTAACTCATCGGCCTTGCCAACTTCGTGGCGGGCATATTCAACTCCCGCCTGCTGTGCAGAAACATCTCTTGCCTGAACCGAAATAGAAAAAACGGCGGCAAACATTGCCGCCATCACTTTAACCACTAACAAAGATCGAGCCATTACCATCTAATTAGAATGAAACAATTACGCCCACAGCAGTGCCTTTATCAAGCGTCTCGCTACCCCGCCCCTTGATACCAAAACCAATTTCGCGATAGCCCACATATACATTAGCTTGTGGTGATGCTTCAAATTCAAGGCGCAAACCCAATTGATTAAAGCGTTCTGCATCTGCGAATGACATAATCTTTGGTGAGCCATAATATAGAGCAACCAGCGCAACACGTGTCGGAGTCGGCAATACAAATGCCAACTCACCTCCAATACCTATCGCCGAAACCGTGTCCGTTGTACCCGCCGGAGCAGGAGCTACAGCATTAATCGAACCAAACACAGCCTTCGCACCGATGCTTACATTCAATCCAGGTTCGCTGCCATCGCCCTCTCCTCCGTTCACTATAAGGCCAGCATCAAAAAACAAATTGTTCGCATCATTGTAAAGAAGTCCACCGTGAAGCTCAGAATCTCCCTCAATAAAATCACTCGCAGACACGCCGAATTGGAACTGCGCTGCATTGTTATTCAGGTTGATATTCATTGAATCAGCGAACGCCGCTGGACTAAGAGCGAGCAAAGATATAGCAACAAGACGATTCAGCAACATAATCAAAACTCCTTAACAAAAATTAACAGTTATTGGTGAAATGGTACACAACACAGCCAAATCAAGCAATGTGAAACATCAAAAGCAGCAAAGAAAACCCCTTAGCCTGATGGCTAAGGGGTTTTATGAACATCCGATTTCTGACTAATTACAACTTTTAGCCATTCACCGCAGACTTCAGTGTTGCACCTGCTTTAAATGCTGGAACTTTAGAAGCCTTAATCTCTAGCTCAGCGCCAGTTTTAGGATTGCGGCCTGTACGAGCAGCTCGTGCACGTACTTCAAAAGAACCGAAGCCCACCAAAGAAACTGAATCTCCCTTTGCTAGAGTAGCAGTGATAATTTCAATCAGTGCAGCAATATTGCGCTCAGCATCAGCTTTGGTGGAATCCGTTTTAGCAGACAATGCGTCAACAAGTTCTTTTCTGTTCATGAGTTCATATACTCCGTATGTTAGGTTAATTAAAGCGGGACTGCATTGTCATAGAAAAGTTCTTTGCTGGCAATACGCAATGAGGACTATATCTTTCAACAAGAAAAACTTCAGCCGCACCACATCCTAGCGAACTATTTACCCATAAACAAGAGAAGTATCATTTTTCCCTCTTGAAAAGATGAGCAGCACCCCCATCTTAGCGCAGGTCGTACTCTTTAAAAACGCTATAAATACGGAGAAAACATGAACGATACTGTCACAAACAACCGCGAAACCATGGGCTTTCAAGCAGAAGTGAAGCAACTTCTACAACTCATGATTCATTCGCTGTATTCAAATAGAGAAATATTTTTGCGCGAATTAATTTCAAATGCAGCCGATGCCAGCGACAAGCTTCGCTTCGAAGCGCTTCACAACGCCAGCCTATTCGAGGATGACTCAGAATTAAATATCCACATCAACTATGACAAAGAAGCTCGGACATTAACAATTAGCGACAATGGTATCGGCATGAGCCGCGAGGATGTCATCAATAACCTCGGAACCATCGCTAAATCCGGCACGCGCGAATTTTTCTCCCGCCTTTCCGGCGACCAGCAAAAAGATGCCAATCTAATCGGACAATTCGGCGTGGGCTTTTATTCTGCTTTTATTGTTGCCGATAAAGTTACTGTCATCACACGCCGTGCTGGAGAAAAAGCTGATCAAGGTGTTCGCTGGGAGTCAGATGGCAGCGGTGAATTCACTATTGAGATGGTTGAAGCAGCACAACGCGGCACTGAAATCGTTTTGCACCTACGAGAAGATCAAGATGACCTACTCAGTGGCCAGAAAATCCGCTCAATCATCCGCAAATATTCCGACCACATCGTCCAACCCATCATCATGAAGAAGGAAGAGTGGAAAGATAACGCACAGCAAGTACTTGACGAAGATGAGACGGTTAATCAAGCCGTTGCACTCTGGGCACGCAGCAAAAATGAAATTTCAGAAGACGAATACAAAGAATTTTACAAACATGTCGGGCACGATTTCCAAGACCCACTAACATGGACACATGCACGAGTTGAAGGTCGTCAAGAATATACACAACTGCTTTACATCCCCTCGCGCGCACCGTTTGACATGTGGGAGCGCGATGCAATACATGGCGTAAAATTGTACGTTCGCCGCGTATTCATCATGGACGATGCCGAACAACTCATGCCACGCTATATGCGCTTCGTACGCGGGGTCGTAGACTCCAGCGACCTGCCATTGAACGTTTCGCGTGAAATCTTGCAAGAATCAAAAGACATCGAAGCGATCCGCGCAGGTTGCACCAAAAAAGTATTGAGCCTGCTAGAAGACCTGTCAAAAAATGACGCTGAGAAATACACCTCTTTCTGGGGTGAATTTGGACGCGTATTAAAAGAGGGCATAGGTGAAGACCAAGCCAACAAAGACAAAATTGCCAGCCTGCTACGTCTAGCCTCAACTCACAATGACACCACAGAAGAAAACGTATCTTTCGCCGACTATATAAGCCGCATGAAAGAAGGTCAGGACAAGATTTACTACATCACTGCCGACACTTTCAATGCCGCAAAGAACAGCCCTCACTTAGAAGTGTTCCGCAAAAAAGGCATCGAAGTGCTATTGCTCTCTGACCGCGTGGACGAATGGGTCGTTAACAATCTGTTCGACTTTGACGGCAAAGCTTTGGTTTCAGTCGCCAAGGGTGGACTTGATCTTGGCGAGCTAGAAGATGAAGCCGAGAAGAAAGAGCAAGAAGAGGTCGCTACCGAGTTTAAAGATCTGACCGACAAGATCACCACCAGCCTCGGAGAACGCGTCAAGGAAGTGCGCGTAACGCACCGTCTGACCGAATCACCAGCCTGTCTAGTAGCTGACGACAATGACATGAGTGCAAACCTTGCACGCATGCTGAAATCGGCTGGGCAACAAGCTCCAACATCGCTGCCTATTCTTGAAATCAACCCGAATCATCCGGTCGTGCAACGTTTGAAGACTGAAGAGAAAAAATTCGATGACTGGGTCGCCGTATTGTTCGACCAAGCTTTGCTCGCCGAAGGTGGTCAACTAGACGACCCTGCCAGCTTCGTGAAACGCGTCAACCAACTGATGCTTGAAATGAGTGCTAGCTAAAGTCCAAACCAGCGCTAACAAAACAGCGGTGCAGCTGCCAAGCTGCCCGCCGTTTTTTTAAAGCCTGACAATTCTAAGGAAATGGCCTCCTCCTACTTTATTTTTTCTCACCCTGTTTCAGGCTGAAAAAACTTAGCGGTGGAACGCCACCACGCCATTCACTACCGTCGTACCGTGCTGCAAACCATAAGACATTGCCGCGCCAACTGCTCCTACCCCCGTAAACTTACCAATCACTTCTCCACTTGCCGCGCCCGCACAAGTTCCGCTACAAGTAACTGAAAGACCAGTTGCAGCCTCCTTAGTCGAGCCGTAAAACACTGTTTTTTGAATAATAGGGGCACTGGCGGCAATAGCATTTAATGTCGCTCCATTAACTGTCGCATTTACACCTAAACTGACCGTTTGAGCCGTAAAATTAGCCGCGAGAGTCGCCGTGTTTAAAGTGCCAACATTACCTAAGCTATCCGTAGGTGAAGTCGCACCTACTTTGGTATAGGTGAAAGTCCCAGTGATAGGCAAAGTAACGGCGGCACTTGCTACCGGCTCAGTTATCCAATGCAAACTACCTGCATTAGTCATTGCTTTAAGGGCACCTGTTGCACGATCAGTTACATTTATCGCCCCACCAGACCAGCGCCCCCAACTAATGCCACTCACTGCATCCTTTCCGTAATCGATTAGTGTACTCGTATTGCTGGCAATTGTTTGTGCCCCGCCATTCCCTGCATTTACTAAACTTATATCGAACTTAGTCAGATTTCCTGCGGCATCTTGAGTGACTCGAGTTGCATTACTTGCATTAAAACCGAGAATCGGCGTAAGTATTGTTGAATCGTAATAGGCAATAGAAACATATTGGTGCGCTATCGCGACATTGCTAGCAGTCGTGCTGAATGCAGCCACACCGTTAATATTCTCGCGCGAGATGGCTTGAGTAGCTGAATTGCCAGACAAGTTGAAACTCATAATTGCCCCCGTCAACCCTATTCCTGTCAGCTGTCCACTAACATTAGCAAAGGCATTTGTGCTCGTAACGCCATCTACCGAAACCGTTAACTGTCCACTGCTGCTGCCCCCACTGCCTATCGTAACGACACCGCCTCCACCTTGGGCATAAAATGAATCACTAGCAATTCCACTATTTCCCGTTAGCGGCGCTTCACTTCCCGCTAGGGTTTTAGCATTCCATGTGTGTAGCACTGGCGTAGCGGACGTATCCTGAATGCTTACATCCAAGTTGATGCCTACTGTTTGCTTTGTAAAATCCAATTGCAATGAGGTCGTTCCCAACACGGTTCCAGCTACGCCTTGGCTATTAGCCACCTGCCCAGAATCAAAAGCAAAGCTTGCTGTCCCAATTAGCGCTTGCGCCAAGTACAAGGGGCCAGCCTCTGGGCCGGTAATCCAAAAACTAGAGGCACTACCCGCATTTGTCTGAGTAAATGACTTCGTATACGTACCACTTGTCCAGTTTCCGTAGTAAATACCAGTACTTGCAACCTGAGCAGAAGCCGTTGATGTACACGTCGCGCAAGAAATAGTTGTGGCATTACTCCCACTGCCATACGAAGTCAAAACATTATTTGGGGCCGTAATAGTCGTTGCTGCATATGAACTTAAGTTCCCCCCCCAGTCGGCAATCATGATATTAGCGGGCTGCACAGGCGTACCATTATTCACCACCGCATTGCCCGCAACACCAAGCCGAGTAAACGCCACATGTCCACTCACATTGTCATTTATTGCCTGATTATTAAAGAGGTTGTACGATAAAATGGCACCGACGTAGTTCTGGCCGATAAAGGCTCCGCCAACGCTACCATTACATGTGGCGCATGCCGCAGGGGCCACTCCCGCCCCAGTGCTGTAAGTAACGGTAGGATTTGCCCAGAACTGCCCTCCATTAGCCGCACTAATGAACTGCTTGTTTACACTTGCCCCCCAATTTTCATTGCCTGGCATCGTCAGCGCCAAATTTGCACTTATGGTCATCGCGACAAAATCAGCTTTTAGATTGGCAACTTTCAACTGCCCCCCCACACCTGAATTCTGGCTATAAGGAGTTGTAGCGCCATCCAACGTATAATTAAAGGTTCCAGTTAGTGTCCCACCCGTTGCAGCAGAAAGTGTGGTCGGCGTATCCAAATACCCTTGCACCCCATACATCCAAGCGCTCAAACCACCTCCATTATTTCCCCCTAATGGACCAATGTCAGACTGGGTCTGTGATGTGTAACCACTCCATGCGCCATATTGAATCCCTGTATTCGCAAAGGATATGGCATTCGTACTTGATGCCGTTCCACCAGCAATGGAAGAAGAATAAGAATACGAACCCACAAGATTATGGGAGACATATTTCTGCAGCGCACCACTGGCAGACGCTCCACCAGTGGTGCCTGTAACATAGGTCAAATCACTAGGTGCTACTACTGCCCCATTCGACCCCCCGTATTGGGGCATTTGCTCCAGCGTAACACCGCTAGACAAATATGCTGCTGATGCTACTGTTGACACCCCAGCAGCGGCTTGCAAGGTTGCTGTTGCAAACGTTGAACCTGCGGCAATCCCATTTGCTATATTGCTAACGGGCGCAACCTGCCCCGTTGATGTCGTTACAGTCTGCGAAGCAGTATCAAAGATCTCTCCAAACTCATCTTCCAGTACAATGGGTACAGTTTGAATGGGTAGCAAGGCTGTCCTAACTTCGTTGTCAGGCATTAGCATTTTACCAGTAGCGGGACTTGCTATAGATACGCTATCTGAAACATCATCTCGCATTTGCATACCATCACCGTTTGCAACTTTGCTCGCACTTACTCCACCGGCTGCAGGAGCAGCACCTTGCTCGCCATCTTGTTTTTCTGCTTTCCTTCCCGCCGACTGTCCATCATTATTCGCAAACTTTTCAGCTTTAGTATTTTTGTCCGCCTGCTTGTCCTGACTTTTGCCACTGTCTTTTTTGTCAGCACTATCCTGCTTATCGGCACTATCCTGCTTATCGGCACTATCCTTCTTATCAGCACTATCTTTCTTATCAGCACTATCTTTCTTATCGTCTTTCTCTTCTTGACGCTCTTTTATAGTCTTACTTGGAGCCGCCGCGACAGTAAATAAACTGGTA
>Ga0316202_10001193_pt1 | contig 21405 bp, 19 predicted proteins | sample 3monrhotite_MG_FD_204934 | JGI IMG/M metagenome (GOLD analysis project Ga0316202, IMG submission 204934) | Microbial mat bacterial communities from mineral coupon in-situ incubated in ocean water Damariscotta River, Maine, United States -... | ecosystem: Environmental > Aquatic > Marine >... | reverse complement strand
GCACACCATCAGTAAATGTGCTTACTGCAACATTATACTTTTTTAGCTTAGCATTTAGAGGCTTGATACCCTTTTCCCATGCATCTAGTGCGTCATTAGAGGTTTTCATTGAATCGCATAAATCAACTAGCTTGATTAAATCCTTATCTGCCTCATTTTTTACATTTTGAGGTATAGATGTAAAATTTACATGCTTTTGAGTATAGCTATTGAAATAAACACCACTTGAAATATCACCATAACCTCCATATCGGCCATAATAAGAGCCATCTGAATAATCATTTTCTCTATGATATCCATATGTTTTATTATTAACGCCTAATGGGAGGTAAGATTGTTCTCCAGGTTTAGCATATGTAAAAGTTGACGCACTTTTAGTGCATTGTTCTTTAACTTCAGCTAATATTGCATCATCAATGTCTTCATCTACTGTTAGGAAGTTAAGTTCAACATTCTCTTCATGAAGAAATGGCTGAAAGAATTGAATCCTTAGCTTATATTCCTTCTTCAGATTAACAACCAATGAAACAGTCCAGTCTTTTGACGGCATATCTAATATAGTCGAATTATCAGTACCTGACCAAAATGCATCCATTGTATGATGGCTATGCCACCAACAAAAGCGTACATCTGGTCCATGTTTCATTGCAGTTTTTGCATAATACTGCGCTAATGCAGTTTCATCAAGGGTGCATAGGCTTCCTGATACAGTTTGTTCCATAATTACAGGTGTTTTTAGTACAAAATCACCTTCTTCATCTGGAACTACTATCATTTGACCTGCAATCTCTGATTTAAACTCATTATATGATGCTGCAGCATAATTTATTACTTTCTGGAAGTCATCGGGATGTATCCAGAATTTAGTATCTTTATTTGCTTCTTTTTTAGTCATGTTTCTCCTTATAACCTGTTTGCAAAAGTACTTATTTCATTCTCTGGTGTTCTACCAGCTCTTTGACGAGCAATATGATTCACCCGAATGATTTGAATAGATGTTAAGTCAAAATCTAAACCTAAATCATCTCTTATATATCTATAATAAATCTCTTCACATAACTTGAAGTGCTTTATAAAGATACTCGCATTATATTCTTTTAGGTCCATAATGTCTATAAATATCTTAGAAAACTCTGAGTCAGATGCAAAGCTATTACCCATACCCTCTACACCAAATATATCTAATAAATCTCTATTAAGGTTTCTTTTAACCTTGTTAGCAGCTTGGACATAAAGTCTATTTAGATATTCTTCAAAATCTTCCATATCCTCGAACCTACTGAAGTTGATATTTGAGTATTCTAGCCATTTTTCCATAACGAAATGGTCCCATGCATGTTTTTCATCATCATCTGAAAATGAAAGAACCGTTGGCTCTTCTGTCCATCCTAGATATATATTACAGTCTTTGATAAGTTGGCAATTACTGCAGAATGTTTCTATGAAATCTTCTTTAGTAATATCATTATAGTCTTCAACTTGCATACTACATAAGCTAGTGCTTCCATGCCAATCATTATCATTAACCTGTAAAGGCTTGCCAAATACACTCTTATAATATCTGTTTAATGGATTGATATCATTTTTTGGATAGTATGATGACCATCTTCTAAGAAGTGGTATAGCAGGTATTATATTGCCAGATGCAAATAAAGATAAGATTCTCTCTTCAAATGTTCCAAAGCATGTATTACCTGTACCATATTCACTAGCACGTCTTCTTATTGATGCAGTAGGATTACCTGTTACAAATGGGTGCCTTAATGCTTGATATTTAGGCCATTCATATGTTAATCCAGCAAAATGTTGATTATAAGCAATATTTATATCACCATTAGCAACTCTTCTAGATATAGTAATTGCATCTCGAATGCTAATGCTTTGAGTTACCAATAAATCGCCATATTCATAGGAATAAGTTGTATCCCCTCTGCTATTAGTTATATCTACTACTATATCCTTAATAGGAACTGCAATATTTATAAACCATTTGCTTGGGTCATCGACTAAATTAACACTTTTAATATTTAAGCTAGAATTAGTAATACGTTCTACATTACCATTTCTATCCATATGAGGTAATGCTGGTGTACCTGCTGGTAAATTTTCAGCATAATTCCAACCCTTATTAAACCATGGAATTTGAGATATCTCTACTTTAATATCATCATTGGCTAATACAGATTGATTTAAGTTATTTACCAGTGTATCTAATGCCAGTTGACCTTCTACATCTTCAGATTGAAAGAATTTAATACCTTGTTTTCTAATCTCTTTTAACTGACCATCTAATTGTAATGCTCTAGCTAATACTCCATTCAGCTCATATCTTTCAGAGCTAAATACAGCTTTTATTGTTCTAGCTGATTCTAGCCTAGGTTGTGCAACACGTCTAGATAGTTCTTTAAATTTTGCATAACTACCTTGCTCCCATCTACCTGATTTAATAACCTTGATATCAGTTTGATACTTTGAGTTAAATTCGTCAAGCTTTTCTAAAAATGGACCTGTTAGTCCAAGCATATGCACAGCGATAGGAGGCGCTTCTATTGTGCTATGTTTTTCTTTTAATTCCAATGTTTCTTGCATTGTAATCTCCAAATTTGCTAAAAGGGGACGGACCAGGCAGGGACCCTCGGGTAATGATGTGGAAGAATCCCCTAATAGCGTTTCAAAACTGCAGAATAAGACGGATGGAGGGAGTTGTTGCGGGACCTCTTGGTACGTGAGTAATCAGCGGACTATATGAGTATCCAAAAAGGATTAATAGACGTGTTATTTCATGGACTCTGGGTTGCGCGTAACTAATCGCAAAGATTTCTTATTCTACTCCAAAAGCGATTTACTTACCGCCTTTTACTCCTTCAGAAACGTGCGAAACCATCGCATCTTCTGTTAGAGGTGTACTGTCAACTGCAATTACCTCACCGACTGCTATAGAACCGGTTAAACCCAATTCTTCACGCAATTCACCTACGGTTGTTGCTGTTGTTTCAGTATCTACAAAATTAAGACCACCATTCATTAGTTTAATAGTGATTCTTGTGATAGTTGTTTCTATTGCCATGTTGTATTTCTCCTTAAGTAAGAAAATATAAATCTAATACGGTTTAGTAACATAGTACCGCAAAATACTCCTGACTGACAAAGTCATTAGATTTGATTAGTTGTCGAAAATTGATACATTTAAAATAATGCAAGGTGCGCTAGCTGTCTTAGTAGGATTTCGTTCATGACAAGGAATCGTTAAGATTCAATCAGTATCATGCAAACACCATACCTTGCATTATTAGTTATTTATTTAGAAAGGAATATCACTTGATTCTGTGACTAAATATAATAAAAAGAGAGTATCAAATAGGTCAAATAAGGAATGCCTCGGCTGGCCTCACGGTTACAGCTCTCTACTCTCTTTTTAATTATGACTTGTACCAAATAGCGTAAAGTTGCCGTTTGGTTAGTCTATTGGCTTGCGCCTTCGTAAACCCACGATGATTCGTTACCCAGTTTACGAGTTGATGTTTGAAGTGATATGGACACTTGGTCATTTTTCTTTAGACCATAGTAACACATATACTGTGAGGAATTGAAATAAGGTAAAACATAACATTGGAAGAGCGTTATGTCCCATTATAAAGTGAATAATTGTAAACAATAGCCATAATAATGGCATTATTTCTATTAATACTTCTACAAGATACTTCATATTACTCCTTTGTTGTTGAATTTAAAGGGAGACATAGCTATCTCCCTATGGTAATCTCACGCTTGCAAGCCATGGTGAGTAGTTCACTAATTACCAAGTCGGGTTACGACTAGTACTTTACTTAAATTTAAGAGGCAGGGTAAGAAAAAGAAAAAGACCTACCTCTTATTAAACACATGAATTTAGGCTTCATGCATGCCTACTACACCTTATAAACGTAGTCAGGAGAAACTACTGGATTGTAATTTCTATAGCCTTGACTTAGAAGAGGTATGGTGTAAACCTCTGTAACGACACGGTAACCTTGGTATAATTGTTGTGTCGTATTATAATAATGATGTCAATAGTGTCCAAGCGTTCAATAGGTGCGACCTATGTAGTAGACTTGATAAAATTTAATAACCATACAATTCACGGAGTATTAAATACCTGTTGCATTTTCGTGTACTATTGACATATGACTCTAAATTTGTGCAGTTTTTGGATGTCAAGGTAAACTGCGTAAAACCCCATTATGATTATTCAATCGTTCACAACAATACCTCCAAATGATACTGGTCCATTAAAATGTTTCATGCCTTGTTGCTTGGCATCTGTAATGGATACAGCGTTAAACATAAATACTCCAGACGTACGATTACATATCATTCTGAAGCGCTTCTTTGCTCTATTATGAGCGGTTAATTTGTTTGCCATAGGCATCTCCTTTATTGCTTTATGTGTGGTAAAATAGTATAATACACGCACATCACGGTTGTTGGAAAGGTTCATAATAAAAAACAAATGCCTCCCATAAAGGGAGACACTTGTTATACTACAAGTTATGACAGGATGCCATAATCAGCAATATCGAGTTCGGTAGAATCGCTTGACGCCCTACCAAAGCAGGCCTCTGGCCCGATGACTATTGATGCTTCTTGCATCTTGCCATTATAAACCGTAGGGAACTGGTTGTAAATAGCGGTCCAGCCGATTGAGGCCAAGTCTGATTCAAGACTTGCTGGCATAGGTGTGCCAGTAGCGATATTTACTCTTAAACCTTTTCCTGTAGGTTTATCAGGGTTATCTTTATTAAAGATTACATCAGTATGCTTACCGGAGGTGGAAACTGAAATAAGGCATTTTAGTATTTTAGTGAACATAATATATGTCCTTTCTCTATTTATATTATAAGGTTACGGATTCATCTTTAATGATGAAACTCGGAGAGTTAGCAGGGGAGAGCGACGGTGACTCTGTCACCGAGTGACCATCACCACGCCCCGTTAGCGCCCTATAAGGGTAGGGAGGTCGACAGTACTTGCGTTGAACGTAGCGACGTCAGGAGAACTGACTCAACGTCAGTTTTCAACGGAATCGGCCCCCCGTGCACCCTTATTTCAACGGGGTGCGGTGGTTGGTATACCACGTAACCACATTCTACAGCAATTTTTTAGAAATGACTTTTTCAACCTTTCCTAGTTGTCCATTAAACCCTTGATAAGGTTAATACGGGCAGGTTTCCATAATTTTTTTGTAGCTAAAAAAGAAAAGGCTTGACAAAGGTGTACTTTTAGTTGTAAATTTGGAGCACTGTATGGCGACATAATTAGGCACATAAAGCCGCTTGAAGCCTAATTAACCAATAACAAGCATTTTATGAGTACTTATAGCTTTTACGACGTAGATAGCGTCGTTATGTGATAACTATATTAAGGAACGTAATGAATAACTTATATGAATATGTATTAAAGCATATTGGTGAACGATATGGACGGTCTGAGGACTTCTTAGAAGGTGTTATGAATAGAATAGCATGGCATGAATCAAGAAGTGTTGTAGATTGTAAGCAAATAGGTGGAGGTCCTGGTAGGGGCCTCTTTCAATTTGAAGTAGGAATTAAGCAAGGTGGTGAAACAGCTATGAATAGGCTACTTAGGTGGTTTGTTAAGCATGAAGTTGATATCCCGTCATGGGCTAATGTAGGTGTTGATGGTGTAGATGCTTCTAAATTAGCTGAAGAAGCCCAAAAGATGATGTTTTTAGGTAATGTTAGGTATCACCCCAAAGCAAGCTTTAAGGGTTTAACTATAGAAAACCTTAGAGAATGGTGGGCAGACTACCACTGGGCAGGGGATGCAAGCCATAGAGAGGGTCATATGAAGTCTTTTGACCATAGTATGGAGCATTTTAAAGGATGATAGGATATTTTATTTTAGGATTTGTGTTAGTGTTTGTAATACACTATATACTTAATGAAAATTCTGGATATCTTGATGACTGGCGTTTTGATGATGAAGATTGGGATTAAGCAAACAAAAGGAGATTAAATATGCCGTACGGTAAAGGAACATATGGGAAAAAGGTTGGCAGGCCACCTAAAAAGAAAACAATGCCTAGAAAGAAAAAGAAAAAATAACACTTGTATACTATAAATATACATCATAAAGGTGATGAAGAGCCTACTACTTATAAGATATATAGAGAAGATGAGGCTATTAAGGAAGGTATAGAGTATGTTTATTGGAAAGAAGCTGATGCAAAGCAGTATGCACTCTCTGATGACAAATACGTTGCTATGGTCATCTCTAGGAGAGAGTATCCTAGCAATCATGATATTCCTAACACTTACTTGCGTTTTCCTTGGGGTTACACTTTTTTTAATCCTAAGTATAGTAGTAAGAAGCTTAATGTTAAGGGTCGTAAGACCAATGTCACGTTTAGTGGAAAAAGTTATATTGAAGTTCAATCAGGTCAGGACAAAATGAAGAACTTGGCGACTATGTTCGCTCTTAAGCCAGATTATGACTTGGCTATAGAGTGGGCTATGGGAGCTGTTACAGATAGTGAGCGCAGAAAATGGAAGCGCACAATGAAATCAGAGGTATTTAAGAGTATGGTAAGAGATGAATTGCAAGGCTTATTGTTAGAGCATGGGTTAACAGAAAAGTATACCTTAGAGCTTTTAGAGAAGACTATTGCTTTAGCTACTGATAAAAAGGATATAACTAATCTTTTAAGAGCTGTAGATAACTTACAAGACATGCACGGTATGAAGGATAAGCATCTTATTAAAACAACCGATAGGTTGGAGGCTTCATCCTCGACTAAGCTCTTAGATGAGATAGTCGAAGAAGAGCAGCGTCTTGTTGCCACTAGAACAACCTTTAATGATGATACAGGTGAAGTAAAGTATAAAGAAGAATAGTGGATTACGAAGAAGAGTATAGCAGAAAGAAGGTCTTTGAGAAGCTGTATAGGAATATGGCTCTCTTTGGTCGAACCTGCTTTCCTACCGCACTAAATAAGGAGATTCCTCCTTTCCACAGAGAAGTGTATCAAGCTCTTGGTAATCCTGCAGAGCGAAGGGTAGCTATTGCTGCCCCTCGTGGAACTGCAAAATCAACAACAACATCGCTTATATTTCCATTATGGAAAGCCGCATTCAAGCGGAGCGATGAAGACTTATTTATTGTAATTATATCAGAGTCTCAAGCGCAGTCAATTAACTTCCTTAGTCGTATTAAATATCATTTGAATAATTCTACACAGTTTAAAGAGTTGTTCGGAGATATGAGCTTTAATACTGCGAGACGTTGGACCAACACAGATGTAGTACTTGCTAATGGTACGAGAATCGTCGCAGTTGGTACTGGGCAACGTGTACGGGGGTTTATTGAAGGTGATACTAGGCCTAATCTGATAATTGTAGACGACTTTGAGTCTGAACTAAATGCTTTTACTCCTGAAGCCCGTATGAAGAATAGAAAGTGGATGACAGAAGCAGTTATACCATCTTTATCTGATGAAGGTAAAATTGTGATGATTGGCACAGTTATCTCTGAAGACTGTTTTTTGTATTGGGTAAAGGAGTCCTCCGCGTGGTTGGTATTATGGTATTCTATTATGGGTGATGGTGAGGGTAAGTTATTATGGCCTGAACGATTTCCTATGTCACGGATAGATGAAATAAAGGAAGAGTACTCTTCTGTAGGTAACCTTAATGGTTTCTTCCAAGAGTATATGAATATAGCTCAGGACCCTGAGACTGCACCTTTTAAGCCTGATTGGATTAAGAGGCATCACCTTGATTATGAGATTATAGATGGTCAAGGCTGTATGGTTAAGGATACAGGGGAGGAACGTAAAGTTATCCCTGTTGAAGTGTATTCAGGGGTAGACCCAGCGTCTTCACTATCAGCACGAGCTGACTTCTTTGTTATAGCTACGATTGGCATAGACCATGAAAATAATAAGTATATTATAGACCTATATAGAGATAAAATTACTCCAGATAGGCAACCTCAAGCAATTATAGACGTTTACAAGAAATATAGGCCAAGGAGGATGAAAATTGAAACGGTGGGTTATCAAGAGGCTCTTAGAACAGCAGTTAGGCAGCTCATGCAAGAAGAAAGTTTATACATACCTGGGCTCGAGCGAGGGGTTAAACCGAGGAACAGGAAGTCGGAACGACTTCTATCGTTGGTCCCTATGTTTGCTAGAGGACAGTTTTTCTTCAGGCCGGAAGACATAGAAGGGGAAAAAGAGTTCTTATCTTATCCCAAAGGTCAGCATGACGATGTAATGGATGCAACATACATAGCTTTAGACGGTGCAAAGCCTTGTAGACACGCAGAATTTGACGAAAACCAAGAAAAAGGTAGAAAAGCGAAAAAAGTTCTTGATTGGATGGTACTTTAAGTCGTAAATTATGGCTATGGCAGAATCTAATATTCAAGGTAAAGACCCTAAAAAGCTAGTAGATGAAACTCAGGACCTGTATCGGCGCTATTCGACAAAGCGTGATACATGGGCTAAACATGTTAAAGAAGACCGTGAGTTCCGCCTAGGCAGACAGTGGACTAGAGAACAAGAAGAGGTTTTAAAGTCTAGAGGGCAAGCTCCAGTAGTTGTTAATCGTATACATCCAGCTGTAGAAGCAGCTAAGTCTATGATAACGGCTAATCGTCCATCTTTTAGGGTGGCACCTAGAGAAGATTCTGATAATAGAGTGGCGCAAGTAATGTCTGCGCTACTTTCATATATGTATGATATTTCTGATGGCAGGACTGTAGTGCGTACAATGGTAGATGATTACTATGTTGCAGGCATGGGACTTATTCAGGTTTATCAAGACCCATTAGCTGATATGGGCAAAGGTGAGGTCAAAATTAAAGATATTGACCCAATGGATGTTTATATAGACCCTAATTCAAGAGATAGATTATTTGATGATGCCGAAAATATCATCGTTTCGAGATTATTTACTAAAGCTCAAGCTGAGCGTTTATACCCAATGTATAAAGATGCTATTGAAAACGCAAATTCTGACATTGATTTTAACTCACCAGAAACTGGCAGGGCAACTAATGACTATGCTGCGCAATTTCCTGAAGATGTTGGGCAAGTAAGCGAACAAGACTATATACGTGGTTATGAAAGATATTTTAAAATACGAGTACCTAAACGGAGAGTATTCGAGCAATTTAGTGGCGATGAAAAGCTTTTAGATGAAGCAGAGTGGGAACGATACTTAGCCCAACCAGCATGGGTTATTAATGGTGAGCAGATTTTAACAGACGAAGAGCAAGTTCAGCAGTTAATAATGCAAATGCAACAACAGTTTCAGCAACAACAAGCTCAGGCTGTAGCTCAGCTAGTAGAACAAGGTGGTGACCCTAATACTGCCCTTGAAACACCTATGCCCGAAATACCTATTGAGCAAGTTACTTTTGCAGACTTAATCGAGCAAAAAGTAATTCAAGTAGTAAAAATTACAGTTGAGCGAGTAAAGATGTGTGCAATGATGGGAGATGCTTATCTGTATTCTCGTATTCTACCTACGGATAAATATCCTATAGTACCCGCAGTTAATATGCATACACGTACTCCATATCCTACCTCAGACGTACGCATGGTTAAGGGAATGCAGGAGTATATTAACAAGACTCGCTCTTTAATTATAGCACACGCTACAACAAGTACTAATACTAAGATACTTGTTCCAGAAGGCTCAGTTGATATGACTGAATTTGAAGAAAAATGGGCACAGCCAGGGGTTGCAATACCGTTTGACCCTACAGATGGCGCCCCAGTTACCGTTCAACCTAGCCCTCTACCTAATGAATTATATAGTAATGAGCAGACTGCTAAGAATGATATAGACCATCAGTTAGGATTGTATGAAATGATGATGGGTAATTCTGCAGTAGCCCCTCAAACGTATAAAGCTACTATATCATTAGATGAATTTGGACAAAGAAAGATTAAATCAAAGCTAGCAGACATTGAAGCAGCACTTACTCGTGTTGCCCAGGTTGCTATACCTATGATGCAACAGCTATTTACTGGTGAAAAGGTATTTAGAGTGGTTCAGCCAAACAATTCACTATCTGACTATGTTGTCAACAAAAGGCTTGTTGATGATAAAACGGGTGAAATTGAAGTATTTAACGATATTACTGTAGGGATGTATGATGTAGTATATATATCAGGAAGTACATTACCTACTAATAGATACGCTGAATTAGAATTTTACATGGACGCATATCAAAAAGGTCTCATTGACAGAGTTGAAGTTCTTAAGAAAACTGAAGTCTTTGATATCGAAGGAGTTATGCAACGTCAGGATGAGATTGCTCAATTGCAAGCTGCACTTGAACAGGCTCAGGAAGAGGTTAAAGGGCTTAAAGGCGATTTACAAACTCGCGATAGAGAAGCTGTTAGCCTTCGTAAAAAAGTGGAAGTCGAGAAGTTTAAATCAGACTTGGATGGAGTTAGCAATAAAGCGAAAGCTGCTGGCACATTGTTTGGTAAACGTCTTGATGACACACTCGCCAATGAAAAGCGTGATATATCGTCTCGCTTGAAAGAAATGTCACTTACCCCCAAAGGCGATACGGGCAGTGAATAGTAAGGAAAAGTAAACAATGGAAGAAATGAATCAGGATACCCCCCAAACAGCGAATACGCTAGCAGATGTTGAAGCAAAAGCATTTGGAGCGCCTGCTGCAGAAGGCTCCTTAGATAATAGTCTTACCGTTACAGAGGCTTTCTCAAGCCCTGCAGAGGTAACTGGCACTGAAACTCCTGTAGAAGGAACACCTGAAGTACCAGCGGAAGCAGCTCAAACAAACGAGGTTTATGAGGCCAAGAATGATGAGCGTAGATTTGAATATTGGCAGTCACAAGCAGCCAGACGGGAAAATGAACTTAAAGTTCTACAGCAACAGCTAGAGACAGCGAAAGCTCCACCTCAAGCGACGCCTGAAGTACCAGCGCAGCAGACTCAACCAGAAGTTCAAGAATTTCCACCAGCCCCAGCTAAGCCTGAGAAACCAAGAACATTCTCTAGAGATGAAGCTTACAGCGACCCTCAATCAGAGAGTGCTCGATATTTAGACGAAGTAGAGTCATGGAGAGATGACATGGTTCAGTATTCTGAACTTAAAGGTCAGTATGAAGTAGCTGTTTTACAAGAGCGTTTAGACGGTCAAGATAAGCAGCGTCAAGAAGCACAGAAGCGTCAACAAATTCAAATGGACAATAACAGACAGTCTCAAGAAGTATATGAGCATGTTACTGGCCATTATGGATTTAATGATGCAGATGCGCGTGAGTTCATAACCACCATGAGTAAGCCAGAGTCTATAACAATGGATAACCTTGTAAACCTTTATAGGATGCAAAAAGGTCAACCTGCGCAAGCTGCAGCAGTTAATGCTGGACCTAGCCCAACGTTTACCCAAATGCAGAATGCTCAATCAATCCCTTCACCTATGGGTGTAGTGACTGGTGAAACTGGGCAAGATTCACGTCCTGAAGGAGACCAGGTTATGGATGATTTAATTAATTCATTTAACTCCAAGAATCCTTGGGGTTAATAACTTCTTAGGAGAAGAAAATGGCAGATGTATCAAGTCTAATAGGCTCTGGAGCTTCCGGTGTCGATATGGACAATAACCGAAGAATATTTAACTTCGGAGAAAGAGTAGCAGAACTGGCTCCTCAACAATCGCCTTTCTTCGTTTACTTATCTAAAGTAGCGAAAAAAGCAACTGACGACCCAGTTTTTAAGTTTTTAGAGCAACGTCATCAATGGCAGCGACGTAATTTTGATTTAGCAGACGCTTCTAATGCCCAAACATATACAGCGCATGATGCGACTACTATGATGGATGGAGATGCGACTACTAATACAATTAAAGTAGATTGCGGTTATGATGCTAATGGTAAAATCGTAGCTGGTCAGCGACCACTATTTTTTATTGAAGGTCAAGTAGTAGCTATTGAAGACACTGGTGGTGTAGTACGAAACTTTAAAGTTGGTACTGTCCCTGCTGTAACTGCAGGTACTGGACATGTAGAAATGGTTTTTGTACCACTATTTACCGCTTCAACAGCTTTTGCAGATGGTGCTAAAGGTCAAGTAATTGGCTCAGCATTTGCAGAGGGTAGTAATGCACCTGGAGGATGGGAAGATTCACTATCCGACAATGAAGGGTATTGCCAGATTTTCAAAACAGCATGTAATATCTTTTCTGGTACTGCAATGGCAACTCGCTATCGTGGTATTGCTGATGAGTATAAGCGTGTATGGCAAGAAAAGCTCATGGAACACAAGATGGACTTAGAGCAAGCTATGTTATTTGGTGTTGGTAGTGCAGGTAGCGCTACAGCAACAACTGATACTACATTGCGCTATACTCATGGTATTGTACCTTACACTGAATCAAATGGTAAAGTTTATAACTTTTCATACGCTTCATCTGGCTATGATGCTTTCTTAGATGCAATGGAAGATTTCTTTGCACCTGAGTCTGGCAATTCAGGGAATAAACTTGTATTAGCTTCACGTAAAGTAATTACTTACTTGAACAAGCTTGGTGCAGGTTCATTCATGAACAATACAGTAGGTTCTTCACAGTACAACCTTGATATCAATAGCATCCCTGGTGCTTTTGGTCATACAGTGACTGTAGTAAACACAATATTTGGTAATCTACATTTTGTAGCTGAGCCTCTATTGCGTGGACCTTGGGAAGACTATGCTGTAGCTGTTGACATGGGCAATGTTGCTTATCGACCATTGGTTGGTAATGGCATTTCTCGTGATACCTTTATCGAAACAAACGTTCAAGGCAACGACGTTGATGGAAGAAAAGACCAAATCATTACTGAGGGTGGTCTAGAAATATCTCTTCCTGAAACTCACGCTATCTTGAAATTTAGTTAAGGGGGTATAGAATGGCTTGGACAGAAAGCAATGAAGGAAGGAATGTTAATAATACTGAAACTCTAGCTCTAAGTGGTACAACCGAAGTTTTTACTAGCTGGTTGAAAGTGCCTAAAGGAGCTATGGTTATGGCTACTATTGCGTCAGCGCATACAGAAGACATAACAGTAACTATTGACGTTCAAGGTTCCACTAAGCAGGTTCCAGCAGCAAATACCAATGGTGGTTTAGATTTTACCAGCTTAACTCATACTGAGGAAGTAACAGTAAATGATTTAGTTGTCTTTGATGAAGATGACGATACAAGTGCTGATGGTGTACCAGCGCCTATTACTGTAACTTTACCTCCTATGGGTTATGAGTATATTCGCTTTTCACAAGATGGCAGTGGTGGTTCTACTGCAAATGTTGTGTATGATGTATGGTGGAATTTACCGGTACAAAATACCTTAACCAAAACCAATGGTGTTGGGGCGGACCCTTCATAGTAAACAAAATGGCAACGGGGCCTTCGGGCCCCTTAGCCTATAAATTGAGGAAATTATGAGTGATTTAAAAATAACTCACGTAGGTGTAGAACAAACGCAAGTCAATCAAGGGCCTATTAGGCCTGGAGCAGCTTTAGGTCAATCTGGAAGTATCTTGCTTGATACAGCTTCTGCAATTGCACCTCCTGATGGAATGGTGTTTGTAGCTGTTACAATGCTAGAAGACTGCACATTTAATGCAACTAATGGCTTAGTATCAGAAGATGCGAATAAATGGTTTAATACTGATGCTGCTGCGCATGATGAGTCAGCTGGGTCAGAAACAAGCTTACAAGGTAGTGGTGGAGTAGAAGCTGATGATAGTAATGTATTTCCTGCAGGTATGACTCTGTATGGTAGATATACTGGATTAAAATTAGATGGTGGCGCTTGTATAGCTTACTTAGGTTAATATATGCTAGGTTTAGGCAATAAGCTTCAAAAGACTGGATTAAAGAAGATATACCCCGGTGTAGCCACTGGGGGTTTGGTATTAAAATCAGATTTTGGCAATAGAGAAGTTGTACCCATAAGTGATGGGTCAGTAAGCCTCAGTGGTGCTAGTGACCAGCATGTAGCTTGTGGGACAGGTATGGATGATGTAACATCAGGAGCTTTTACTATTTCAGGGTGGTATAGAATAGAGAGTGGACACGATATTGCAACTGATGGGAAATTAACATTCTTTAGTCGTGGGGTTGGTGCAGGTACAAGTGGATACCTATGTAAATATGAGGATAGTGGTGGGACTCCACGAATTATATTATTCCAATCAAAAACAGGGGGATATAATAGTATTGCACACAATGTAACTCTTACTGCGGGTGATTGGTTTCATTTTGTTTGGGTTAACGGAGGGACAGGAGTTAAGTCTTCTTTTTATATAGATGGGGTGCAGGTTAAAACTGAAACCGAGTCTCAAGATATTTTGACTGCAGCAAGCGTTTCTTTTAAAATAGGTATTAGTTCAGGCTTGCTTGAGGAATGGAAAGGAAATATCTGCAATGTGGGTATGTGGACATCAGCTTTAACTACAGCTCAAGTCAAATCTATTATGTATAAAAAATATGGAGGCTTAAACACCTCAGAAAAAGCAAATTTAGTATCATGGTGGAATCTTAGTGTAAATGCTAAAGATTTACATGGTGGAAATCATGGGACACTCTCATAATGGCAGCTACTATAACACAAAATTCAAAGCCTTTACACCCAAGAGCATTAGATACCTCTGGGAATAACAATCATGGTACTGCATATACAGGTCAAGCATTAGAGTTTGATGGGGTTACTGATTATATATCTCTATCTGACTTGATAAATTCTGGTATTTCAATGTTAACTACTTCAGGAGCACTTTCGTCTCAAGACAATAGAACTTTTGCGTTTTGGCATAAATCAAATGGGTCTATAGCTTCTACTCAGCAAGTTTTTTCTGCTGCTGCTGGAGGTGGAGGTACTGGGATAGGTATAGGCATTGCAACTGATGGAGATATAGTTGTTGAGTTGAAGGCTGGAAGTGTACGGCACACAGCACGCTTTACTGCTGGTATGGGTGATAGTACTTGGAAGAGATATGTAGTAGTTTTTGATGCAGTAAATAAGGCTTTCTTAGTATATGTCGATGGTGTTTCAATTACAGCCAATTTCGAACAGAATGTAGGTGGTTGGTCGGGAAGTTCTACATCTGCAACTGGATATCTAGGTTCATTAAACGGGAGTCTTTGGCAACTAGACGGATGGCTATCAGACTTTCAATGCTGGAATGCTGTATGGACAGCCTCCGATGCATTATATGATTATAATAATCCTGAAACACTAGCTTTAGATACCCCTAGCACTTCTCTCACTTATTCAGACCTCAAGCTATGGTATCTTATGAACGATAGTACAAGAGGTCAGCAAATCAATTTAATGGATGGTGCTAATACAGGATTGGGGAGTGAAGCACTAACCAATGGAGATTTTAGCGATGCGTCTGTTTCTGATACTTGGAATGGGTCTTCAGAGGTAGCTCTAGTAGGCTGGGGGTCTGGTCAAACTCATACTGCAGATAATCATGCTATCATAACTGATGGGAAATGCAGGCTTATTAGCACAGGGTCAAATATAGACATAAGGCAAGACGGTTCTTTAATTGTTGGACAAACATACTATTATTCAATTGAAGTCACTAATGTTACTTCTGGGCATATCACCTTAAATGCAGGCTATGATGTGCTAGATGCTACTGATATCGGGACTTACACTGGTTATTTTACAGCTACAAATGATATGTTTTATATTAAGAGGAATGGGTCTGGTGGAGTCTGTGATGTAACATTTGATAATGTTTCAGTCAAAGCCATAAACGCCAAAAATCACGGCACTTCTAAATTCTATGGGGAACAGCTATGGGCAAATGATGAAGCCTTGCTTAGTACTGATTATGGAAGTGAGCTTGCAGATTTAAGTGATTTTTCTTCGACTGTTGGAGTGACTGTAGATGGCTCAACCATAGTTTTTGACGCAGATAATTCTAGTGGAGCTCAAACTAAACTTTCACCTATAAGTTATAATATGGGTTCTTATTATAAAGTAACTTATACAATTAGTGGGTATTCTGGTTCAGGCAGCTTTAGAATAAGCGTTGGCGATAACCTTGGAACATCAAGAACAGCTAATGGAACTTATACAGATGTTTTACTTAGGTCTGCAGGTCTTGCTAGTACTTATTTTTATGCTTCAAGTACTTTGACATGTGTATTATCATCCTTATCAATAGTAGAAGTAGGTTCTGCAAGTGAATTAAGAACTGGCTCTGAAATAGCAAGTGGTGCATTGACCTATAATAAATGGTATGCAATAACTGACCAAGGAGCTGGCAGCGAATTAGCTGCTAATGGAGGATTCGAAACTTTAAAGAGTGGAGAATCAGGGAATACAGCTGGTACTGTGACTGATTTATTTGATGACTGGACAGCAGCACTTGGTGGTTCTTCCACAATAGAAGCTGACACTGATGTTAGCCCACAAGCTGGTACATACTCCTGTAAGATGACTTATAATGGGGGGCAGTCATATATTCGTCAAGATGTTACTACTGTCGCAGGCAGGCAATACCAACTTCAATTTTATACTAGAGGGGATGGTAGTAAGAGTGGACATATAAGAATAGGTCAAACAGATGGTGGTGGAGATATACTAGCAGAAGAAGATATAGGGCATACTGCAGCAAGTTGGACTCTAAAAACTTATACATTTATAGCTCCTGATACTAGTACTAGAATTTATCTGTATACCGATACATCGGCTAGTTCTGTTTGGTATGATGCAGTAACTGTTGGACAAATAGTAGATTTTACTGATTATGGAGCCCCTGACAATACTGTTGGAACAATGTTTTTAGTGAGTCATACTGACGGGAGTAGCGTACCAACTATGGATTCTGCTAACAAGGCTTGGTTGCTTGACTTGTCATGGAGTGGTTATGAAGGTAATACATATTCTATTACAGAAGAAGAAAATGCATTAAGGTTGAAGATTCTCATGGGTAGTACATCTACCAATGGTTTAAAAATTACTTTTAGTAGCAGTTATACTGAATTTGCTAGTGCTTTTGTAGTAGGGCGACAATATAAGTTTACTTGTCAACTAAAAGTTACCTCAGGAGATAGTACTAATATATACATTAATAATGGGTCTACTTCTACTAATTTAGGGTCATATGACAATACTAGCTTTGGGACTGTAACTACTACATTTACAGCTCAGCATGCTACTAATTGCTTTCTTGCATTGCAATCACTTAGTGCAGGCGATGAGGTATGGATTAGTGACTTTAGCATTATAGAGCAAGGCTTTGCTACAGGCTGGACAGATGCAGATGCTCAACCAACAATACCACAACTTGGATTCCAATCATATAATCAAATGGCATGGTTTGATGGAACTGCTGATTTCGCAACCATACCATTACCAACTGTATTTAATGATATTCCTAGTAATGATATAACAGTGTCAGCTTATATATTCCCTAATGATTTAATTGAGGTTTCTCCTTGGGTACGAATAGTAGAGTTTGCATATGATACAAATAATTTTGTTCAGCTTAATATATTTGATGATAATGAACTCCAACTATCTGTAAAAGATGCTGGTACAGGTCGTGCAGCTGGGGTAACATCAACTATTTCTACAGGGGAATGGTATCATATAGTCGGCGTATGGGATGCTAGTGCCAATAGCCTTGCTCTATATGTGAATGGAGTTTTACAATCAGGTGCAGGAGATACTGCTGCAGGTTGGGGTGGGACGCAAAGTGGCTATATAGGGAAAAGAGGAAGTGGAGGATTTTTTGAAGGGGCTATAACTGAGGTTGCCGTATTTAATGATGCTTTTACTCTTGCTAAAGTCCAAGAACTGTACAATGATGGCGAAGCATTAGATGCTACATTACATTCAAGTGTGGCTAATCTATCAGGATATTGGAGAAATCAAGGGGCAACTACTTGGACAGACCTATCTACTAATAGTAATAATGGTACTGCAACAAGCGTATCAGAATATTTAACTTTACCTGAAGGAAACAATGGTAGAGATACTCAAGGGTTCTTGATGACTAGAAATAGAGTTGGTTTAAACTTATCTGGTATTGGTAATTATATTAAAGTCCCAATTAATCATACATTCGGAACTAATGATTTTAGTTATGGGTTCTGGTTTAAGATTCAAGATGGACAAGGCATGTATATGGCAGGGGTTCAAACTATAGGTCATGCTGGTGGCGTAGGATTGACAATGGATGCTGGTAATGGAAAAATACGCTCTAGACCATTTGGAGCTACTGCAGTATATACATCAGCTGCTTATGATGATAATGAATGGCATTATGCTCATCATAATATAGACAGAAGTGCCAATGCTATTCTTTATATTGATGGGGATACAGCTGTATTAACTCAAGACATATCAAGTGATTCAGGTGATTCCCTTTCTACTGATAGTTGGTATATTGGAGCAGAGAATGGAACAGGTAATTATTTCGATGGAATGATTGATGACTTGAATGTATATAGCAGTCTATTGACAACAACCCAAATAGCAAGAAATTATAAAGCAGGAAAGGCAAGGCATAGAGACTAATGGCTTATGAAATGTACATATGTTTAAATAAAGCAACCTATGAGAGTGCAATACCCTCTGAGTTGCAATCACAATTAGGATGGACTAATTATACCTATGATGAAGATGGTGAAGTAGAAAGTTCTACAGTTTATACACCTACTTGGAAAGAAGCTGCATTTAAAGGTAAATTAGGTGTACCACGAGAATCGCACGATAAAGCCTATATTATTGTAAAAGGTGCATTCTCCCTACTTACAGGAGAAATGTCCGCTATCATAGCTTTAGGGGCCTCACAGAGCTATCCTAATAATAGTGTATTAACTAAGGCTGAAGCACAAACCTTATCTAATAGTGGAACATTTACAGGTGAGTAAGACTGTTACATCTAATAAGGTGGGACAACCTTGGTCCGGCAGTAAGCCTGATAATAGGCGTAAAAAGAATACTGATAAGAAAGGTAAGAAGTAATGGCAGATATAGCAGATAATGTAAATGAGTTATTAAATGTTGCTTCTACTTCTGGTACTGCAGGAAGCTTGCAGTATTCTAATTCTACTGGGGATATATCTTTTTCTTCAGCATGCAATGAAGTTGCAGCAGCATTGCCTGTAGAGGTATTGCTTCCTGTGGCTACTCATACTACAACACTTACAGCTATTAATCCTCGTAGGATATTGCAAGTTAAGCGTACTAATAGTGGTGTTGACAGAATATGTAGAGAGCTTGATGCAACTGAATACTATAAAGCAAGTGACTCTAACTCTTTATATCATATTAGTACTAATGAAGCAAATTATCCAGCATATTTTGTAGAGAATAATGAAGCTAATGATACACAGCGTGCAAGTACAATACAGGTTCTTCCTAATGCTACTGGCGTGAAAGTATTATGTTATGATGCAAATCTTAGTCGCGATTTAAGTGCTGCATCTACAGATGGCACTCAATTAACAGGACTTCCTGAAAACGCATATCAAGCAGTTATATACAAGACTTGCATTAACATCTTAGTAAAGCTTATTAGTGATGCTGTGCAAGATGATGAAGATTCAGAGATGTTACAAATGCTTAATAATCAAGCACAATTATTACAAGGTTTATATGCATCAGCATTAAATGCTGCAGGGGCCAATATGGCACCAGAAGGAGCTTAAATGAGCAAGCAAGAAATGATAGAGCTAGTTCAACAACATCACCCTTATATGGGCATGAAGGAGATTATTAGGCTTTTAAATAGAGCTAAAGATAACTTTTGCATGGAAAGCGAAGTTGTAGAGGACTCTTGGACTATACTAACTGACATAGACCAAAGGCATTATGCTCTTGATAACAATATATTAAAAATTAAAAAAGTTACCTTAAATGACGTAGTTATCCCCAGGCTTACTGGGAATATACCTATTGATGATACTACAGGAACGGAGTCGTAATGGCTGTTGATAAGGAAAGATTCTGGTATACAGAAAATAAGAAAATAGGTGTTGTAGAAAAAGATGGAACTACAACTACTACTGATGGAGTTATTAGCCAGTATAAATCAATATCAGAGGAAAAGACATTAAGGTTGTTTGCAATATCTGTAGATACAAACCTTACTGATACTTTAAGTGATGCGGCTTTTACTAATATACCATCGCAATTTCATGAAGCAATAGTATTTAAGGCTATCGCCTATGGTTATTTAGACCCACGTAATATGGAGATGAATAATGCAGCTAATTTCACTCAAATGTATGACCAAGGGGTTAAACGTGCTAAGAAATATGTACGTTCACAAAATATTACTTCTGGTCAAATAACACCACACGAATTTTAGGATAATATATGGCAACTTGGAATAGAGATGGTGTACCTCAAAGCAGCACAGATACATATGGTGATGTAACGATAACAGGCTCACTTGGTATTGGGACTACATCGCCGGAGCAGATACTTCATTTAGAGGGTGCTGGAGATGTTGGACTTCTAATACGAGCTGATAATAATGATTCTGGGGAAAATGACAATCCTCTTATTGCATTACAACAAGATTATTCTGCCGCAGGGGCCACAGGTACCCTAGTTAATATGAATATAGGGATGGTAGGACTTGCTGGTGAAATATATACAAGCTCTCTTGCTAATGCGAGTTATATTCAAGCACAAGGTAGCTCTAATAGCGGAGTTAATACTGGAATAATGCAATTTGTAACTGGTGGCAATAATGGACAAGATACATCCGCGTCTGCAGTTACTGGAACGGCAAGATTGACCATTCTTGCTGATGGTAAGATAGGGATTGGAACTACTACTCCAGATGCCCGCCTTGAACTTACAAATACATCTAATGATGAAAAGCCACAATTCTTTATTACCAATACATCTACTACAGCTGCTCATGATGGTGGTGAAATTCGATTTATCAGAGAAGACCCTGGAGCTAATTTAACTACTAATGGGCTATCTTTAGGCGACTTAAAGTTTGTTGGAAAAGACCAAGATGGCGATATTATTACTGGTGCACTTATTAGAGGTTATGTAGATGGAACAAGTGCTGAGGCTAATGACATCCCAGCTGGTCTAAAATTCTTTACGAATCCTGGTGGCGATGATGTTAATACAACAGCTAGATTGCAAATCGATAAAGATGGAGCTGTGACTACTACAGGCACTATAAATGGGGCATCCGCTACTGAAATGGGCTATCTTTCAGGAGCAAGTTCTGCTATTCAAACACAGCTTAATTCCAAACAAGCAACATTAACTTATGGGCGAAGTTCTGGTAATGCGTTAAAGATTAGCGCTGCAGCACAGCCTTCTGATGGAGACTTATTAATTGCAAATGGTACAGACGTATCAGGACGAGCAATAGG
>Ga0316202_10001192_pt1 | contig 21411 bp, 19 predicted proteins | sample 3monrhotite_MG_FD_204934 | JGI IMG/M metagenome (GOLD analysis project Ga0316202, IMG submission 204934) | Microbial mat bacterial communities from mineral coupon in-situ incubated in ocean water Damariscotta River, Maine, United States -... | ecosystem: Environmental > Aquatic > Marine >... | reverse complement strand
CTGCAGGTAAAATAAATATTCTCTTACCACCCCACCAAGGAATATCATATCCCAAGATGTGCCATTTATAATCTATTGGTTTGTAAATTGTTCCTTTATTAACATAATTAAGTGCTGCTTCATAACAGAATGTTCCTATTAACCAACTACCAACACCTAACCAAAAGAATTTGGAGAAAGATGCTTCCATCAGAAATGCTATAATTACTGCTCCCCATATTCCTACATTCTCTAATATTCTCCACCCATGATAATCCATTATACCATTTGATTTATTATTAGGATGAATAAGTTTATTCTTATTCTTTCTTGCTTTAGTACTCCAAGTCCAACCTTCAGTTACACCTTCACTAAACCAATATAAGATTATAAGTAAACAAAATAAAATTTGTAATATCATTTTTTTTCTCCTATAGAACCATCCACCATGCTGCTGCTATTTCAACAAACAAGTCGGTTCCAGTATTCCATGCCCATTTCTTTTTAGTACCATAAGTCTCTTCTGTACCTTCCACGAAGTATTCAAAAATTTCCCATGCCACTCCGATAATGACAACCCACATCACTGCCCAAAAATCAGAACTACCTAACCATTGTGCTATCTTAGCAATAAACAGACCTGCTGCTAAGTGATAAGATGTCCACCCATCAAGTGCTCCCGATGAGAGTTGCCATTGATAAAACTTTGCTATCGGGTTATTCATATTAGTCCTTTCTACTTGCTTCCAAACATTTTAGAAAAGAAGCCTTTCTTCTTTCCCTTCTTGCCTTTCTGTATTTTCTTACCCTTCTTCTTTTTCTTCTTTTTGATTTCTTCCATTCCTGCCATCTTCATATCTGAAGCAACAACAGTCGGAACTGCACCAAAGAATATAATCAAAGAAAGTATTCCTGTTAGTATTGTTTTCATTACACGCTCCTTGCGTTTATCTATTAATAAAATTTTTTTTAGTTACTTTTTTTCTTTTTCCACTTGGATTTCCAAGAACCCCACTTTGAGCCTTTCTTTCCTTTACCTTCTTTACCTTTGACTTTCTTACTCTTTTTCTTTTTCTTTTTCTTTATTTCTTCCATACCAGTATTATTATCCATCGCAGATAAAGTAGGAACTGAACCGAAAAAAATTAGACCACTTAATATTAGTTTAAATACATTTTTCATTTTATTGCCTTTCTATAGTTACCAACCAACGAACTGATAGTTCATACCGAACTTAATATCATATGCTGGTCTTTCCCAATAATATAAATATCTTCCTTCTGTGAAGACACCTAAATTATCTTTTATTTTTACTCCAAATATTGCACCAAAGTCATAGTCATTCCAACTATGCCACATTGGTTCCATCAACATAAATTCACTTGGGTCTTTATCTTCTTCTAAATGAGTTTGATAATGAGCCGCATTATGATAAGCATAATCAGTATGTCCATAGTGCATAGGTAACCAATTACCCCAAGTATGTATCCACCAATTCTCATCATAGTGATAAAAATCTAATCCTAATATTAAAGATGTTTCACTTTGATATCCCAAGTTTTGTTTCTTATCATTAATATATCCTTCTAACATTCTTGGAAAGTGGTAGATAAAATATTCTCTATCTGTATAAGCAAATATACGACCATCTGCATCTCTCCACAACCAATCGTGTCCCCAATACTCTCCACCTTCATTCCAAAAAGGCCCCGAACCTTCAATTCTTCTAAGTTCCCCCGTTTGAGGGTCTATTTCAAATAATTCATTCTTTATCCAATTACCATCTTCATCTTGCATTGTTGGGTCGTACCACATATTATCATCAACATTAAATGCGTCTTCAGCAAAAGCCCACCATTGACCTTTATACCAAGTTGTATCTAAAACCATAGCATCAAATCCATATACAGGATGTTGTCTATGTTTTAGTCCGATTGATAAATGTAATTTATCATTTAAAACTTCAGGTGTTAAATGTATTCTAATATCTGCTTGACCATAAGCAATATCTTCTAAACCTAACTCTGTCCAACCAACTTTAGCCATTGTCCAATCACCAATGTATCGTACCCAATACTCTTGATTAAGATATTCATTTCCCCATTGACGACCTTCTGACCATTTAACTAAATATTCCCAACCTTTAACAGGTCCGAATGTAGCACTTTCATTAGAGTTTTGTTCTGAACCATCATACCAAACTCCGCCTTTACCTGCAGACTTAACTCCTCTTTTAGCTTCATATTGAAATCTACCAATTTTACGAAGACCGAATGATGTTTGAAAATCAGGTTTTAATTCTCTTTCAGTTCTTTCTACTACTAAGTTACCCGTAGATAATCCTCCGACAATAGCAAATCTATCGTCTTGAAATCTTGGTGCATTTAAACTAAAACTACCATAAGCAGTTGAGTATTTAAAAAACTTCCATAGTTCGTTTTCACCAAACAAAGATGATGTCAGGACTAATCCCAATATAATTTTCTTTAACATCTGTTTTCTCCTAACTTATTTATTAACAATTGCAACCACAATCACAATCACAACAATCACAACACTTACACATAGTTTTCTCCCAGTTAAATTTAAGTTTTCATAGATAAATATCAAACAACCTATAAAGTTTTATATTTATACATCAAATCTAACTGAAAAAGTATATGAAATGTCCTTATTATTTGGTAGTGGTTTGGCTAATTTACCGATTGCTACGAGTTGGTAGTCATCATTGTATAAACCTATTGTAGTTATGTATGGTTCAAAACTTGAACCTGTGGCAAAATCTTTTAGATATTCAGAGTTTATATCGTTTTCTTTTCTTAGAGATGGGTTATTACTAATCATAAATTGTCCCTCTCTAACCGTACAAATTGTTTCATACTGATAAAAAGACACTTTGTTATCAAATTGTACATTCCAACCATTTGACCCAGTTGCTATAAAAACCTTATCGTATGAACTTGATGGATTTGTAACTGCCATTGCTCCGTCTTTGTAAAATACATTTCCTATTTTATTTGTACCAGACGGGTTCTCGTATAAATTTTGTATGTTATTATAACTCAGACTTGAACTGTATAGTCTTATATCGTCCATAGAACCACTAAAAGAATCATCCCAAACATTACCCCCACCACCTCTACTTGCAATAAATAAATCAGATTCATTACGAGTATTATCGTCTGTACTATCGGATGAACTTGCGTGCATTACACCATCTACATATATTTCTAAAGAACCAGTATTTCTTTGTGCTACAACATGATGATATTGACCATCATTAAAAGATTGTGTAGTCATTGTACTTGGTGTATACATACCACCTCTTCTTGAAAAATTTATTTTTCCTTTATTAGCAGATGTTTGATTAAATGTAGTAAGTTCAAATGGAAATTTTGATGATGTAGTAAAACTTTCTGAAATTATACCTGGTTGATTTTGTTGATTTTCTCCACCAATATTTTCATTTATTGTTGCTATACCATTACCATTTTTTCCTACTATAAAATTAGATGAATTTGTAGTATATGATTGCGATGGTGGTATTTTTACCCACATGGATACTGCGAAATCATAATCTCTTGGAAAGTCAAAATATTTAGAATCATCTACTTTACCATAACACTTTGAACCACTAAACTTTGCTGCTAATCCCCATTTTCCAGTTTCATATGAAATATTGTAAAGTTTTAAATCAGTATCTTCTCCGTTTTTTGCAGTCATACCTTTTTTATCATTTGATTCAAAATACTCTCCAAGTTTTTTGTTAGTATCTTGTAATTCTAATGATAGATTCATACCATCAATGAACTCCCCATTGAAATTAAAATGAGTTACTAAAGAAGATGATGGTGCTAAATTAGTTACAGAGTTGTCAATCAAGTTTCCTTTTTTATCATCACTAAAAGTTCTATCTGTTCCAGTACTACTATCAGTTATGTTAATGGTTCCTGGTGTAAATCCCTCACCAACTACATTATATGGAACTGAAATTAAATTTACTCTTGAACCAAGAAATCTATCTTCTTCATCGTTATTACCACCAAAACTTTCGTATGGATTTTGTGAACCATAAAATCGTTGTTTTATAAAATGATAATTAACATCAACACCATCTCCATTTGATGTCAAACCATAATCAGTTCCTAACGAATCTCTGTTATATGCTGACGAAGAAATGTTATGTAGATAAAAACCTTGTTCTTGAAATCGTGATTGTTTATATACACCACGAAATAACATTGACCCATTGTTTGTATATGTATCGTCTGTTATAGATATAGTTTTTGTCGCTACAAAGGGTGTTACCTGAAAATCACTTGGGTCTATTGATTGGAAAACTTTGATATCCATATATAGTCATATTAGTAATCAAGTTTAACTTTCACTAACAATTCTTTTGCAAATGATTTAAGTTGAGGTTTAGATAATTTTGCTGTAGCCAAGAGTTGATTTGCATCATCATATAAACCTACACTTGTTATATATACTCTTGGGTCATCTTTCATTGTTGAAAATCTAAACGAACCATTTGAACCACTTGTAAAGGTAGGATTGTTTGAATAGTTAAACTCTTGGTTTCTAACTCTAACAAAGTAATGAGTTGATGTTACATCTTCTTCATTCCTTGCTTGGAATCCACTTCCTGCTGCTCCTGATGCACTTACTGCTGAAAAGAATTTAAAATGATTGTCGTTATGTACACTTGAACCAGAACCGATACCACCAGTAGGGCCACCAGTTCTTAGACTAATGTCCATACCATTTCCTGGTCTAAACTGACCTGCGTTAAATATCAACACCCCTTGGTCTGGGTAAAATAATCCAACACCACCACCAGTTTCTGATGCTGCTGCTGTCTTGATTCCTGATGATATACTACCACTAACAATATTAAAGACTCTACCTGCTTCGTTAATTGTAGGATTGGTTGTTGCTCCACTATCATCAATAAAAGTTCTAAGACCACCTTTATTTTCTGTTCCAGAACTACCACTAAGTGTTAACTGCCAATTACCTGGGTCAACTTTTTCTTTTTGGCGTGCTCTTTCAAAGTTTAAGATAAAAATTTCGTCTGTATTTACAGAACCTTCCATTGTAAATATTCCATCATTTGCTGCTAATAAAGTTTGTGAGTATTGAGAGTAAATAGCTTTAGTTGGTTTATCTACATTTACTATTTGAGAACCACTACCTTGTCTATGTCCATATGCTACAGAAAATTGAACTGCTGAACCAGAAGAACCAAGTGTTAGATTAGATACATCTAAGAAATATCTTCCAGTACTTCCACTCTGCGTTGTATTGATGAAGAAATTAGATAATGTTCCAGTTCCATCTGACCATATGCCTGCTGATACTGCTTCTTTTACATTTCCAACGACATCTATTGCAGTATCAAATCTTGAGAAAACTTTACCATTGGTCATTCTTTTCTTTTCTTGCTCAATAGCTCTCAATCTTTCTTGAACTTGTGATTCTACCAACGCTTGTATATTTACATTTCCAGCAACTTTGTTTTTGAATCTCTTCGTTTTTTTACCCTTCGTACTCTTTAACTGAAGATTACCAAGATTAGATGAGATGGTAGGTTCTACTGCTTGTGCTGCTTCCAGTGTTTGTTGTACGAAATCTGCTACTGCTTCTTGTGGGTCTTGACCCGAGGCTGCTGCTTCTTTCGCTATGTTTGCTAAACCCTCTGCACTCATGTTCTGCATATTCTGTGCCATTATCTACTCCTCACTTATGATGTCGTGTTTTCTACTATTAGTTTCTTAGAAGTGACATTAATTGATGCTTGACCACCAGTCTCATTACCAATAATAGTTAATTTTGTTGTTAAATCTGCGTCTGTTTGAGTTTTGTAACTCAATGAAAATGTTAGACCCGTTACAGACATACTTTCTCTCACTTCGGAGTCTGATAAGAATGTAGGTTGTGTTAATGTATCTCCTGCTGGTGCTGGAGTTTGTACCTCAAGTGTTGCGACATCACTATTATGTAATATTGCGGTATATCCAAGATTTGAATTAGGTTGGAAAATATCACCTGGTGTAGAGGTAACAGGTTGTACTGGAATATTGATATCTTGTGGCCCGTTTAATGTTAATGCCCCACCTGGTATCTTAATCTGTGGTATTCTTGGTGTACCTTTTGGTAAGGTGACTAATTTATACCTCATTGTTGTAGTCTCGTCAGGTGACGCTTCTAACATTGGTAAATTTTCTATTGCTATTCCATAGTAATCCGTACCGAGTGGATGTGCTGGATTATACAATGAATAATCTATTTCATCGTCTGCTAATGCAAATTTAGTAATGTTAAATTGGTTATTGCCTTTTGCTAATAACTCTCTTCCTTTTTTCGTTAGTATAGCATCAACTATGACTGAAGAATTATCTAAATATCCCATGATTTTGTCTCCGAATTATGTAATTTTAATCATAAATAAATATACAAGTTGTTAGATTTTTACTCATTTTACTTCACTTTTAAATTACCACCTTTGAATCCAGGTTTCTGTACCTTAAGTTTATTAGGATTCGTGGTCTTAACTTCTACTACTGGTCCACCATCTATGGTAGTTTCATCAGTATTTTTGGTTCCTATGTAAAATATCCTATCTTGACCAGGTTTATAATCTTGAAATTCTGCAAACTCAAGTGATTGTGAATATGCAAAAAAGTGATTATTTAAGTATCCAATTCTTTGGTCTATAGAAGCACTCAAAGAGGATGAAAAAAATAAATTTTTCTTTTGTCTTAAAACTGATTTTCTTGAACCAGTTATCACACTACCAATTGGTTGTACTTGGTCTGGTCTAAGTGTTGAATAAAAATATTGGTCATTAAATTCACCACCATTTGCAACAGTGCCAGATTTAGATGGTATTAATATTCTTGGGTTGTAAATTGAACTATTTTGAAAAATACTTCTTTCATCTTTAACAAAATTACCATCTATATCAAAATCAGTTTTACTTGATGTGATGAAACCAACAAACTTCCTACTCTCACCAACCAAGTTTGATATTTGAGTAGTATCAAAACTACCAATGAAATTTCTTTTTTCAGATTTAACCTCTTTTATAAGTTTTGTTTCAATAGTACCTCTATAACTTATAGTGTTTCCAAATAGTTCAGTAACTAATGTTTTATCAAATTCTCCTATAAAACTTCTCTTACTTCCCTTTGGTACTATTATACCATTCTCTTCACTACCAACATCTATCGTATCACTAAAGTTTCTTTGTGATACTACTGGTTTGTTCATTACCTTTTGTTTATTTCTTTCAAGTATATGTGACTCAATATAAAATCCAACCGTACTCTTAGTTCTTGCAGGTAACATCTTTTTTATCTGTCTAAATAAAGATTTATCAAACCTTGAGATTGTTCTGATAAATAAACTATAATCAAATGCTCCATTATATCTTTTGAAAAAGTATTCTTTTAAATTAACTAATTGTGAATACTCTGGTTTATATTGGTCATCTGGATTAGCAATAAAACCATCTAAATCTCCACCACCCAAATCAAATAAAATATCTCTATTTATCATTTCAATTGGTGAAAAGAAAACACCAAGTTTATTAGAGTCTACTGGAGCAAAGTCAAAAGCACTAACTTCACTTCTTCTAAATGGTGACAAGTTTCCAAACTCTAAACTACTTGATTCAATTCTAATTTTAGTGCTTGATAATCTTTCTGGTCCAATATTTGGAACTGGGGTAAAATAAGTTTGTTCATCAAATTCAAAATCACCATCTCTGTTTCCAGTAAATCCAGACATTGTTGCGTATCCCCATAAATCATCTCTGTCATACTGACCATCAAGAGAGAATGTTGGGTTTGTAGCAAACTTAGAAGATGATAAGAAAGACCATCTACCAAGTAAATCACCATATGAACTTGTTAAATTATTACTAATTATTGCTCTTGGTGATAGTGTATGTGTATCTACAACACTACTACTTAATGCTACCTTCCAAAATCGTATTTCTTGAAACGACCCAGATGCTCTTTTAGTTATAATACTACTACCAGAAGTTGATGCACTTCCAGAATATGTAGAAGTTGTATCATTACCAGTACCACCAAAAACCACTCGTGTATCTGTTGACCATTGTTGAAATAAATTATTATGTTCAACGGAATCTAAATCTAATGAAAAAGAAGAAGTTAATGCAATCTTTCCATTGTTAAATTTTTTAACATGAATATCAAACTTATCTACAAATTGTCCAGTTTCGTTTGTTCGTTGTTCTCCACTTGATGAAAGTCTTGTTACTGCTATATTATAGTGTTCATTTTCAAATATAGGTAATATTGAAGATGATTCAAATACATACCCAGAACCACTTTTTACTGCAAAGAAAACTCTTCCTAAATCTTCGTCTGTTCTGTCTTCAGAAAGATACCCAATTCTCCAATGGTCGTTACTTGCAGTATTTCCATCATTAGCACTAACAATTGTATAGTTTTCGTTTTTTGATAATTTTCTTCCTTTAAATCTAAACTCAACTGTGTTTGGATACAAATCATTTCTACTACTTGTTTTCCAAGGTATAATTATTTGGTCATTTTGACTTACTCTTGCTGAAGCATCAAAAAATGTTTCTTCAATAAAATCGTCTTTAGATTTAATTGGTTTAGGGCCACCATACTCTTTTATCCGTAATACATCTGTAGGTATACCATAGCAATTTATTAATGCTCTAAGTGCTCTTTCGGTTCCCTTTCCTTTATATAATAAAGGTAAGTTATTTAAAATTCTTTTTAGTATCTCTTGAGTTACTTTTTTCTTTGGTATAGACTCCAATGCACCAGTTGATTGATAACTCCCAGAAACATCATGTCCATATTCATAGTCCCATATATCATCAAATGTTGTACCACTAAATAATTCAGCTCCCATGTTTTTAGCAACATGATAAATAAGTTCTGCTGCCATACCTTTATCAACACTATTACTTCTATCTGATATCTTGCTTATGTGTGATGCATACTGAAAAAGTAAATCAAAGTGCTGTCCGTACATATTAAAGAAAGATAACATTATATTATTTCTTGGGTCTGACTTTATATGTTCAGGAACATTATTTAGAAATCCACCACCATTAGTAGCATCATATAAACTTGCACTTGAATATTGTCCAACTTGGTCATTTGCATTACCCAACCAATCTATTACTTGTGATGATGTAACGGAGTAATTTAAAAATGGTTTTGTTGAATTTGATTTTGGCCAAGAGGCGTTAAATTTTTGTCCAAAAGAACTACTCTCATAACTTGAACTTTCAAAGTATAAATACTTTTCATAATTTGTAAATTTGTCTATAGTATTTTTTTTCTTTGTTCTTAAATTTGTAACATCTGCTAAAACTTCTGTTGAACCAGTTGCACCACCAGATGCTTGCAAAACTCCAATCTCAGAATCATATGATTCAAGTAGTTCTATTTTATAAACAAAATTTTCTAATCTTTCATGAGCAGAACTATATTTTACAAATTCATTGTAATTACTATAATCTATATTTAATTTTACTCCACTAAAAGAACCACTAAGAACATCTCGTAAAACTTTATCTGAAGTATCTTGTTGTGTACTAATTAAGTCATTAAAAGTTTTAAAACCACCATCATTTCCAATTTGTTTGTTTAAGTCAACATCGTAATTAGGTTTTCTAAGTTTGTTAAATACTCTTGATTCTGGTCCTTCTCTTAAATCAACGATTACTACTTCAGAGTTTTTTATTTTTTGATATACATACCCTTGTTCAAGTGATTGTATAGTTTGTTCTAATGGTGTTGCTAATTTTACTGAAAATTCTGCTATACCATCATCATTCAAAAAACCAAAAAAATTTGTAACTTGATATCTTCTACTGAAATCAAAGTCTATAAATAACTCGTCTATCACTCCCTCATCGGTTATTATAATACCATTATTTCTTGCTACGGCTTTTTTCTCTGCCATAGTACCATCTGGAAAAACCTCAAATGCTGATATTTGGTCATTTACTACTTGACCACTCCCATCTGCCACTTCTCTTGCTGGTTTTAAAATTAACTCATCTCTTGATGTTGAAATTGAATCTATATACAATGCACCAATTTCAGATTCTGGGTGGTCTCCCACTAACAATCTAATATAGTCTATTTCAACTTCAAATTCTGATGAAGTAAATCCAACATCGTTTAATATATCCTTTGTTTGTACATCAACATTGTTATCTTGATTTGGTTTAGTTTTAAACTTTTTTGATGGTTGAGAACTACCAAGATAGTTTTCAATTAAATCATATACATGAAGAAGAACCTTATCAGATTCTTTAGAACCAAAGTTTCCAGAAGGGTAGTTTTTTACAGAAGTAATATTCTGCTCAGAATTTTTTAGACTGCTATCTAATGTTCCTTCAAGTCTTGGTATTTGTGTTTTTTCTGCCATGTCTCTAACCCACTAAATCACTAATATTAAATGAAAAATTACCAGTTACTTTTCTTGATTTAAAAACAAAACTCCCATTATTTTTCCTTACTATGAAATCAAATTGCAATCCAACTGAATATGTATGTGTTGTTGGTAATGGAACTCCCGTTCCACCCACTCCTGGTAAAATGGTTTGTTTATATGGTATCATAGATGGGTTTATACCTAACCTAAATGAATTTCCACCATTTAACATATATACACCATTGTAACCATTTCCATCATAGTTACCATAGTCTGAAATTGCCATAAGGTTTCTATTTCCTGCTGTTCTTGGGTTGTTTCCTTGTAGTAAATCTGATTTGTAAGATGTTCGTTGCCCAGAAACCGCTATATCTGTATTGTAAAGAATACTACCTTGACCACCCGCTTGTGATTTAGTAGTTAATGTTAAATTTGGTCTTCTTCCAAGTTCTGGGCTAAGTATCGGTGTAGATGACTCTACTCCCGCTTGACCAAACCAAGTTTCATCACTTTCTATATAATCATATAACATTCCAGTTTCATATGAAAACATCTGTGTGTTTGATTTAAATCTAACTTGGGAAGCTGACCCTCTTGCTAACATATAAGGATAACTAAGACCACCAATTAAATATTTAATTCTCTGTGGTCTAACTACCACTAATATCTTTTCTTGAATATTGTCTTCATCAATTCCTAATTCATTTGGTACTGAAGAATATGATAAATCTGGAATATCAAACCAAGGAGAATATAATTGACTCTCTATGTCAAATAATACATTATCATTATCTTGTGTTGTAATACCATCACCACCTAAAAATTGTGGAAATGTTGATGGATTGAGTTGAGAACTATCTTCTGTATCAACTTCAAGGTTTCTATCAAATTCTTGTATCTGTGTTACTGGTGTATCTGCTGGAGTGTTTGAATTTATATTTGGAACAAAATTATTAAAAGTACCTATTAAAGAATTTACTTGTTCTAATGTATTATCAGTTACTTCTTCTTGTTCAAGTGCTGACTTTAGTGCATTTATTTTATTGACGATATTATCTGAAAACCCATCTAATGTGTTTACTGCACTTTCTTTTTGGTTTTCTAAAATATTTTTATCTGTAGTCAAACCTTCTACTTCAGTTTGTTTGTCTGTTAAATCAGTCTGTAAGTCTGCTACTTGACTACTTAAAGTATCTCTTTCTATTGTGACATCAGAAAGATTTGTTGATAATGTTGTAATTTGTGAATCGTCTGTATCAATTGTTGTGAATATAGCAGACTTAGTTAATGATTTTGGTGATTCATTATCTTCTATCCCAGCGTTATTTTCACCAGTAACTTCAAATATGTAAACACTTTCTGGTTCAAATGCCATTGTAATGTTTCTATCCGAACCTTGATTACCAATTCGTATACTACCATCTGTAGCAGGTACTTCTCTGTTTGATATTGGTGTACCACTTGAGTCATTTTGAATTACATTTAAATTTAAACCAACACCCTCATTTCCTTCGGGTGTAATCTTGTAAATTGTTATTGTTTTTGATGTAACATTGTTCATAGGACAATTTAAAATTATTTGTGTTGGTAATCCATCGGTATTTAAGTTACCAGTTAATTCAGTAGTTGGTAGTCCCGTATTCTCTACTCCATTAATACCAAATGTTGGTGTAAGTGCTAACGCTGCTCTCAATGCCGCTACTTCACCACTTAACGCTGCATTTTTCTCTACTAAATTAGAATTTTGTGTTCCAAGTGAATCTGAACCCGATTGTAGTAATAAGTTTTCATCAGTTCTTTCACCTAACTGGTCTTGTAAATCTTCTAAACTAATACCAAGGTCATCAAGTTGAGATTGTAAATTTGATATAAACTCTGGATTGTAAAGTGGTGTACCATCTCCAAAAGCATAAACATAACTATTACCAACACTATTTTCTGGATTTTCAAAATTTGTTATTTCTCCAAATGTTGTCTGACCTAATAGTGTTCCTAAAAAAGCTTGTATTTGTTCTGAAGTTAAATTACCACCTTGGAGAAGAGATAACGCATCTCCAAACAAGTCACTTGTTTCAATTGGTGATTTTTGTTTTGAAAACTCTTCAAATTCTGTATTATATAACTTTTCAAAACTCTCTTTAGTTAAATACTCTTTTAATTCTGGATTTCTATCTACAATCTTAAAAAAAGATTTATTACCCTGGCCTTTATCACTCCAAGGTATATTTAACTTTATATTGACTTTTGAGAAGTTTCTTGTTGAAATACTTCTTCTTTTCTTTTTTCTTGCCATAATAATTTAATTAGTTTTTCTTGATTTTAAAGAAAAATCCATCATCGTGGATGTCTATAAGTCCATTTCTTTCAGTTTTTATTAATAGTCTGAAATATCTATTTGGTTGTAACCCATCGGTTCTAATATCAAAATAACTACCATTAGAATCACATGATATTTTTGTATATGATGTGTCGTATGGAACTACAAAGTCATCGGTATGAGCATCTTTTATTGCGTAATAGGAAGATGTTGGTAAATAATTTGTATCTAATGATTGTAAAGTTGTTGTATAACTTCTTGATGGATACCGTTCTCTACCAACGATTCTAAATCTTACTCTCTCACCATCAACATATTCTCTTCTTAAATTTTTAAAGTAGACTATATTATCTTCTGATGTAAGTTCTGATAAACTTCCAGTTGAGAAACTTGTGTCGTCCCATGCAAACTCTAACTTAGGTGGAAAAATAGTATTTGTATCCATTGAGAAAAATGATATTCTACCATGTTCTTCATTAGAAGACTCATCTGAATCTGCTCTCTTTATCATAAACCCATCGTTTGGTCTTGAACCACTTAACCATCCTTTTACAATATCAGTAACATCCATTCTTAAATCTGTTTGTACACCACTAAAACTTTGAGATGCGGCAGAACTTGTGTACCAAGTACCACCACCAATATTTTCATTATAAGAACCCGTTGTTGTTGAATTGAAACTCGCTGTTAGCCAAGTATCACCACTATTTGTATTTGTACTATAATTTCTATATTGCCAACTTACCCCACCAAAACTCTTAGGGTTTTGTAACTTCCTACCAACACCATTTGAAAATGATTCTGATAAAGGGTATGCGTAAATTGTATGGTCGTACGGTATTCCATATTCTTCTGCAACATTTAAGTTCAGATATGCTTTAAATCCTAAATCAATTGTACCATCTACTATAGATGATGAAATTGTAGATATATCGTATTTCTGTACAATACGAGAGTTAAACTTTTTTGGTGTTGATGCTTGTGTTACTACTTTTTCTAATTCTAACACCGGGTCAATCCCAGTGTTCATTGAAGCAGAAACTTCATATAAAGTTGCATCGTTATCTGGAAAAATATGAATAATCATTATGTTACCACCCTACCTTGGATATCTGTGTTAGGAAATTTTACTTCAAATATAGACGGGTCAAGACTTGGATAAACTATGTTATCTCTTGTTGCTTCTTTAATATTGTAAACATTACCAGAGTAATTTGAATCAGTTTCATATTTATTTACTATTTCTAAAGTTGGTATATTAGAAACTCCCTCTGTCAAAAATAAATTTCTTTGTAAATCTGCAACTAAGATTGGTTGATTTATTTGCCATTTATCAATCTCAAAAAAACTTTTTATAGTATCTATACATCTTAATAAAACTACGTTTGCATTTTCTGTTGGTATTGGTACTACATCAAAATTTACTCCGATATTAATAATAAAAGCATCTTTAATATTTATTGCATCAGTTAACATTCTATATTGTCCAATGTAATTTTTTAAATTTGTCTTTATCGCTTGGTTTACATTTATTAACTTTTTATCTCCAGTATACCCAAGAGTGTATAAATTCATTGCTAATGGATTAGCAACTCTGTTAAGTGTTTTTTCATCATTTTCTTTTTTCTGTTGAACTTCACTTTCATTTAATTGCTCGTCTTGAACAATATATGCTTTCATCACTGCCCCAAGTCTCGGTGGCATAGTATAAGTTCTAATTATAAAATCTTCTTTAGTAACAACCCTACCTTGTGCTGCAAAGTTTGCTAATGCGTTCTGTTTTATCTCATCAAGTGATTCTGCATTTCCACCACCAGTTGCTGGTTGTTCGTTATTAACAACAACAGATGCTCTTGCAGTTGCTATCTTAGTGATATCCTTTCCAAAATCATCAATAGTAGTTGAGATTGCTTTTACGGTTGTTATATCATTGGATGCTACATTTGTTTGTAATCCACCACCTACTAAATATGTAAATGTTAAAGTTGTACTACTTGGAACTTGACCATATGTTCTTGTGTACATAAAATTTGATGGGTCAACATTTGTATCAACACTATTTAATCCTTCGGGTAAAGAAGACCCAACATTATCTGGGCTTGGTATGAGAAATGCATCTGGGTCATTTGATATACCACCACCAAATTCTATATTTGTCGTGTTGTCTGGATTTATTCGTGTAGTAAATCTACGAGATGATTTCTTTAATCTTAAAATATATGGAGCAGTATCGTTATATTGTGCTAACTCAGTATCAAATTTTGCTGTATTTTCTACTTCTTCAAATACCGTTTCTTGTCCTAAAAATGGAACTTCATACCATTTGTTATTATCACTATCTACACATTTTATTATTCTAATAACATTATTATCTGGTAATTTTGATGTACCAAATTTTACAGGTGTTCCATAAGTAAATGCTTGTGTTTTTAAAGTTGCTGCCGTTGCTTGTACTTCTTTTTTTAACAAGTAAAATAATGGTTGACTTGTTCCTTCTTCAACAGAATAAACACTAACATTAGTAGTGTCTACACTACTACTAACTGAAAAATTTAAATCTTTATCTGTAATAAATGTTGCTGATGGGTTTGATGTTGAAGAAAACTCACTACCTTGATTTATTGTTAGAGCATAATCATAGTCTGGTTTTGAATTTACTCCACTACCTTTTACTGGGATAGTTTGATAAAGTTGTAGTCTTACTTTAGCAGGTGAAGTTACTTTAGGTTTATACCCAAGTGACTCTGCTATCTCATATACATTTTTTCTCTGTTTAGCATGTAATAATAAATTTTCACGAACTGCATTATCAATGTAGTAATTTAAAACATCTCCTACATATGCTGCCATTTCAATAAACATCATACCTGGGGATGCTTCGTTAAAATCGTTATAAGAATTAGGAAAATATATTCTTGCAAAATCAATAAGATTACTTCTTAGTGATGCAAAATCCTTTCCTAAATATTTTACTTCTTTACTTATAGGTTGTATATTTTCAGCCATCTACTTTCTCTCTAACTTTGATTTTCACCATTTGAGTTTACGAGACCATATGTCTCATTTACAGATATAAAGACTTCATCAAAATTTTCTAAATCATCTTTTAATGAAAACCCAATTGCTATCTTTAATATGTTTCTGTCAATATCTTCTGGTGCCTCATTAATAATTATCTCTCTAATCAAAATATATGGTAACCAGTTATCAACTGCTTCAAATATTGATGTTTCTATATCTTCTTTTAATATTTCTGGGTTGTTTGGTTCAAACAATATATTCCATAATGTAGAACCAAATCCAGGATGATTTATTCTCTCACCCTTTCTTGTTAACAATAAGTTAACTAAATTTGCTCTTGCTTGTTTTATCTGAGAATAGTTTCTTTTAAACTGACCTTGATTATCTGGTACAAAAGGTAAATCAATACCAACTGCAACATTTTTGTCAAACTTTGCTGCTACTGGTCCAGGTGTTGCTGGTGGTATATCATCTGGTTCAATAAATATATCAGGTTCTGGTTGATATTGTGCTTCGCCCGCCATTATGGTCTAAACCCCCCTTCACCTTTTTTTTTCTCATCAATCTTTTTCATTAGTCCACTATAGTCTTTAGTCAAAGCATTTGAAACCGCTTCTGGTAAATCATTCATACTCATACCCATACTTTGTGCAGTTTGTTGTGCTACAGATTCTCTTTTACCTTGTGGTGTAAAATCACCATATCCCATCATATTTGCTAAATTAGAACGATTAAATCCTGGTGCATCTTGTGATGCAAAAGAAACTTCTTGTTCTGTAGTTTCTATTGGGTTTCCAATTGAACTGGCAGTCTCGTTTAAAAGGTCATTTAACATAGGATTGTCTTTTACAAACTCTCGTTTTTCTTGTACTGGTTGTACATTTTTCATTCCTTGTTTCATAACTTTTTTATGGTTTACTTTAGGATTCATTGCTTCTTGTATCGCTTTAGTAACACCTATCTTTATTTCTTCTCGTACAACTTTACGAATTAGTGTTTCTAACGCCTTTACTTGTTTTCCCATATTAACCTCCTATGGTATTAGTTTTCCCTTGCCTACTTCTATTCCCCACTTACCTTTATTTGTTCCAGGTATTGGTGGAAATGGTGCCACTATTGTTGCTGGTGATGGTACTGGAGGAGGGCCTGCTATTGTACCCACTCCCGTTTGACCTGGCATACTCAACATCAAAGGGGCAAAATGATTTCCTTCTATTTCTATACTATTAAATAGTTTCAACACAGCAGATGCTACTCTTTTTGCCATCTTTAATTGAGCAACTTCTATTGGTGTACCTGCTTTTATTTCTGATTGTTCTTTCATCATTTCTTTGTAATCTTCAATAAAATTCTTTAAAGGGTCGTCTGTTAGTTCTGGATTACTTATTTTTCCTACTGCAATACTAAACCCAGTAAGAGGAATCAATCCAACTGGAGAAACTGTAGTACCATTAAAGTATCCAGCTACACCAACGGATGGCCCGAATAATACTTTATTATGGTCGTTAACTCCAATAACAATTGTAGTTTTAAAATAATTTTTTAATGCTTTTGCAAATTCCGTTGCTTGTAATTCTCTTGCCCTTTCTATTGTAAACCCTGGTTTTTTTGATTTTACATATGTTTTTACAAATGCAATACCAAGTAAAATTTCAATAGCAGGTTTTATAAATAATGGTTTACCTATATGTTTTCCTCTCTCAGTTCCTTTTATTACACCTTGTGTCCCAGTTGTTACTCCTGGTGGCACTGATGGAATACCTGGTGGTAATTTTAAATTAGGTAACTCCGAATCTGCTATGGATAAATGTGCTTGTGCAAATTTATGTATTACTCTTGCAAGACACACTCCTTTTAAAAAACATGCTGCTTCTACTGCAAACCCAGATGGTAGTTTTGATTGTTGCTTGTAGCATTTTAAAAAACCATTAATCATTCCTTGTTTTAATGCTTCGTTTGTAACTCCAACTCCTACAGAATTAATTCCTGCTAAAGACTTTGATAATTGGTCAAATCCACCTACACTCGGTAACTTTCCATCGTTTACTAATCCTTCAATATCATTATATCCATTTAGAACTTCTTCAGCAGTTTCAAGTGGTGTTTTTCTTGCAGTACTTCGTAGACCACCCAAAGTTTTTACTATAATCCAGTCTGAAAAGTTTCCTTCTGTTTTGTTTTCTACACTTTCTATCTGTAACTCTAAACTACCACTATCGTAATTAGAAACTTTTCCAAGAAAGAAAGAGTCTTCACTACCACTTACTTCAACTCTTACACTTTGACTAACTACTAAAGAACCACTAAATGGTTCTTCTAAAATAAAATCAACAAGTGTTGGGTGTTCTATTGGTATGTCTGTTGTTGTAAACGAAGACCCACTAATAAGTGACATGAATTACTCTCCTAATCAAGTGTATGGTTCTTAGAACGAATTACGGATTTTATCTTTTGTTTTAAAGTTTTGTGCATAATCTCACCAGGATTTCCTGCTTGGTTTGGATGAGGCCCACCACCACCGACAAAAATATATTTTGGAATTGCATCTATAAGTTCTATAAGACAATCTACAAGTTTGTCTCCTAATATCATAGGTTCTTGTGAATTTGATTGTCCAAGTTTACTTTTTTTTGCTTCAAATTTAGCATCTGGAGTAACCATTTTATAAGATGTAATCATTTCTTCTTCTTTTTCATTTGATACGGTTTCCCATTTGTTTGTAACATCAACACTCATGTTACCCGTAGTTACTAATCCTATACCTTGTTTTGCAAAACCCAATAATTTATTATTTCTTGCGTTTAACATTATAGTATCACTATTCATTTGAATAGTTGGGTTTTGTGTATCTAATAACATATCAAAGTCCAAAGTATTTAAAATAGCATCTTCATTATCTAATTCTAAATACGAAACATCTAATACTGATGGTTGGTTTTCTGTTAAAATAATAGTAGAAGAGTCTTTATTAAAATCAGAAGAATATAAATCTCTTGGGTCTAACTCTGTAGTATTTTCTACACTTTGTCCATTACTAATAATTGTTACTGGTTTACCTAAAGTTTCATCAGACCCTTCACTCCACCAATTAGGATTTTCCTCTAATATTTTATCACTTGAACCAAACCTTATGTGTTGCCCAAATCTACCCTCAACTAACACATCACCTTGGTATATTTGAGTTCTTTTTATGTCACCCCTTTCTGTAAAAAACTCACCCAAGTCTTCTATATCTTCTCCACTTGCAAATGGATTACCATCTTCTGGTTTTTTTATATTTTCACTTGAAGTTTCTTCATCTATTTTTTCAGTAGATATATTTGGTAATGAATTGTGATGTGGACTATTCCAAATATTTATATTGGACATATAATACGAGATTTTTCTTTTTGTATTTAAAGTAGAATCACTATTCAAAAAATTTAATACTGGTACAATTTCTCCAGGTATCGGTATTTTTAGTATATTTGAATCAAGTGGTCTTGTTGTATGCTTATATATTTCATCACCTCGTTCTTCTAAAATAGAACTATTTACTTCAGTATATACTCTTCTTACTATACAACAATTTAAATAAGTTTTATCGGGGTCTCCGTTTGCATCTACAATTTGAAATTTTTCTAAATCTGATATTGTTGTCAATGTATGTAATACTTCAGCAGGTTCAATTTCATAAAATAAATCTGGTTCGTTTATTACTTGCTGACTACCAACTAAAAGTTTATCAGATGAGTTTTGTGGTATTGTTTTACTGGACCTTTCTATATATGGTTTAGACATTCGTTGATTCCTTGTCTGACCTTGACTCTAATGAATCTATCTTGTCTTGAACATCAAATGCTACATTTTCTAATTCAGATAGTAATTGTTTCTTTTCATCTTCACTTATCATCTCATGGTCTGAACCACCAGTTTTTGCTTGTGAACTTACAAGTCTTTGTACAATAGTTGCTATCTTTACAAGTTGTTCATCATTTTTTACACTAACATCTAAATACTCTTTTATTAAGGGTACAACGATAGTAGCATCACCAAGGTTCTTGATGAGTGGTTCAAGTTTTTTTATCAATACCTCTATTTGGTCTTTCTTTTCAACAGAGTTATCGTGAATATCTTTAAATAAAGATGAGAGGGTTTTACCCTTAAAAATTTCAAAATCAGACATAATATGTTCCAGTTGTTACTATATATAAATATAAAAGGGCCTGATAAAAGACCCTTTTAAATAACTGAATGTCTATTTGGTGCTATTTAAAATACACCAACAACCCACATTGGTTTTCCATCTTCATCAGTTTTAGTGATGTATTTTACTGGAATATTGTTCAGTTGACCAGCAACATCCACTGCGATAGTACTTCCATCATCTTGTGGGTATACACCACTAACGGAAAGTTTGTAACTTCCTATCAATTCTTGGATGTTTTCTTGGTTTCTTTCATTTACTGTTTTTTTAGCCATTTTACTACTCCTGCTATTTTAGTTTGTTATTATTAAGTAGACATCAATAGGTTAAAATAGGGAACTTATATCAATCTTTTTACCAGAAAACGAACCTGTCTGATAATAGTTTTCACTTATTTTAAGGTAGTGACTCTTCATTGTGTTTACTACTTTTGTAATATGTTGAGTTTTAACATCTGTCATTTCACGAATCATAATATAAAGTGCTTTTTTATTAAAGTTCTCTAAATCACCTCTCCGTTTAAATAACTCAATTACTGCATCTGCAATCTGAATATCCCTTTTCTTACGAAAAAGTTTTGTCAAATTGTCATCCCAGTATTGAACCATGTCATCAACAAATTCTGTCATGTAATCTACTCCATCAACTTGTTTTCTTTCTCCAGTTAGGTTTCTACCATAGTCAAGTCTTGTTATACTATCTGAATTTTTGTACTTCTTGTAGTTTTTATTATTATTTAAGATTAAGTAGTTTTTTGCAACGATACTAAAATACGAAAACGCCTTTCCTTTACCTTTTTTAAATTTGTGTATATTTAAAACAAGAAATGATACTACCTCGTGTTTTACATCGTCACTTGGTACATCAAAATAGTAGAATTTAAAAGTATGAATTATATTCTCTGCTAACTTCTCAAAAGCAGCTCTGATATGTTCATTGTATATTTTATTTCTAATATGTGTTTGGTGTACTGGGTCAAGGTCATTATATCTGCATATTGCATCCTCTGTATCTTGTGTAAAGTATTGTTTCTTTTTTGCTTTTCTTGGCATTTTTACTCCGCTTCTAAGTTAAAGTATTTTGATATTTCGTTTTGTAAGTTTTTTATGTATTTAAAATAAAATCCAATTTCATCATCGGAAGAAAAACTTCCTCTAACATCTATCTCATTTATGTTAGAATTTGTTTGATTTACTTGGTTTCTGAGTTTTTCAAATAGTGATTCATATTGTTCTAATTTCGTGTTTAAGTTGTATATAATATACAACGAAATAATCAATAAAACAAGTAATATTATTTCTATTATCATTTTTTGTCCTTAAACAAATCTCCGAATAAATCTTCCAACCCATCCCCATTTGCATTTTTTGCAACTGACTTGATATCTGTTTTCTTTTTATGTTTTACACCTATAGGTTTAGTTGGTTTTCCTGCTACACTTCTCTTCCATTGT
>Ga0316202_10001189_pt1 | contig 21439 bp, 10 predicted proteins | sample 3monrhotite_MG_FD_204934 | JGI IMG/M metagenome (GOLD analysis project Ga0316202, IMG submission 204934) | Microbial mat bacterial communities from mineral coupon in-situ incubated in ocean water Damariscotta River, Maine, United States -... | ecosystem: Environmental > Aquatic > Marine >... | reverse complement strand
TCCGTAGTTCATCCTAGAATCCGCAGTTGAACGGCCTGTAGAGTGCGTTGGATTTTGTGACTGGCGAGGCGCGATGAGAAGTAATAGCTTGCTATTGCGACGATTCGCAACGCGGCCAGACGCAAAATCCAACGTGCTATACAGGTCGTAGCGACTCACCCAGCAGGTGAACTCTCCAAAACGATAAAACAGGATGTTGATCAAAATGTTAATACATCCTCTAAGCGGTCAACTGCGGAATCTAGGTTCATCAACGGCTACCATTTTTTCGACAGCATCGGTGTCGTAGCTGATCCCTTTCGGCATCAGATCATCAGATCATCAGATCTATCATCCAATGCTGTCACGGCTTCTTTGAGTTCGACAGTGTGTTGCGTAACCTGGCCGGAAAACCTGTTTTGGTCACCCACACCAAACGCACCAACTGACCCATTAATATTTATAGTTACTCGCTCTTCTTTCTTTTTTTCATCAGACATTATCACTCCCAATATTCTGCTCAAACTGTACTCTCGCCCCGATTCCGATATAAATATTTCATCGCCCCGGCGCGCCATCGCCAACAACTGTTGATAGGGTGCTCTCTCTTCCACAGGTACTGGTTCCAAACGTTCAGTGCCAAGTTGGGCACTGGCGGGCAATACCACCACCTCTTTCACTTCTAATGCCTCCATACGCTGGAGTATCTTCGCCACCTCATCCATGAGTATTGCCAGCATCTCTCTGGCACCATCGCCCTGCACCCACAAACGCAATAACCGCTGGTGATGATCGACCTGTACACGTGCAGTAGCACGCTGTTTTTTATTGCGCAGCACCACACCATTTTGCCATACCTGACCGTTAACGATCTCGTCATGGCGAGCAACAATCAAGGTGGGCATCACATGGTGTGGCAGGAAACCACGAAAATCAAACTCAAACACCAGCGTACCCGGTGCCGACTTGTCAAAATCTAACTCAGGTTGCTCCGCTGGTAGTTTGTCGGGGATGACAAATCGTTTTCGGTCTTCCTGCAAACGATAACAAAGCTTGAACTCTTCCATAGCATCAATAATAAATCCGCATTTATCTGGTGGGTAATGGAGTTTCTTGCCATGCTCATCTTCTACATGCTTTGCTTGCAATATGTTAATCACCTGCGTTTCACTTAATACACCTTGAGGTTTGTTATTCACCTCATCGGAATAGAGCAAGGTATAAACACCATAGGTTAGCCAACGCGGATTCAACACATAACTGTCCAAACGCGGTATTCCAGGAAAATGGATCACCTCTCCCAACTTATCCAGCAAGCCCAAAAAATCGTCACGGCTTAATTCCCCTTTGCCACCAATGGCGTATTGCTCACATAGCTGATCAAACTCCTTGTGAGATAAAAAAGCACTTTTTGGCGAACGCTCACGCACCGATTGCAACATGGAAAACTGATTTTCGGTAAAATAAATTTGATGTGTGCCGACTTTTAGTAATTGCTCGATCAGATCAGCCCGAAACGTCTCATATCGAGATTTATAGTGTCCGTCGGCAAGACGGGTACATGAGAGCGAATAGAAATCAACGATATTAGGGTACTTCTCTTTCAGCGCACGCATATCAAGATTGACCGGTGTCAGATCACACTTATTGCCCACCAGCATTACGGCGGAATTTTTGCCAAAGGCTTTAACATGCTCCAGCCAATATTCGGCCTGATCATTGGCGTTGATCTCAGTGCGGGCATCGAGCACCAGGATGTAGAGGCAACGCTCGCGCAAAAAAAACTGGTGGGTCGAGTGGCTCATCACCTGACCACCAAAGTCCCATAACCGGGCGGTAATCGCGGTGCCTTCCACCGGCCACTCACGAATGGCAATGCCCGGTGTCATCTCCTCTTTACCCTCGACTACGGGTTCGTTATGCAACGCACGAATCAGCGACGTTTTACCCGCCGCGCCGTTGCCGATAAAGATTGCTCGCACTAGATTCAGTTCGCTCTTTTTCTCCGACGAAGCAAGAGTGGCGAGATAGGCGTTAACGGCCCCCAGCCCCTGATCACGAATTTCAGCCGGGATATCAAGCTGTTTTTCCAATAAACTAACATCAACAGGTTTACCATCGAGGCAATCCTGATACCAACCCAACCAATACTCGAAACCGGATTCCAGGCTCTCGGCCCAACGGCGAAGTCGTTGCCATTTAGCCTGAATCACGGCAGGTAACTCATCGTCACGCCAGAGTGGACGCTGAAACAGTTCAACAGCTGAAGTGGTCTGCTTTGGCTGCGATTTATCGGAAGTTCCAGGAAGGAGACCGAATGGAGAACAAGCTGCGATAACATCAAGATCGTCGAGAAGAGAGTTATTATAGGTGTCGGTGTCGGTGTCGGTGTCAGCGGCGAAAGCGTAGGCCGCGTAGGCCGCATGGGCGGCATCAGCAGCATCAGCGGCATCAGCGGCGTTAGCGGCGTTAGCAGCGTAGGCCGCATGGGCGGCGGCGTAGGTGGTGGTGGCGGCGGCGTAGGCAGCGTCAGCAGCGGCAGAGGCTGCAGCGTAGACGGCGGCAGTGTCAACGCGAAAATTACCCCGTCTGACGATTGAAATTGTCCTACCGACCTGCAAGCCGTCTAAAACCGCCAGAAAATGCTTCCCCTGGTCTTGGCTCGGCCAATACCAAAATGGCGAAGCATAGTTTTTTCCTACGGCCAACAATGGTAAAACCCTCAATGCCGAACGCACAGCAAAGGCGGTACAAAGTTCCGAGGATACGCCCTGTAAACGTTTTTCTATTTCATCCTTGGTCAATGCTTTCTTTCCTTTCATTCTATCAATTACGATTAGCTAAGGCTTATCGTTACACGCTCTGTTTACACCATGGCTACGTTGACATTCCTGGCAATATTCTGCAATAAGCTTTGTGCTTGAAAAGCAGGGGAAAACGAACTGAAGCTGAAATGTAAAACGGAAAAGTTATTGGAGGTTTTTTATCCAAACCTTGGGCGAACTGATCAAGGTTTATGCAGAAGTCCTCCTGCAACAGTTCCTCTTACCACTTCTGCCAACCGGCTTTTGAATTCATTAACACTTGGCATATCAATTTACTTGATATTTACTCTCCGGCCTTTCATTTTATCCACAAATCATTGAGAAAAAACCTCATTATTTAGTACGTTTCCAACGCAGTGGCAGATTTCAACTAAGGAATGGATTAAGTGTTAAAAACACGCTACTTTAAAAAAACACACTGGATATTTAACATAGAGGTCGCAGAGTTTCTCGTGCCTTTCTCTGCGTCACTGCAACTTCCGCGTTTATAACATGCTACTTGTCAGCGCCACGACAAAATAAGCTGGCTTAATATACTGGGTACTTATCCAGATATTTACCCCCCTGGATTCCGGCTAAAAAAATGCCGGAATAACGGTGTTATCAGTTAAATCACATTAATGTTCTTTCATCGATTAACTTCAGGCAATGTATCGTCGGATATTTTTTCAGGCTGTACTGGCCGAGTAAACTCAGTCAATGACCAGAAGGTCTTTACCTACAATAGTATTTAATGGTTCAGTCCAAGCAATAAAGTACTTAACACCCCGGCTTTTTCAACTACCCATGTTATTGTCTTTTCGCTCTCTTTCATTTTTTTAGCAAGAGCGAGTGCTCCGAGGCTTCCATCTTTTATTTTGCTTAACCAGCCACCGAGTTCTTTTTTCTGCTCCGGGGTAACGCTATCGGTATTTTCCAAAAGCGTGCGAATTTTCTGTAGCTCTTCAAATGCTGTCATTTTTTCAGCCGCATCGGTGTCGTAACTGATCACTTTCGGCATCAGATCATTGAGACTGCCATCCAAAGCTGTCGCGGCTTTTTTGAGTTCGACAGAGTGTTGCGTAACCTGACCGGAAACCGTGTTTTGGTCACCCACACCAAACGCACCAACCGACCCATTAATATTTATAGTTACCTGCTCTTCTTTCCTTTTTTCATCAGACATCATTACCCCCAATATTCTGCTCAAACTGTATTCTCGCCCCGAGTCCGATGTAAATATTTCATCGCCCCGACGTGCCATCGCTAACAATTGTTGATAGGGTGCTCTTTCCATCACTGGCACCGGTTCCAGACGTTCATCGCCAAGCCGGGCGCTGGCGGGCAGCACCACCACCTCTTTCACTTCTAACGTCTCCATGCGCTGGAGTATTTTCGTCACCTCATCCATAAGTATTGCCAACATCTCCCTGGCACCAGCGCCCTGCACCCACAAACGTAATAGCCGCTGATAATAATCAACCTGCACACGTGCGGTGGCGCGTTGTTTTTTATTGCACAGCACCACACCGTTTAGCCATACCTGACCGTTAACGATCTCGTCATGACGAGCGACAATCAGGGTGGGCATCACATGGCGTGGCAGGAAACCACGGAAATCAAACTCAAAGGCCAGCGTACCGGGTGTCGCTTTGTCAAAGTCTAACTCAGGTTGCTCAGCAGGCAGTCTGTCGGGGATGACAAATCGTTTACGGTCTTCCTGCAAACGATAAGAAAGCTTGAACTCTTCCATAGCATCAATAATAAATCCGCATTTATCGGGCGGATAATTGAGTTTCTTGCCATGTTCATCCTCGACATGCTTTGCTTGCAGTATTTTAATCACCTGCGCTTCGTTTAATTCACCCTGCGGTTCGCTATCCACTTCATCAGAGTAAAGCAAGGTATAAACACCATAAGACAGCCAACGCGGATTAAGCACATAACTGTCCAAACGCGGTATTCCGGGAAAATGGATTACCTCTCCCAACTTATCCAGCAAGCCCAAAAAATCGTCACGGCTTAATTCTCCTTTGCCACCAATGGCGTATTGCTCACACAGCTGATCAAACTCGTCGTGAGATAAAAAAGCATTTTTTAGCGAACGCTCGCGCACCGATTGCAACATGGAAAACTGATTTTCGGTAAAATAAACCTGATGTGTGCCAACCTTTAGTAATTGCTCGATCAGATCGGCTCGAAACGTCTCGTATCGGGATTTATAGTTTTTGTCTGCAAGACGAGTACATGAGAGAGAATAGAAATCAACGATATTAGGATACTTCTCCTTCAACGCACGCATATCAAGATTGACCGGTGTCAGATCACACTTATTGCCCACCAGCATCACGGCGGCATTTTTGCCAAAGGCTTTGACATGCTCCAGCCAATACTCGGCCTGATCATTGGCGTTGATCTCGGTGCGAGCATCGAGCACCAGGATGTAGAGACAACGCTCGCGCAAAAAAAACTGGTGGGTCGAGTGGCTCATCACCTGACCACCAAAGTCCCATAACCGAGCAGTAATCGCGGTTCCTTCCACTGGCCACTCACGAATGGCAATGCCCGGTGTCATCTCCTCTTTGCCCTCAACTACGGGTTCGTTATGCAGCGCACGAATCAGCGACGTTTTACCCGCCGCGCCGTTGCCGATAAAGATTGCCCGCACCAGATTAAGCGGTTTAAGTTCACCCTTTTTCTCCGACGCAACGAGAGTGGTGAGATAGGCATTAACGACTCCCAGTCCCTGATCACGAATTTCAGCCGGGATATCCAGCTGTTTTTCCAACAAACCCACATCAACCGGCTTGCCATCGAGGCAATCCTCATACCAGTCCAACCAAGACTCAAAACCGGATTCCAGGCTTTCGGCCCAGCGGCGAAGCAGTTGCCATTTAGCCTGAATCACGGCAGGCAACTCGCCGGCAGGCCAGAGTGGACGCTGAAACAGTTCGACGGCTGAAGTGATCTGTTTTCGCTGCGATTTATCGGAAGTTCCAGGAAGAAAACCGGATGGGGAACCCGCTGCGATAACATCAAGGTCTTCGAGAAGAGAGTGATTATAGGCGACTCGGGCGGCGGCAACGGCGGCGTCGGCGACTCGGGCGACTCGGGCGGAGTCGGCAGCGGCGGCGGTGTAGGCGGTGTAGGCGGCATCGGCAGCGTAGTCGGCGTAGGCGGTGTCGGCGGCATAGGCTTCGGCGGCTTCGGCGGCGGCGTAGGCGGCGTAGGCGGCGGCTTCGGCGGCGTAGTCGCCGGTGGCGGCGTAGGCGACGGCTCCGGCAGCGTCGGCGGCGTAGGCGACGGCTCCGGCAGCGTCGGCGACTCGGGCGGCGTAGGCGGCGGCGGCGGCGGCGCGGGCATCAGCGTAGACGTAGACGTAGGCGGCGGCGTAGGCGGCGGCGTAGGCGTCAACGGCGGCGACTTGGGCGACTCGGGCGGCTCGGGCGGTTCGGACGGCGGCGGCTTCGGCGACGGCTTCGGCGGCGGCTTCGGCGCCGTAGTCTTCGGCGGTTCGGGTGGCGAGGGATTGCTGTCGTCCAATACCCTTAACAGGGGGGGCTTCGGCGACCCCGGCGACTCGGGTGGCGCGGGTATTGGCGTCGGCGGCGACTTCGGCAGCGGCTCGGGCGGCGGCTCGGGCGGCTCGGGCGGCTTCGGCGGCTCGGGAGGCGGCTCGGGAGGCGGCTCGGGCGACTTCTCGGGCGTCGGCGTAGGCAACTCCGGTGGTGCCGGCAGTTTCAACGCTAAAATTACCCAGTTTGACGACTGAAATTGCCTTACCGACCTGCAAACTGTGCAAAACCGCCAGAAAGTGCTCCCCCCGATCTTGACTCGGCCAATACCAAAATGGGGGGGCATCGTCATTTTCTACAGCCAACAGTGGTAAAACCCGCAATACCGAACGCACAGCAAAGGCGACACAGAGCTCAGAGGGTGCGCCCTGTAAACGTTTTTTTATTTCATCCCTGGTCAACGCTTTCTTTCCTTTCATCATGTAAATTGCGATTAGCCAGAGCTTATGGTTGCACACTCTGTTTCACCATGGCCACGTTGACATTCCTGGCAATATTCTGCAATAAGCTTTTGTGATTGAAAAACGAGGGAAGACGGGCTGAAGCTGAAATGCAAAACGGGAAAGTTATTGGAGGCTTTATCCAAACTCTGGATGAGCTGATCAAAATTTATGCAGGAGGCTTCCTCCAATAATTCCTCTTACCACTTCTGCCAACCGGTTTTTGAATTCATTAACACCTGGCGTATCAATTTGCTTGACATCTACACTCCGGCCTTTCACCTTATCCGCAAGTCATTTAAGAAGAAGCCGCATTATTTAGTACGTTTCCAACGCAGTGGCGAATTTTAACTAATGTGTGGATTAAGCGCTAATAACACGCTACTTTTTAAAAAAACACACCGGATATTTAACGTAGAGTTCGCAGAAACGCAGAGTTTCTCGTGTTTTTCTCTGCGACCTCCGCGTTTATAACACGCCACTTGTCAACTCCACGACAACATAAACTTACTTAATATACTGATTATTTATCCAGCAGTTTAAACCCCTGGATTCCGGCTAAAAAAATGCCGGAATGACGGGATGTTATCAGTTAACTCACATTAATGTCCTTTCATTGATTAACTTCAGGCAATGTATCGTCGGGGTCTTTTTCGGGCTGTAATGGCTGGGTAAACTCAACCAATGGAATCGCAAGATTCAAACCACCACCGGACAGGCTAAACAATGGGTTTTGCGATGTAATTTGCGCCGTTGTGACATCTTGCTCAAGGAAAGAGACGCTTTGTCCTTTGCCTACGGCTGAGTTGGTCGCGGCAACATCATTAACAATCACCGAGCCTCCCAAAATAGTGCCGGTCAGGCCGATGATATTCGCCGAGCCAATACCGGCTGCGAAGAAGCTGGTGCCTCCCGAGGCGACATTCACTGAGATGGGGTTATTAAAATCACCAATGGTCTCACCTGCGAAAATTTCCAGTGTTTGACTACTCAGGTTGGGGTCAGTGATCTGGCTGTTGTTGCCAATAATATTACCCGTAACCGCATTGACAGTAAGCCGACCTGAGCTGGAATTCACACGGCCTAACTGGATATCACCTGTGTTTGCAGTCATCGTAACATCACCGCCACTGGAGGTTGTTGTACCGGACAATGTAATGCCATTCGTCGCGGTAATGGTGAGGTCACCTCCATTGGATGCCGAAGAGCCGAGACTAAGCCCGTTACTTTCAGTTAGTGCCGTATCACCAGCACCGGCGTTATTCAAAAATACTGTTCCGGTAAAATCATTACCGCCATTCGTCAGCGTGATGTCACCTCCCGTGGCGGTAAATCGTGCAGCGCCGGCATTGGCTGCTTGCACGATGGCTCCGGACTGGCTGATGTCTGCCGCATTGACGGTCAGCGTTCCGCTGCCAATGTTGGAGGCCGCCAGTGTAATATTATTCACATCGCTAATGGTTGTGTTAGCTCCCCCGCTGTTTTGCAGGGTGACATCTCCGACAAAATCATTGGCTGAATTATTGAGGGTGATGGCGTTTACACCGGCATCCACGTTTGTTGTTCCCTGTATATTTAATACCCCTGCCTGAGTGACCGGACCCGTGGTGATAACTGTGAGGTTTCCATTCAGTGTCAATGCTGGTAAATCAACGGCGCTATTATCCGTTAATTGCAGATTGTTAATGGTACCAGCCGATGAAAATGTCGGTGTACCCGCAAACTGGTTACCTGCATCGTCCAGCACTATGGAGCCGCTATTACCCACGGTAAATGCAGAGCTGCCGGTAACAACCACACTACCTGCAGAAGTGATATCACCGGAGCCTGTGGTCACGTCCAACACACTACTCACATTGGCCACTGAAATCGCCAAACCGTTTGCTTCATTGATGTAGGCGTCGACGGTAGGGCCATTGATTTGCAAGGTATTGACGGATGTTGCCAATGCAATACCGGATGTACCAATGGTGGTCGCCTGATTAAATGTCAACACATCCGCTGCCAATACGCCCCCCGCACCTTCGCTAATGGTTTCTGCACTAATCGTTATGTTTCCTGCCACTTGCACGGTGCCATTAATTTGCACCGTGTCATTACCTGAGCCCGCATCGAGAGAAAGATTGTTTTTGTTGGAAAACTGTAATGTTGGCATACCGCTGATCTGAAAACTGACCGGTTGAGCACCTGAGATAATACCCGGTGACAACAACATTGCGTCATCACCATTACTCCCCACCAGTGAGATATTATCGGCGCTGACGGTATCGGAAATATTTTCAATACCTGTCCCATTAATAAGCTGTGTATTCGTGGCCGAAGTGGTGGTGATGTCAACCTGATCAATGGCCGGGCCAAAGACATAACTGTTGGTCAGTCCTGTACCTGAGCCCGTCAAGGTAATACTGTCAGTGCCGGTACTACCATCAAAAACAATCGTGCGAGTCGATGCAGCGATATAATCCACTTGCAACTCATCGTCCCCTGCCCCTCCATTAATACCCCCACTGATATTGGCTACGGCATTGTTGGTTATCGCAAAGATATCGTTACCGGTATTGCCGACCAGTGTTTCCATTTGGTTGAAAGCGATACCGTTGACACTGCCACTATCGGCACCTGAAATAATCCAGTTGCTATTTTGTGTTGGGCCGTTGAGCGTATCTGCTCCGCTGTTACCACTCAAACTACCGCCCACGGTAAGCGGGCCGTTAACATTGAAGAGGTCATCTCCCCCGCCACTGTCGATGTTGCCGGAAACATTGGCAGCGATGTTAAAAGTATCCACTGCATTTCCACCCAGCAGGTTGTCAATGTTTTGGAAGGCGTTGACGTTGGTGAGATTGCCAGCATCGGGGCTGAGTATGTTCCAGATGTTGTTTGTATTGTCAGCCTGAAGGGTGTCGTTACCGCTACCCCCATTAATGGTTCCTGTAATGCTGCCCGTGGCCAGAGTGAAAGTATCGACACTGGCATTGCCCGTCACATTATTAAAACCAGAAAAATTGATACCGTTCACAGTGCCTGCGTTGGCAGCAGTAATAAACCAACTGTTAACGATATTGTCTCCGACCAGGGTGCTGTTGATATTGTTGCCGACAAAATTTTCGATATTCTGATATTGCCCACTGGCCAGAGAAGCAATTACCGCAGCGGTCTGCGAAGAATAATCCACCGTGTCGGTACCCCCGGCACCATCCATAAGACCACTGAAGCTACTGCCATCGGCAAAAATAAAGACATCCGTACTGGCATTGCCCACCAGGGTTTCAATTCCGGCAAATGAACCCACACCGGTTACGTTACCCACATCGGTACCAGTAATGTTCCAGGTATTGGCAATATTGTTCGCCTGAATCAGATCGTTACCTGTACCGCCATTGATCTGTCCACTGAGTGAGCCACTGTTAACCACAAAGCTGTCATTGTTTGTACCACCCTGAAGATTACTGAAATTAGTAAAGCTCACCGGGCCAACTGTACCGGTATCCAGGCCGTTGATGCTCCAGGTATTTACAATGTTTTCACCAATCAATGTGCTGTTGGTACCGTTGCCGGTAAAGTTTTCTATGTTGCTGTAACCACCACCGCCCAATGTAATGCTCACGACGCCTGTTTGCGCTGCTTGATTAACCGCATCGATTCCTCCACCGCCATCGACGCTGCCGGAAATACTGCTGCCATCGGCAAAAACAAAACTGTCGGTGCCAGAACTACCCATCAGGTCTTCAATATTCGAGAACGATGAAATGCCCGTGACCGAGCCTGCGTCCGCAGAGATGATGGTCCAGGTATTGGCCGAATTGTCTGCGGTAATGCTATCCGTACCCGTAGTGCCATTAATACTGCCGGTAATGCTGCCACCATTAAGACTGAAGTCATCGGTATTGGCATTGCCGACGAGGTTGTTAAAGCCATTGAAATTCACTGAGCCTACGCTACCCGTGTTTACCGCAGTGATTGTCCAGGTGTTAGCAATATTGTCTCCGGTTAATGTGCTGGTGAGATTGTTGCCGGTAAACGTTTCAATATTGGCAAAACCTGCGCTGCCCAGAGCAACATTGACCACTCCAGACTCCAGTGAAAGGTCCACGGTGTCCAGTCCTGCTCCACCATCAACCAGCCCGGTGATGGTGCTGCCATCCTGAAATTGAAAATCATCGGAAGAAACATTGCCTAACAAATTGTTAAAGTTCGTAAAGCTGACGGAGCCCACAGTACCATCGTTATTGCCGGTGATATTCCAGAAATTGGAACTGACCGGGCCGATCAATGTGCTATCAATATTATTGCCAATAAATGTTTCAATATTGGTGAAAGCACTGACCCCGAGGGCAATGCTGATACTGCCAGCCTCGGCGGCAAAGTCGGCGGAGTCACTTCCCCCACCTCCGTCTACAATGCCACTGATGCTGGTGCCGTTACCAAAGACAAAGGCATCCAGTTGATTATTGCCGATAATATTTTCAATTTGAGAGAAGCTCGTGATATTGGTCACACTGCCTTGATCCACACCGAGGATTGTCCAGGTGTTCACAACATTGTCAGCGGTCAATGAATCATTGCCTGCCCCTCCCGCAATGGAACCGGAAACAGAACCGCCTGTCACAAAAAACTGGTCCGTTTGGCTATTGCCCAACAGATTGTTAAACCCGGAAAAACTGACACTGTTCACCGTGCCACTGTTTGCACCCGTCATCGTCCAGGTGTTGGCGATATTAGCGCCTGTCAATGTGCTGTTACTGTTATTGCCGCTAAACGATTCAATGTTTAAAAATGAGGAGGCCGATAAATCCACATTGACGGCACCCAGCTCGGCAGAAAGATCAACACTGTCTGCACCTGCGCCACCATTGATGATGCCACTGAAACTACTGCCATTGGCAAAGACAAAGGCATCCACTCCGTTGCCACCTAACAGTGTTTCTATTCCACTAAAGCTACCCACAGCCGATAAGTTGCCCACATCAACGCCAGTAATATTCCAGGATTCGCCAGTGGCATAACCTTGAATACTGTCATTGCCTGTGCCACCGGTAATACTGCCAGTCATGCTGCCACCGACAGACAGAATAAAATCATCGGTACCGTTATTGCCTTCCAGATGAGTAAAATCAATAAAACTGGTCACACCGACGGTGCCATCGTTGATGCCGGTGATGTTCCAGGTATTCGGCGTGTTGATGCCAATTAATGTGCTATCCGTATTGTTACCGATAAACGTTTCAATGCTGCCGAAACTGGCATCGGATAAGTCCACACTGACCGCACCAGGTTTTGCTGCATAACTGACACTGTCAGCACCCGCCGCACCATTAATAGTTCCAGACAGTGATCCACCTACCGCAAAGATAAAGTCGTCGCTACTGGCATTACCCGTCAAATTCTCAATATTGTTAAAACTGGAAACCCCCGAAACGGTTCCAGAATCGGCCCCGATAATATTCCAGGTATTCGCGCTAATGTTGCCCACCACGCTATCCGTACCCAGGCCACCATCGATGACACCACTGATGCTGCCACCGGACAGTTCAAAGGTATCGTCGCTGGTGCCTCCAGTAAGATTATTAAAATCAGTGAAGGTTGTGCTGTTGATTGTGCCGTCATTGATGCCGGTAATGGTCCATGTATTCAGCGTATTCGCACCGATCAGTGTGCTGTTGCTGTCATTACCTATAAAGGTTTCGATGTTGGAAAATCCGGCTGCACCGATCACTACGGTTACGGCACCCGCCACCGCTGAATAATTCACAGAATCGTTACCCGTACTGCCGTTGACCACACCGCTTAAACTGCCTGCCGGACCAAATGAAAAGTCATCCGTATCCGCATTACCGGTGAGATTTTCAATATTGGCAAATGAACCCACGCCTGTTGCACTACCGGCATCGGCTGCAGAAATTGTCCAGGTGTTTGTAGTGTTGTCAGCAATGAGGGTATCCGTTCCCGCCCCTCCATTCAGCGCACCCGTTAAAGTGCCGGATGAAAGTGAAAAGCTGTCTGCATCAGAACCACCGGTAATGGTTGCAAAATCAGTAAACGCAACCGTACCCACAGTGCCATCATCAACACCATCCGAGCTGCCGTCGATACTCCATACATTGGGTACGTTATCACCCACGATGGCACTGTTGGCACCATTGCCGGTATACAGTTCGATATTGGCATAACTGCCGCTGCCGAGATCAACCAGCACCGCACCGGTTTGTAATGAAAGATCGATAGTGTCGGTGCCACCGCCACCATCGACGGTGCCGGTAATACCTGCCCCATCGGCAACACTAAAGTCATCGGTATCATTTCTTCCGTTGAGATTTTCAATGCTGTTAAATGATCCTACCCCTGTCACGGTACCCGCATCATTTGCCGTAATATCCCAGATATTGGCGACATTGTCGGGGGCCAGTGAATCATTACCCGCACCGCCATCAATAACGCCGCTGATGGAGCCTGTATTTAGAATAAAGGTATCGGTCCCGGTGCCACCGGTCAGGTTTTCAATACTGCTAAAGGCAAACACACTATCAACCGTACCGCCATCTGCCGATAGGATATTCCAGTTATTGGCTGAGTTATTTGCCGTGAGACTGTCGTTGCCTGCATCGCCATTAATAGTGCCAGTGCTTGAACCACCGCTCAGAATAAAATCATCTGTATCGCTACCGCCAGTAAGATTACTGAAATCGGTAAACGACACACCTGCCACAGTGCCATCATTTTGTGCGGTGAGCACCCAGGTATTCGCAACATCTTCAGCGGTCAGGGAATAGTCTGCGCCTCCACCAATCAGGTTTTCAATATTGCTAACATCGGTATTCAATGTGACAGAAACAACACCGGTAGCCGCCACGTAATTCACCGTATCACCGGTAGCATGCGCACCACCATCATACAGTCCACTGATGCTGCCAATACCAGTAACGGTAAAAGTGTCATCGTTACTGCCGCCGGTTAAATTGGGAAAGTCTGAAAAACTGGCACCATTCAATGTGCCGCTATTTAATGAGCTGATGCCCCAGGCATTGGCCTGATTGGGAGCAATCAAGGTATCACCACCATTGCTGCCACCTTGCAGGTTAACCGTGCTTCCTGCCAGGGTGCCGGTAAAATTAAGTGTCTCCGTGCCATTGGCATCGGTATCAATGGCAACCGTCAGCGACTGTGTACCACTGTTGGCTGAATCCATCACAATACTGCCGGTACTGTTAATAGTGATGATGCCATCAATACCCGGACCATCCGTGTCCACTGAGCCCAGCGTCACTCCGGCACCGGAAATACTTAGCGAGCCACCTTGTGTAGAAATCGTATCGCCCGCATTCATGCTAAAGCTGCCACCGCCAGTGCTATCGGTATCAGCCGACAGCGTAATGGAGCCACCACTGTCAATGTTAAAAGCCAAAACATTATCAACCAGATCATTGATAGTAATGCTGTTAGTGGCTTCTAACACTAAGTTGCTGCTACTGGCCAGTGCTTCCAGCGCCAGTTCACCAATATCAAAAGTACCGGCGCCCTGCGTAACATTGGACAAATCGGGTAAAAGACCATCATTGCCTTGCACACCATCTGCTTGATCATGGATGGTGATGTCAGTAGGATCTAACAGGAGTGTGCCGAATTCACCATTCTCTGCTGAAAGATCAACATCGGCATTTAACACCAGCCCTTGCTTACCGGAAATTTCCACAAAACCACCATCACCAGAAATAGTCCCTCCGGTTGCAGAAATACTGCCGGATGCCCAGGTGGTATCATCCGCCCACACCACAACCTCACCACCTTCTCCGCTGTGAATGGCATCGGCTTGAATACGAGTATCACTCCCAACCTGGGTAAATTCTGCAACGTGTTCACCCGCCCCTTTACGAAAGCCACCAATGGCAATGTTACCGCCGCCGGTTTCACCTGAGGCATTTACCGTCGCATCACCCAATACGCCGACCCGGTCACCCAGTATGGTGATATCACCACCGCGCGTATCGTTGTTACCAACGGCATTAATATCACCAGAGTGAATGACATTGCCGCCCCATCCTTCCAAACGGATCACACCGCCTTCATTACTGATACGGTTTGCCTGAACCAAACCTTCATTATTGATGACGTTGTTATAAATATTATTTTCAGCACGCGCTTCCAGCACCACATAACCACCATCAGCCTGTAATGTACCGGTATTATGAATAGCTGATTCTGCATCAAGAGTATTTTCCAAGGTTTCGCGCTGTACGCTGAACTGAATCAAACCATCACGATCAAAGCTCAGTGTTGCGGTATCCGCTGTTAATAAATGTATTTTTCCCAAACGCGCCGAAATACTTCCATTGTTGACTACGGTTTGCCCCACCAAAGCAACTGAGCCGCCATCCTCTGCCGTAATCTGACCCGCGTTTTCGACCAGACCGGTACCTGTACTAAAACTGAATTCACCGTTGTCATTAAGTGAATCAAAATCCACCTGCATACTGCCCGCTACCAACGCACCCACATTAATGCGCGCCGATTCACCAAAAACAATGCCATTAGGATTCATTAAAAATACACGACCATTAGCTTCTATGTTGCCTAATATCTCAGATGGTCGTTGGTCGAGAATATAGTTCAATGCCGCAGCTTGACTATTGGGCTGTTCAAAACGCAGTAATTCATCGGCAGAAAGATTGAGACTTTGCCAGTTAATGGAAAGCGTCTGGCTTTGTTGACTCACCACAGTAGTCTGTGCGTTCGGTGTTTGTATATTGCCAGTGCCGGAAGTGATTTCACCGCCCTGTGGCGCCGACAGAGATGACAAAGGATAACTCAGAGTGAATACCAGGCTGGTAACAACACACAAAAGAGTCCCGTTTATGTTCAGAAAATGATTCATTTTTAAAACCGGTTTTTAGAATAAATAGTTCAATTCAAAAAAGTACTGCGGATCACGTTCATTGCCCACAGGCTCATCACCCAATGCACCGGCAATTTCAAAGCGGGCAGAAAATGTCTTGTAATGAAAACGCACACCAGCTCCTATACCACTCAGGTCGACCACTTCACGATCGCTGGCCAATGGATCATTCAACCAACCCTTGGCGTAATCCACAAAAAATACAAACTGTAAAAGTTCTCCCCAACGTTTATTGCCAAAAGCTCTCCACTGTGAAAACCCTGGGGCACGCAATAACCACTCGACACTGCCAGATACAGCTTTATCGCGTAAAAATTCAGAAGTGGAATAAGCGCGTACACTGTTTGGCCCACCGATGGGCATTTGTTCCAACGAGGTCAACAAATCATCCGAATCCTGAGCACGCAATGAAAAATGCAATGTGTGCTTTGGCATAAATTGATACCAGTGGTCATAATCCAGGTTTGTTTTTGCAAACTGCCCTCCGGCATAAACACCCGACCCACTATATCGACTGCTATCAGTCTGAGCCGGATCACGAGTAGGTTCCATGGCACCCAGCAACCCGTCAAAACCTTCGCTGTATTGAATGCGACCACTCACCAAATGCCGACGGGTACTGCTGGACCAGTCAAAACCAGTCTCAACACTGGCAACCGTCAACTCATCAGCCCTATCCTCACCTTCTGTTACATCCAGCCTTGCGGATTTACGACTGAGTTGAAGCAAACCATAGCTATTAAAGGATCGACTGCGCTGAAAAGTATGACGCCAATACATCTGCGCCAATGTAGTGCTTCCCTTGATACCAAACGGTTCCAGAGCAGCACCCAGGGAATAATTATTTTTACTGGCAGCAATACCAAAAATATTGTTGGGTCCGAATGCATGGCGCTCATAATTCAGCGCAACATAGGCACCATTATTGGGATCGATTGTTTTGGACAAACTGGCACTGAGTTTATCGATAGCATTGAGTGGATTATTCCAATGTATATCCAAACGTGTGCGAAACTCCCCGGTAAATTCTGAACCGTAATTGTCGGCATGCACCTGACTGCTCACAGTCTTTTCTTCGATGACAGATACCAGCAAATCGGTTTCACCCGGCTGCAACCCCGGTCGGAAAACAGCAAACGTCGTCAACCCAGGATAATCATTGAGCGCCAGCATAGCAGCCTCAATTTCTTCCTTGATCACCGGCTGACCGAGCAAACCATCAAAAGGACGTAACATCTGCTCACGCTGATAATGACGGTTTTTTTCGATAGTAACGTTACCCAGTACCCCTTCGAGAATACGCAGACTGACAACCCCTTTCAAAATAGTCTGCGGTGGAATCAGCACCCGCACTAAAATAAACCCCCGATCCCGGTAATATTGAGCCACCTGAGCGGCAATTTCTTGCAGTTGATGCAGACTCAAACTATGCGTAGCTTCAGCCTCTTTACGCATCGCCTGAATTTTTTCCTCCAATGCAGCCAGACTCTTTCCCAGATTATCATCACCGGCCATATTTTCGATTTCCTTCAGAATTTTCGCGCGCTCTGCTGGCGTTATATCGGCTGTAGCAGCAGAATCATTGGTTGCCAGCATTGCCAAACGTTTTTGCTCTACAAACGCCGCCAGCTCATCACGAAAAATATCCTGCTCCGGGCGATCAACAACACCGGAAAGCTTGATTTTACTCACAGAAATACGCGCATTATCGGGTGCGGTAATCGCCCCGGAGACCGACTCCTCAACTGGCTCAGCCGGTGGTTTGACAAGAAAGCGCCGCATATTTGGCGGAATGGGCGCGTTGAATGGTTGACCCGCCTGCGCACCACCGGGCTTCGCCACATCGGGTGGATCAACATCAGCCATAACCGGGTTACCCGCCAACCAGAACAACAAACCAGCACACGCGATACGCAAGCACAAAGGAACCGTGGGACGAATACGCCGCCATCGGTGTACACCATTGAAGGATGATTGACCGTGAAAATTCAACAAATGAGTACCCGCAAGCCTCTTCCCGTCAGCGCAGGCTGACCATTTATTACTCGTTTTGTCGTCGCTAACGACTTGATATCACAGACTGATGCAGGTTTGGTGCCAGATTGATGGCTTTGAATATGGACACAACTGGCTATACAACAGAAAGAAATGGGGAATTCTTGGTTTTTATTCTCGCGGAGTTAATGCACATTCATTTACTTGAAAACCCAAAGTCACAGTTTATAAATGTCGCTAGAATCACTGATCCATATCGTTTAACAAGTGACCGTTTTTTTGATATACACAAAGGGAGTTTTTAACAGTAGTAGTTATTATTAGATTATCGATTACATAGAAAACGGCGCACACAAAAAGGTTGAAAACATGAGTTATATGCATTGGCTAATCGAACAAGCCGAGCATTTCAGGAATTCAAAGTAATGACACAGAATATTGACATAAAATGGCAAAACCCGGAGAAAACTCCACCCTATGAAGGTCAGTTTTTTGTAGCCGTGAAATACACCAATGGATTAGGGACTTATGACCTATTGCCGTGGGATGGTGAAAAATGGATGATTGATTATAATGCTGAACGCCCGCGCTGAGAGACAGGCCGTAGCAGTGGTATGGCTTGTGGCAGTCCGCCACAAACGCACCGCTGCGGAGAACTGTCCTTCTCTGCGCGTTTGTTACAGTATGCCTTACCTGTTATTGCAAGATAAGCTTGTCATCTAATTCAAGAAGGTAAGGAGCAACAAAGCCTTCGTACTCTTTTTTATTTTTGCTTGGCAAATCTTTCCACCCTGTTATGGTATGTCGACATTCATTAACTCCACACCGACATTTTTTTGGAAAAAAATCAACGCCGTAATTTCTCATCGCATAGTCGAAAGTTATTTCTTCATTACGACTGATTTGTTTTATCGCCACAAAGTCATGAGCACCTGTTTCATTTACCTTAATACCACAATTCGGATCACAGGAATGATTAACTTTAATTGTTAACCCAGCATGAAGTACATACTCATTTTTTCCTACCTGTGAAGCATGAGAGTGATTTTCATTCAACGTTTCCTTTATAACCCCAATTACAACTGTTTGACCTTTTTCAAATGCTGTTGTGGCGAAAACTCCCTCTCCCTTTTCAGGAGAAGTCCTTAATTCACATCCATTTTCTATATTCACGAATACCCTCTAGTGAAGTGCCCGGCAGAAATTTGACGGGACATTGCAGTGAAAATGTATAATTCCCATCGCATCAGTGCCATTATACATGTATGAATAATAGGAGGTGGATTAAAAACCTACCTGATTACCCACAATCCTCAGCTATTCCCCCAGTAGATTTTATACTCAACGAATGGTGTGTAAAGCGAGGATAAGACCATGAAAAACAAAGTCCAATTTCAAAAAGGCTATAGCCTACCGCAGTTCATTAAGGATTACGGAACGGAAGCACAGTGCCGAAAGGCATTGTTTAAATGGCGATGGCCACAAGGCTATCACTGCCCTGAATGCGGTAACGAACGTTATTGTGAACTCAACGTACGCCGTGTTTATCAAAGCATCTTCGGGAAACGCCCTGTGCGGACCCGCATACAGGGTGTTGTGAAGGCCGGGGGAGAAAAGCCCCCGGCTATCCGATTAAGCATTTTTCATTTTTAGCCCAATCAAAAATAATAAACCTATGAAAAACAACCACATAGAGGCAGGCAATGGTACTGCTGCGAGAGGGGCATCTGAGTTATACCTTAATTGTCCATTGATCCACCAATCAGGATTTGTTTCTCCATATTGTGTAAAATCAACAGCGAGTGTCCCAATATTGCCAATGCCATCAAACGATATTTCTAATACTTCAAAAAATCCAGAGTTTCTATTATTGCCTCTATGATTTCCTGAGAATGTGAGGCCTGATTGTGCATCATCTTGAAATGGATAGCGTGCTGTATCATTGTATAGCCCTACACTTAATAATTGATCGAAAGGCGCAGCTAAATCTAATCTCCAATAATTGTATGGGTCTCCACTTCCAGGATTCCAATCTGGCCCAAATGGTGAATTCAGACTCGCGATCCGGAAACTTAGTGAGTTATCGAATCTTGCCCCTCCCCCAGAAAAAATATAGCCATCATCCGGTGTCACGGTAAACGACTCGCCTTGACCAACCCAGCTCTGTTCTGAACTTTCGAAACTCAATATCATGTCTGCGAATGGTGTTTTTGTTAAGAGCACCAAAACAAATAAGAATATAAATTGAGTAAATTTCTTCATTTTTTTATTTCTCCAACGAAAACCAATAACAACACCCAATAACAAAACACCCAATAACAACACCCAATAACAAGACACCCATTTTACATGTTGACAAACCAGCCAATCAAGCACAACATTCTCTTTTCATGGAATCAAAATGGTTAAAGGAGTTAACCGTGCCAAAACCCCGTTATGCCCAAGTTTCTCTAGAGGCTACCCCTTATTATCATTGTGTCTCTCGCTGTGTTCGGCGGGCTTTTCTGTGTGGCAGTGATCAATTATCCGGCAACAGTTATGAGCATCGCAGGCAATGGATTGAGGATAAACTGCTGGAACTAGCGGGTATCTTTGCGGTGGATGTGTGTGCTTATGCCATTATGTCTAATCACTATCATGTAGTGTTCTTTATAGACCAGGAAAAGGCTGAGAACTGGCATCAGGAAGAAGTCATTCATCAATGGCATCAGTTGTTCTCAGGGACGCTATTCTCTCAGCGTTTTCTCAAGGGTGAGGTATTAAGTCAGGCTGAGCAACGACTGCTTGACAAGACTGTTGAGGAATGGCGTAAGCGGCTGATGGATATTAGTTGGTTTATGCGCGTCCTGAATGAATCCATTGCCCGTCAGGCCAATGCTGAAGATAACTGTACCGGGCGATTCTGGGAAGGACGCTTCAAGTCACAAGCCCTATTGGATGAATCAGCCCTGGCGGCCTGTATGGCCTATGTAGACCTCAACCCGGTTCGGGCTGGTATGGCCAAGACCCCCGAGACCGCTGACCATACCAGCATTCAGAAACGGTTCAGCCAGGCACAGCAGGCAGCACAGCCCAATCATCCGCAACAGCAAGAAAAACGATTGCTGATCTTTGCCGGAAACCCCAGAGAATGCATGCCAAAAGGATTACCCTTCCGGCTAACGGATTACCTTGAACTCGTTGATTGGACGGGGCGAATAATACGAAAAAACAAGCGAGAGGCTATTCCCGAAAACGCCCCACCTATTCTGGATCGACTCAACATCGACACAAGGCACTGGCTGTATCTCACCAAACACTTCGAGAGCCCCTTTAAAGGCATGGTAGGGTCAGTCAGCAAACTCAAAGCCATCTGCAAAAAACTCGGTTATGACCGAGCGCCGGGGATGAGTAGCTGTAAACAGTATTTTCCTGGCTGACGCCGTTACCCTTTAACCACGATGAAACGCCGATCAGTGTATGGCTGAGGATCACGCATGAGTGCCTTTTTTGATGGTTGGGGTTTTCCTCGCATTCCTTGGCATATTGCCGATATTTAACCCAAAAAAGCTATTTTCTAGTACGTAGATAACATCAATGAATTTGTTGGGCTGGTTTTTTCTTTAGGCTGAGTGTCCTTTTTATTTCTTGCCCTGCATCTCTTTATGGATAGCGGAAAATGCAGGCAGCGGTGAGACCGCAATAAGAGACCCTCTATATGTGTTTGCTGTAAGCACTTTGCTTAGTAGCGACGATGACAGACGAAGTATTCGGTTT
>Ga0316202_10001188_pt1 | contig 21484 bp, 18 predicted proteins | sample 3monrhotite_MG_FD_204934 | JGI IMG/M metagenome (GOLD analysis project Ga0316202, IMG submission 204934) | Microbial mat bacterial communities from mineral coupon in-situ incubated in ocean water Damariscotta River, Maine, United States -... | ecosystem: Environmental > Aquatic > Marine >... | reverse complement strand
TTTGACAATCGCCATACCGCCCGGCTGCAACACCCGATAGATTTCGCGCAGCACCGGAAGCGGGTTCATTTCGTGTTCTAAGTACGAACGCAAAGTGGCGGCGGAAAAATAGTTGTCAGGAAAGCTTTTCAGGCCTTCCAAGGTTGGGGCATTGACGCACGCCCCGCCTTGGGCTGCAAAGCGTTCATTGGCGGCTTGGGCCAGTTCGGTCGACACTTCAACGCCAAACGGAACAAAACCAGGGGTTAGCCCGGCCAATTGCCCGCCATCTCCACAGCCCGCATCGATCACGTTGCCCGGCTTGGCCATGGCATCCAACATCAAATTCATTTGTTTGCGCGGCAACAGATGCATACGCAGCCGGGTGAATTTGCTGGCTTTATAACCCACCGGGCGCAGGTCGGCGCGGCGCTGTTCTTCGACTTTGGTGGTGGTTTCCCAGCTTAGCTCTTCAAACAATTTGGCGTAATCGGGGCCTTTGTCGATGTAAGTCATGCCACACGTTGGGCAATCTTTGATCGTCCAGACATCGTAACTGTAGTCGTTATCGGGCTCGCCCGAATTGTCGCGGCCACACAACGGACAATCGCGATGCAACACCTGCACTTTGCCCAAATTGGACGAATTCACTTCGAATGTTTTGATGGCGTCGCTCAAAGCCCGGTACCCTCATCTAAACCCAACATGATGTTGAGGTTTTGTACGCAGGACCCAGACGCGCCTTTGCCCAAATTGTCCAACACCGCCATCACCACCACCTGATCGTCCCGGCCAAACACGTGCAACCGCAGCTCGTTGGTGCCGTTCAAAATTTCGGGGTCTAACCGGGTCAAATCGTCTGTTTTGACAACGCTTACAAAGCGGCTATCGGCATAGTGATCGGCTAACGCTTCGTGGATGTCTTTCGCCTTGCCCAAAAGTGGCAACTGCACGATCATGCCTTGGGCAAAGTGACCGACGCTGGGCACGAACAAGGGCCGTTTGGTCAAACCGCCGTGGACATGGATTTCGGGAACATGCTTATGCTCTAAATTCAGGCCATAGACAAAAAACGGCGTATCGGACTCGGCCCCGCCTTCAAAATCGGCAATCATCTGCTTGCCGCCGCCCGAATAGCCGGAAATGGCGTTGATGGTGATTGGATCATCAGCCGCCACCAGCCCCACACTCACCAACGGATGCAACATAGATACGGACGCCACGGCATAACAGCCAGGGTTGGATACCCGCGTCGCCTGGGCAATGATTTCCCGCTGACCTGGACTCAATTCGGCAAAACCATAGGCCCAATTGTTCGCCACCCGGTGCGCCGAACTGGCATCAATTAACTTCACATGGCTATTGGTGACCAACTGAGCCGCTTCAACCGCCGCCGCATCGGGCAAGCACAAAATGGCCACGTCAACGCTGTTCAACATGTCAGCCCGCGCAGATGCGTCCTTGCGCAGCGCTTCCGGCAACCGCACCAGCTCAAGATCAACCCGGTTTTCCAACCGAGACTGAATCTGAAGCCCCGTGGTTCCCACCGCCCCATCAATAAATATCCGTGCGCTCATAGCAAATTCCTTTGTGTAGGGTCCTGATTAAAGGAGCGTGAGCCCTTTCGCAAACAAAAAGGCTTCCAAAAGTGTGCCTTTGCGAAAGTATTGACGTACCAGCTGGCATATAGGGCATTCATAACCGTTTTACAGAGTTGTCTTCTGAATAAATTGGGAACGCCTTTCTCAATAACACCCGTAAGAATAATATGAATTGCGTATTGCTCTTTTAAGTTACGGCTGTGAGTATCCTGTATTTCCTAATGGACAAGGATATTGAAATGGCACGATGGGAACTCGCTGGGCGATTACAAGTTAGAGAGACTTTAACGGAAAATACGTCTCAAATTCGCAATTTATCAGGTGTAAATGTGAAAATCAGCGGCAGCACCACAGGCTCGAAGTGGCGTGAATGGAAGACCGTTCGTACCGATGAAGAGGGTCGGTTTTCTCTTGTTATGGATAAGGGGCAGTCAAGACGTCGCTTCAAAATCAAAGTTTTCCTTGAAGACCAATTCCTAAGAGTCATGAGACCAAGATTTCTTCGCGTTGCAAGAGATCAAGGAGAAAAAGAATCGGCCCCCATTGAAGTGCTAAGGGACGAAAATAAACGCAGCGGAAATAACATTGATTTCGGCGTGATTATCCTTGATGACCAAGCGGTCAATAATGTGGAACGCAGACATGGTTGTCGCGCAGCATTATGGTACACAGCAAAACACATCTCGGATGAATTGTTGAGCCACGATAGCTGGCTGGGGTTCGACGAACAGATCACAATCGTCTATCCATCCGTTTGGATGACTTCAGGCATGGGAAATCGAGCCCGAATAGCATCTGATAGGTTTGGAAGTACGCCTTCGTACAATCGAACTGATGTTATCCATGAAATTATGCACATTTGGAATTATCAGCATAATTCAGGAACAACCGATTGGGTCACCTCGGGATGGAACGGCACTCACAATCGGCAAGAACGTCCAAACATTGCTTTTCACGAAGGTTTTGCACAATGGGCCTCGCTGTCGCTGCAACACCTGTTATGGAGCGGTGGGCAAATGCTTCCAGCCAATAAATTTTGGGTTTCTTCTAACAACAACGGCCCAGAAGTCATGTCCTTAGCTGAATTTGAAAGAAGTGATTTTTGTGTTGAAAGTGCGCTGGCCTTCCTTATGCACCCAACGCCAAATCTTTTGACTTTTGGCACTGCAACAGCCTCTTCCAACGGGACTGCTCGAAATGTTGCCATCACCCTGGCACCGGCAATCTCAATTGCCATGATTTGCCCGCGTCAGAGCTTAGACTTCTGGGAGGTGCTTCAATCTTTCCGTGGTGGTCAACATGATAATTGGCCTACCGATTGGGATGTTGGAAGTGGAGACTTTGGGTTATTACGTTTTTTGGATCGTCTCTCAGACATCTATCCCACACAGTTCCCACAAGAAAGTAAGGACACCTATATCCGTGTATTGGATCCAACAACCGAAGAAGAATTCATTGATAATTGTTCACCTGCAACCCGACTGATTCGCTAAGGAAGGCATAGCTAAAAGGACCAACAAAAAAAACGGCCCAGGAAAACCTGAGCCGTTTTTTTGTAACTTGGAAAAGCTGTCGTTTAGCGCTTCGAGAACTGGAAGCTGCGACGGGCTTTGGCTTTGCCGTATTTTTTACGTTCAACAACGCGGGAATCACGGGTCAGGAAGCCGTTTTTCTTCAGGGCTGGACGTAGGCCTGGTTCAAACAGGTTCAAGGCTTTTGAGATGCCGTGACGAACCGCACCAGCTTGACCGGAAAGACCGCCGCCGACCGCTGTGCAAACAACGTCGAATTGGTCTTCGCGTTCGCAAACGTGGAACGGTTGGTTGATGATCATGCGCAGCACTGGACGGGCGAAGTAAACTTCGATGTCGCGACCGTTAATGGTGACTTTACCGGTGCCGGGTTTGATCCACACACGTGCAATTGCGTTTTTCCGTTTGCCAGTCGCATAAGCGCGGCCCAGGGAGTCGATTTGCGGCTCTGCAATAATAGGAGCTGCAACTTCGGTTGTGACAGCGATTTCGCCACCTTCAACCAGATCTTTAAGATCTCCAAGATCAGCCATTATTAAGAACTCCTCTTGTTTTTAGAATTCATAGAAGCGATGTCTAGAACTTGTGGGTTCTGAGCCGCATGAGGATGGTCAGCGCCCGCATATACGTGGAGCTTTTTCATCTGAGCACGGCCCAAAGGTGAACGCGCAACCATGCGCTCAACGGCTTTGATAACCACCCGTTCAGGGTGCTTTCCGGTCAAGATCGCGTCCATTGTGCGTTCTTTGATGCCGCCAGGGTGGCCGGTGTGCCAGTAAAATTTCTTGTCGGTCATTTTGCGACCGGTGAGTTTTACTTTTTCAGCGTTGATAACGATGATGTTATCGCCGCAGTCAATGTTTGGTGTAAACATTGGTTTGTGCTTGCCGCGCAGACGCAAAGCAATTTGGCTAGCCATACGACCAAGGACAATGTCCTCAGCGTCGACGATCAACCAATTCTTGACGACATCAGCGGGTTTTGCGGAGTAGGTCTTCATAACTTACCTCGTTTTGGGCACCCATAAGGTGCCTCCCAATTTCAAAATAAAGAAGGGCGCACAAACGGCACGCCCTCGTCTTGATGCGGGTTTTAAGCCACCCGCCCCGGACTGTCAATTCATTTGTTTGCACATCGTCATAATTAAGTGTTTAAAAACAATAACTTGTGATTACGGTATTTAAATACCCTGGAATAATAGCCTTAAGAAGCCGCTTTTTCCGCTTTCTGCTCGCTTGGCAACAGCCACGCGGTCAAAAAGGCCACAGCAGCCAAGCACGCCAAAATAACGAACAACCAATGAAAGCCGCCCGTTAAGTCATAAATCTTGCCTTCTAAAAGCACGCCCAGGCCGCTGACGCCGAAGGCTAAGATAAACTTCAAGCCAAACGCCAAGGCCCGCCAATTGGCCGGGGCATAGCGCGCCACCAAGGTGTTTTCAATCGGCAACGAGGCTTGATTGCCCGATACCATGATGAACACAACCACCAACAACACGGCCCCGCCCAGTTGAGACGCCAACACCAAAAACGGAATTTGTACGCAGAAAGCCGCAACGTAGAGCCATTTTAAGGGGTAACGATCACACATCCGACCGACAATCAATTGCGCCGCCCCCGCGACGATATAGACCGAGGCCACCAACATGCCGACCCCCATCACGCCTTGGTCCGCGTCAAACCCAGTCAAATCAGATAAACGAGTGGAAAACAGTTTAGGAATCGCAGGCGATAAGGTTTGATAGATCAAGCCAGTGCACAACATGGTCACCGCCAACACCAAAATAATGCGCAAGACTTCGCCCTTTAAAGGTTTGTGGGGAACTTCGTCTTCCAAGGGCCGGTCATGGATAATGCCGCGTTGCATTAAAATGAAAAACACGATCCCGGTGGCGAAGATCAAAGCGCCGGGAACCATAAACGCCGCACGCCAACTGAAGGCATCGGTTAAAAAACCCGCCGATAAGGCCGCAACCGACGGGCCAACGGTGCCAAACACGCCGTTTAAACCCAACGCCGCCCCGCGTTTTTTGACTTGGCTGACCAACCACGCAAAACCAACGGGATGATAGATTGATCCAAACAATCCGGTCAGTGTCAACGTTGCTGCCAATTGTAATGGCGATTGGGCAAAGCTGGTCAACATCATGCCCGCCCCGACTCCGAAATAGTACAACGCCATCATGCCGGCCGCCGACCATTTGTCGCCCAGCCACCCGGCCAACGGTGCGCCTACGCCGTACAGCACATTGCCCAACACGATCAGGCTCACCACTTCGCCGTGGCTTAGGTTCATCTCTGTTTCCAAGGTCAAAGCGACGACGAAAAAAATCGGCGCCATCAAATGGGCAAAGGTATGCCCAACACACGAAAAGGCGAGCGAATAACGGGCGGCTTGATCGGTCATTTAATGGATATCCAATTTAAGGTATTGAAAGTGTCATAGGTGTATATAATGCCCCCAACTTTCAACAAAAAAATGAGGCACATCATGTTTGGACTGTTTGGCAAAGACGAAAAACAAATTGAAGAGCTTATTGCGAACAAACAATACGACGAGCTTCCCACCGAAGTCATTGATGAAATTGCTAAAGATATCATCTTGACCACGGAATTTGCGATGCCGGAATACAAAGTGACCAAACGCTTGGAAATTATCACAGCGGAATGCGTTTACGGCATGAATATGTTTCGCGATATGTTTGCCTCTATCCGTGACATCGTTGGTGGCCGCTCAGGCGCTTCGCAAAAAGTTCTTCGCGATGCGCGCAGGACTTGCTTGACCGAACTGCGCCGCGAAGCCTTGATTTCTGGTGCGGATGCGGTGATCGGCGTTGATTTGGATTATGCGGAAATTTCCGGCGATGGAAAATCCATGTTGTTGGTGGTCGCCAGCGGCACGGCGGTTAAAATCCAAGAGCTGTGATGTTCGACGTTTCCGGGCGTGACTGTCACATGCTATAAACGCGGCACGTCCTACCAACCAGATAAGCGAAGCACCGCTCCCCTATGATCAAGTCGTTGTACCAGGATCATTTTGGCATTCGGGAAAACCCGTTTTCCATTATTCCCGATCCTCACTATCTTTATATGAGCCAACGCCACCAAGACGCGTTGGCGCATTTGGCCTATGGCATCAGCGGTCATGGCGGTTTTGTCTTGTTAACGGGCGAAGTCGGCACCGGGAAAACCACCATTTGCCGCGCTTTGATCGAAAACCTTCCCGAAGACGTGGACTTGGCGTTGATTTTAAACCCAACCCTGTCGGAACCGGAATTGATGGCCGCCATTTGCGATGAAATGCGCATCCCCTACCCGGCCTCGACAACCAGTTTGAAAGTCTTTTTCGATCTTATCAACGCCCACCTGTTGCACGCCCATGCCCGAGGTCGCAATCCGGTGTTGATGATTGACGAGTCCCAGAACTTAACCAACCCGGTGTTAGAATTGATCCGCTTGCTGACCAATTTGGAAACCTCGGAAAAAAAGCTTTTGCAGATCATATTGGTCGGTCAACCCGAACTGAACCAAATCTTGGCCCAACCTTCGCAACGTCAAACGGCCCAACGCATCACCGCGCGTTATCATTTGATGCCTTTGACGCTTGCTGAGACCCGCCACTACATTCACCACCGCCTGAGTGTCGCAGGCTTAGAGGCCCGAGTCTTTTCGTCCTCCGCCAGCAAGGCAATTTTCAAATCCTCACGCGGCATTCCCCGCCTGATCAATTCCATCTGTGATCGTGCTCTGTTGGCGGCCTATGTCGAAAGCCGCAAGCAGATTGGCAAAAAACTCGCGAAAGCCGCTGCCAGGGAAGTCTTTGGCACCCAAGCCTTGGCCTCGACGTCCTCGGTATGGGGGTCACTTGCCTTGGTGTTGACGTTGACGGGCCTGATGTTTTGGGTTGGCTTAGATCCTTATAAAACGGGTATTCAAGACACCCTCGTCCGAGTTGCTGAGCCGATTTTATCCGTTTCAATGATGGCTGGTATTGAGCTCTCTCCGCAAACGGATAGTGAAAAAGTTCCGCCAGCCAAAGGCGAAGACATCTCGCAAACCAAAGGCACATTTATCGACGAACTCATCCAAGCGGGTACACCAGACACGGCCTTTCAATTCCTATTTGTGTTGTGGGACCTTGACTATTTGAACCTGCATGGAGCCTCACCGTGTGACAAAGCGAAAACGGCGGGTCTGTCGTGTGGACAAGGGGAAACGGACTTGACGGGCCTCAAAGCCATGAACCGCCCGGTCGTTGCCTCATTTGTTATGCCTGATGGCGAACATCTTTATGGCGTCGTTCGGTCCATTGTTGATGATGAACAAGGCGGCCAGGTCAGCATTGAGTTTCCCGGACGGACTTGGACAATGACCGTTAAATCCTTTGCTTTGCGTTGGCCGGGGGATTATTTGGTGGTGTGGAAAAACCCCTCAGACATTGGACGGACCTTGACCTTTGGACACCAAGGCCCAGATGTTCAAGCCCTTAGACGCTTGATGGCGTTGGCAGGTTATGGTGACGGTGAAAATGATTTATTGGGTCAAGGCAGTCATTTCTTTGGTCCCAGCCTGCGTGAAAAAATCAAAAGTTTTCAAACCGACTTTGGCCTCGCCGCCGATGGCATTGCGACCCCCGAAACCGTAATGCGCATTACGGGCGTCGCCGAAGCCACCACCGTTCCGCTCATTTACCGCAAGAAAGGTTAGGGCCATGTCTTATATCCTTGAAGCGTTGAAAAAATCAGATGCCGAACGTAAACGCGGTGAAGAAGCACCCCTCGACAACCCTGAACACGGCGTAATCTCCGCCCCCGATAGCCCCCGCAAGCCTTGGGCGGTTCTGATCGCTGGCGGTTTTGCTATGGCCGCAATCCTTGGCCTGGGCGCGTCATTTTTGATGAAAGAGAACGCCACCGTTACAGCGCCCCCACCAGCCACAGCTTCGGCCCCTGCCCCAGTTGCTGCTCCTGCCGCCAAGGCAAAGCCCCAGGACATGGTTAAGGCTCAGGTGGTTGTGCAAGCGGAACCCGAACCCGAACCTAAGCCGGAACCGAAGCCAAAGCCTGAGCCAGAACCTAAGCCCGAGCCTAAGCCCGAGCCAGAACCTAAGCCAGAACCTAAGCCTGAGCCTAAGCCTGAGCCTAAGCCAGAACCAAAGCCAGAACCTAAACCTGTGCCTAAGCCGGAACGAAAGCCTAGCTTTCAAGACACCCACGTCTTCCAACCCCAGCCGTCATCGGCATTTAGACCAACGGCTTTGTCCAGTGCCTCGGCCTATGTTGACCGGGCGTGGGAGAACATGGACCGGGGCCTTTATGGCAAGGCGATTGCCGATTTAGATCAAGCCTTGGCCTTGGAACCTGCGTTTGCCGATGCGTGGTTCGCGCATGGTTGGGCGAATGAGAAAAACGGCAATGAGCGCCTCGCCATCGAAGACTACAACCGCGCCATTGGTGCCAAACCTGACCATGCTTTTGCCCTATTCAGCCGTGGGTTTTTAAAGCTTTACGGTGGTCAGGAAGCCGGCGCGGTGGTTGATTTTGTGCGCACCCAAGGCGTGGCGACGGATGACTCTTTGCGTCAATACAGTCGTCTCTGGCTATTTTTAAGCCGCGAACGGGCTGGTCAAGACGGACGGACGCGTCTTAAACTTGATTCTTCAAAGGAACGCCTGGCCCAATGGCCAGGGCCGTTGATCAAATATTTTTCCGGGACTTATAGAGAAAACCAAGTCCTGACCGCGATTGAAAATGGGACCGCAGCGGGCCGCACCGAACGTCGCGCAACGGGTTATTTTTTCTTAGGTGTTTCCCAACAACTGGCTGGAAAGACACAAAGTGCACGGGCCTATTTTGAAAAAACATTGGCCACCGGAGCCATTCAATTTCGCCAATATGATGCCGCCCATCGTGAACTTGAGCGCCTAAACCGTTAGATACAGTCTGGTAAACTGCCCGAATGGGTAGTAACCCCACCCTTAGTGGGTGTTCCCGTCACGCCTCGTAACAGGTAGAAAAGCGCCACAACACACCCTTTTTCTGGCAAAATGCGAGGCTCATATGCCCTTAAACCGCACAACTGTTACCCACTTTTTGATCGAGTCAATGCGCGACAAGCAAGGACACGGCAATCTCACTCTTCTTCTGAATGATGTCATCACCGCGTGTAAGGTGATTTCGGACCAAGTTAACCACGGTGAACTTGTTGGCGCGCTTGGCAGTGCCGGTTCTGAAAACGTTCAAGGCGAAACGCAAAAGAAATTGGACATCTTGTCCAACGAAATCTTCTTGCAGTTCAACTCCTTTGGCGGCCACTTGGCTGGCATGGCTTCGGAAGAAATGGATGATCCTTTTCCAATCCCCGAAGGCGCGCCTCGCGGCAAATACTTGTTGTTGTTTGATCCCCTTGATGGATCGTCCAACATTGATGTGAACGTTTCCGTTGGCACCATTTTCTCGATCTTGAAATGCCCTGAAGGCGTTGATGACCCACAAGTCAAAGATTTCTTGCAAGCTGGCACCACACAGGTTTGTGCGGGTTACGCTTTGTATGGTCCGTCTTCCATGTTGGTTTTGACCACAGGTGATGGCGTCAATGGCTTTACGCTGGATCAAAACATCGGTGAATTCGTTCTCACCAACCCGAACATGAAAGTTGTTGAAGATACCCGCGAATTCGCGATTAACGCTTCAAACTCTCGTTTCTGGGAAGCTCCTGTGCAACGCTATGTTGACGAATGCTTAGCGGGTGAAGAAGGCCCACGCGGCGAAAACTTCAACATGCGTTGGATTGCTTCGATGGTTGCTGAAATCCACCGCATCTTAATCCGTGGCGGTATCTTCTTGTACCCAATGGACGAACGTCTCCGCGAACAAGGCGGCAAGCTGCGTTTGATGTATGAAGCCAACCCTATGAGCTTCATTCTTGAACAAGCTGGTGGCGTCTGTTCTACCGGACGCGAACGCATCATGGACGTAACCCCAACAGGCCTGCACCAACGTGTGCCTTGCATCATGGGTTCCAAAAACGAAGTTGAACGCTTGGTTGCTTATCACAAAGAATAAGCCGTCCAAACGTAAACGAACAAAAACGCCGCTCCTTAACTGGGCGGCGTTTTTTTGTTTTTGTGAACTCAACGCCACTTATGAAGTCTTTGGGTCTTAAATTAACACTATTTTAGTGTGGCCAGACTATCGTATTGTGTGCACTATTGTCTACTTGCAGACCTGAAGAAACAGGATCGGCTTAAGAATGAGCATTGATAGCCTAAGTAGCTACGCGCCCGCAGATGTCAAACTGATCGATATGGCTGATGGTGATGGACAAATAAGACTACCCGCTGGTAGCGATTTTTTGCGTGCAGACTTTGTCCGTTCTGGACCTGACCTTCTGATCGAAACGCCAAACGGGGCCCCGTTTTTAGTCCCCGATTTTTTTATGTCTGAAACCGCACCATCCCTGATCACATCTGACGGCGCGGTGTTAAGCGGTCAATTGGTGACGACCTTGGCCGGACCTTTGGCCGTGGGGCAAGTGGCACAAATTGGAACTGGACTTGGGCTTGGTGGCGGTCAACAAACCGTTAATCTTGGCGCCCCTATCGGTCAGGTGAGTGAGGCCGAAGGCGACGTTAGCGTCACGCGTGCAGACGGCACCCAGGAAAAAATCACCACGGGCGATCAAATCTTTCAGGGCGATGTCTTAGAAACAAGTGCCAACGCCAATGTCAGTGTTGTGTTTGTTGACGACACCATCTTTTCGCTCGACGAAGACGGGCGCATGGTCATGGATGAAATGGTCTATGACCCCGACACCCAAACCGGTGTTTTTAATGCCCAAGTGGTGCAAGGCGTGTTTTCCTTTGTCAGTGGTCAGGTCGCCAAAACGTCACCAGATGGCATGGTTGTGAACACCCCCACCGCGACCATCGGCATCCGGGGCTCTACCGTGGTTGGCAAAGCCGCCGCAGATGGTGCTGAAAATAAAATCACCCTGGTCAGTGACGTGGACGGCAATGTCGGTGAAATCAGCATCTCTAATGGTGCCGGGACTTTGACCCTCAATAGCGCCGGGGCCACCACCACGGTGTTCAGTGCCACCAGTGCACCGACCCCGATCGTGACATTGTCGCCCGCAGACATTCAACAAAGCTTTGGCAAAAGCCTAACCAAGCTGGTTAAGGCTGTGTCGCAAAAGGCAAACCAAGACGCCCAGCAAGCCGAACAACAGGCCCAGAAGTCTGAAGACGAGGCCCAACAAGCCGATGCTGAGGCCAAACAGGCGGAACAAGACGCCGAAGTCGCTCAAGCCGAAGCCGATACGGCCCAGGCCGAAGCCGAAGACGCCCAGGCCAAATTAGACGCAGCCGAAGCCGAAGTTGCCGCGGCCAAGGCGGCTGCTGAGGCGGCGGGCGACGAAGTTGCCCTTGCCAAGGCCCAAGCCGCCGAGGCCAAGCTGGCCGAAGCCGCCGCCAAGGTCGCCGAAATCGAGGCCCAGGCTGAAGCTCAAGCCCAAGCCGCCGCCGAGGCCCAAGCCCAAGCCGAAACCAAGGCTGGTGAGGCCGCTGCAAAAGCCACGCAAGCCGAGGCCGCCCAAGCCGAGGCGCAACAAGCCCAACAGTTTAGTTCGCTGGCCGATACCGCCTTTAACACCCAAGCAGAGGCCTTTAATCAAGTTCAAGCGACCCAAGCCGATACGGCGGCCAAGGCTGATACCGCCCAAACCGTCGTTAATGACGCCCCGGTAACGGACACCGCGACCGCGCCAGACAACACCACCACGACACCGACAACACCAGACCCGGCTGCTGAAGCCCAAGCTCAAGCTGAAGCTGAAGCTGAAGCCCAGGCACTTGCGGAAGCCCAGGCTCAAGCCCAAGCCCAGGCTCAAGCTGATGCGCAAGCCCAAGCTCAGGCACAAGCTGCTGCGGCTGCCGCAGCGGCTGCCGCCGTCGCCGCCGCCGCTACAGCCGCCGCTGCACAACCTGCTGCTGTCGTTAACACAGCACCTGTAAACCAAGCCCCCTCGGCTGTGAATGCTGCTGTCACAATAACCGAAGACAGCAGTCTGATATCAGGGAACGTCACCGCCACAGACGCCGAAGGCGGCACGCTTACCTATAGCCTCAGCTCCTCCAACGCCGCAAATGCCACCGTCGCCATGGACAGCACAGGCGCCTACACTTACACCCCGGCAGCCGATTATTTTGGAACAGACAGCTTCTCTTTTACAGCCACAGACAACAGCGGCTTGACTTCAACCGGCACGGTCACCGTCGACGTGACAGGCGTCAACGATGCCCCGGTGGTGATGATGTCCACGGGCGGTGGGTCGGGAGCGTTGGCATTCACCAACACCTATAACTTTTCCACCTTGCAAACCAGTTTCCAGTCCAATGATTCCAAGGTCGTTGATATGGACGGAGACGGCGATTTGGATATCGTCATCAACGGGGGCGAAGCCACAGCCACCACGGGGCCGTGGCACACTTACGTCGGTCTTAATGACGGTGCGGGCAACTTCACCTACACCGCCAACCTGAGCGGTATCTATGCTGACGGACAGGCTGATCTCTCGCGTTTTGATGTTGGCGATGTTAACGGCGACGGAAATACCGACGTGGTTGGCATTCGCGGTACCAACGGCATGCAAGCCGTGTTCCTTGGTGATGGTGCGGGTGGTCTAACCTCGACGGGGCAGACTTTCAACTTCCTCGGAGGCACCATCGGCGGCAACAACATCAAGCTCAGTGATCTCGATAACGATGGCGATCTTGATATTTACGCCGCCATTGATTCCGGGGGTAAAATTTTCCTCAATGACGGTAACGGTACCTTTACCGACACTGGTACACCGCTCAATCATGCGTCCGTGCTCAGCTACCGGGGCACGGCTATTGGCGATGTCAACGGGGACGGCAACCAAGATATCATCTCAGGAAGTTGGAGCGGAGAGACGAATAGCTATAACCTGTGGACCGGAGACGGCGCTGGTGGCTTCACTTACGCTGCAGGCTTTGGCGGAAACGCGTCGGCAGGCAACGGCCTCGAACTTGGCGACGTGGATGGCGATGGCGACCTGGACCTTGTCAGTTTCAACCGTTATAGCGGAAGCAAAGTGTTCCTCAATGATGGCAACGGCACCTTCACAGCGGGAGCCGTGCTCGGCGCGAACGGACCTGCTCGTCAGGATGGCTTGCTTAAGGACATGGACGGCGACGGCGATCTCGACGTCCTGGTTACGGGTGATGCCACGCTTGAATACTACGCCAACGACGGCAACGGGAATTTCACTTACACGGGATTTGGCCTCGGTACGTCGTGGTTGCGTGACATCAGCGCTGGTGATTTTGACGGCGATGGGGATGTTGACATTTTGGCCGTTGACCAGGGTACGGGGTCTCAAATTCTCACCAACACCACGCCAATATATGCCGACACCCTAACCCAGGGCGGCACCATCATCTTCCAAACCAGCAACCTGGTCGCTGCCGATGTGGACAACACAAATTCAGGTTTGATTTACAAAGTTGTCACCGTGCCCACGACAGGTTCAGTCTTACTGAACAACGTCGCCATGGCAGCGAATGCGACCTTCACTCAGGCCGATATAGACGCGGGCAATATTAAGTATGTGCAAAACGGCACCGCCGCCACGTCCGATAGCTTTACGTTCACCGTGACCGACGGCTTGCTGACCACCGCCGTGCAAACGTTTGCCTTGGCCATCAGCAATGACATCACCGGAACTGCGGGGGCAGACACCATCACCTTAGGGACGGCACTGGCCTCAGGCACGGTTGATTTAGGGGCTGGAACCGATAGCCTGACCTTAGCCGATGGGGCCAATACGCTGACCGTTAGCAATACCGAAACCATCACCGGTGGCACGGGTGCCGATGCCATCACCTTAGGGACGGCACTGGCCTCTGGCACGATTGATTTAGGGGCTGGCACCGATGCTTTGACCCTGGCCAACGGTACCAACACCCTGTCGATCAGCAATACCGAGACCATAACAGGCGGCACAGGTGCCGATAGCATCACCTTAGGGGCAGCACAGGCCTCAGGTACGATTAATTTAGGGACTGGCGTCGATTCCTTGACCCTAGCCAACGGCACCAACTCGCTTACCGTTCTTGGTGCCGAGACCCTTACAGGCGGTACAGGCGCAGACACCATCGTTAACGGCGATGCAACGAATATGACAATTATCGGTGGGGCGGGTGCCGACACATTCACGGGCAATACAGGCGTTGAAACGTACACCTACACAACGGTCACGGATTCAGCCATTGGCGCAATGGATACCATTACCAACATTACCGCTGGTGGTGCCGGCGATAAAATCGACACCAACATCATCGGCACCATGTCCGTAATCACGAATCAGGTGACCAATAATACCTTTGCCAACCTAACGCTCGGCACCTTAAACACGCTGACCAATTCAACAAACGGAACCCTTGGCGCCAACTCATTAACGGGCGACGGCGTGAACACCCAAGCCATACAGTTGACGACCAGCGACGGTGCAGGTGTTTGGGCCATTGATGTGGATGGCAATGGCGTCTTTGATGCCGCCGACACCATCCTTAATGTGACGGGCGGTACCGGCGTCATCAATGCGGCTGACTTTGTTTAATTTTTGATTTTCGTTTTATAGGGATAAGTCGCGATAAGTCTTATAGGCTTTGACGCACGGCGACCTGGATGCCGATCCAAACCCCCGCTTCATTGGTTTGACGCGCCCCAATATGGCGCGATATTTTTTGATCACTAAGGGCGATCGCCCCGTCACTTCCATAGCGCAGGACAAGACGATCCACGCATTTGTTCAGCTCTGTTTTATTCGGAAGATTGCGCGAGATTATTGTTGTGTCACACATTTGATTGGTGTTCGTTAAAGCCGCACGTGTCTGTTCCGACAGGTTGCCATTAAAATCAACAACAGACTCAGAGGTACGGCAAGCTTTCTCGCCCAGAGCCATGCGTAAAACCGCGCAGTCCTGACCGCTTACGATTGAGAGGCTGTGGTCCATAACAGATTTTTCAGTGGTTAAGTACGAGATTCCATCAGCAGCCAGAGACGCGACCCGCATCGAAACAGGCATGGCACATGCGGATAAGACAACGCATAGGGCACCTAGTGAGGCTAATTTTGATGTGAATCTCAGCATGGGAACCTCCCTTTTGTTGATCAAGCCACGTTCCCCCAAACACAAGAGCATAGTCTACATTACTTATATGTGCACTGTATTGTATTTTTTACCCACAACCTTCATTTAATCTTCTATCCCCCTATTTTAACAATATTTTTAGCCTTTCCACCCTTCTCATTATTGGCTTTTTCGATGCCGACAATCCCAATTAACCCATAAAAAATGTAGAATGGCGCTTGACATATTATTTAAACATAATATTACTGTGAATTATCAGCTCTGGAAATTAACTCAACAAGGATCACATCGTGGAAATTGACGTTAAAACGCTCTATGAACAGGTTCAAAAAGAGGATTCAATGGTTTGGATAGATGTCCGTACCGTTGAGGAATTTAACAGCGAACGACCACATTCTGATGTTGTCAAAAACCTCCCACTTGATCAAATTACCAAGCTTGATGTCCCCAAGGATCAACAAATTTTTGTGTCGTGCCTCAGTGGACGACGCTCCCAGGCGGCCAGAGACCTCTTGATTGCCCGTGGTTACACGCACGTCATCAACGTGACCGGTGGTTATGTTGCTTGGCAAGAGGCTGGCCTTCCCATTCTCAACTAAATTTCAACAAGCAGAAAAAGGTGTTGTCATGATTTTTCGTCAACTGTTCGACAGTGAAAGCTGGACCTATACATTTCTCATCGCTGATGAAACAACGCGCGAAGCCATTATCATTGATTCGGTGCGCGACCAAACCGAACGTGAATTGAAGCTTCTCGAAGAAATGGACTTGAAATTGGTCTATGCCATCGACACCCACGTTCATGCAGACCACATCACGGCGCTTGGCCGTTTGCGGGCGGCTACGGGCTGCAAAACAGGCTATTCGGTCCATGGTGGAGTCGAATGCGCAGATTTAAGCTTAAAAGATGGTGACGAACTCACGTTTGGCAAATACACCCTCAAGGTTCTGGAAACTCCCGGCCATACCCCAGGCTGCATCTCTTTTTATGTTGATGGCATGGTCTTCTCTGGCGATGCCTTGTTGATCCGTGGCTGTGGTCGCACCGACTTCCCGGGTGGCAATGCCAACGACCTCTATCACTCCATCAATGATAAGCTGATGACTTTGCCGGATGACACGTTGGTCTATCCAGGTCATGATTATAGCGGCAAAATGGTCAGCACCATTGGAGAAGAAAAAAAGCACAATCCCCGCCTCGCCTTGGATGAAGATGGATTTGTTGATCTGATGAACAACTTGAACCTAGAACTTCCAAAACAACTTCATGAAGCCCTGCCCGCCAATAAATCTTGCGGCGAAGGCATTTAAGAACAAACGTAGAGAAGGACGTATAAAACATGTCAGAAAGCGAACACCATAAAGTTCTCATCATCGGTGGCGGCACGGCGGGCATTGCCGTCGCGTCACATTTGATGAAAGTCGATGCAAAAATGGATGTCAGCCTCATTGAGCCCAATGAGATGCATTACTATCAACCCGGTTGGACATTTGTCGGCGCAGGCATTTTCAAAAAAGAAAAGACCGCCCGTTCCATGAAATCCATCATGCCTAAGGGCGTGAACTGGATTCAAGACAAAGTCACCAGTTTTGACCCTGACAACAATGTTGTCGTGACCGAAACTCACGGTGACGTTGGCTATGACATGTTGGTCGTTGCCGCTGGCATTCAAATCGATTGGGAAAGCATCCCCGGCCTTAAAGACGGTTTGGGTAAGGATGGTGTGGTCAGTAACTACGACTATGAAACCTCGCAAAAAACCTGGGAAGCGATCAAATCGTTTAAGGGTGGCGAAGCGTTATTTACCCAGCCTAAGCCGCCGTTCAAATGCCCTGGAGCCGCTCAAAAAATCATGTACTTGGCTGATTCAGCGATGCGCAAACGTGGCACACGTTCAAAATCAAACATCCGCTTTTTCGCAGGTGCTCCCGGCATCTTCCCGATCAAGCGTTATGCAGATCCTTTGAACGCCGTGATCAAACGCAAGGGCTTGGAAACCAATTATGGTTGCCATTTGGTCGAATTGAAAACCGACACCAAAGAAGCCGTGTTTGAAACCATTGCGACGGGTGAAAAACGCACCGAAAAGTACGACTTGATCCACGTTACACCGCCACAATCAGCCCCAAAATTCCTCAAAGACAGCAAACTTGCTGGCGAGGGTGGCTGGATGGATGTCGACATGCATACTTTGCAGTCGACCAAATACAAAAACGTCTTTGGTCTTGGCGATTGCACCAATTCTCCCAATTCCAAAACCGCTGCAGCCGTACGTAACCAGACTCCGGTCGTGGTTAGCAACCTGTGTGCAGCCCTTTTGGGGGGCGCGCCAAAATCGGCTTATGACGGTTATGCGTCCTGCCCGCTGGTTACCGATTATGGCAAGCTGGTTCTGGCCGAGTTTGACTACAACATGCAGCCCAAAGAAACCTTCCCGTTCAACCAAGGCAAAGAACGCTTAAGCATGTATTGGCTGAAAAAGTACCTTTTGCCGTACTTCTACTGGAATGTTCTTTTCAAAGGCGGGAACTTGGGCGAGTAGCCTAACCACTTGTAATCAAGCGTTAATATGAACAACGGAGCGGCCTAACCGCCGCTCCGAACGCTTCCTCTTTGACTTTTTTGGAGCCCCCACCGATGACCATTCTGGCATATTTTTGCGCCGTCCTCATGGGCAGCACACTTGGCCTCATTGGCGGAGGTGGGTCTATTTTAACCGTACCGATCTTGGTTTACATGATGGACATCGACCCGGTCCGCGCAACGGGCTATTCGCTGTTTGTGGTCGGCGCGACGGCCTTGGTCGGAAGTGCCGGGTATTTTCGTAAAGGTTTGGTGCACATCCGTACCGGGCTGATCTTTGCCCTCCCCTCGTTTGCGGGTGTCTATGCGGTCCGGCGCTTTGGCATACCGGCTCTGCCCGACGAAATCATGAACATCGGTGGCTATATCATAACCAAAGACGGCTTTATCATGTTGGTGTTTGCCTTGGTTATGCTGGCCACCGCCTACTCTATGATCCGCAAACCCAAAGGCAATGTGACTGAAATTGAATCCAAGCATGAAGACGACTACAACTACCCGCTTATTGCCGTAGAAGGCCTTGTGGTTGGCTGCGTCACAGGTTTGGTTGGCGCTGGTGGTGGGTTTTTGATTGTCCCGGCTTTGGTGATGTTGGCTAAACTCCCCATCAAGCAGGCTGTTGGCACATCGTTGATGATCATTGCCATCAAATCCTTGTTTGGTTTTTACGGCGATGTTCAATCTGGCGCTGCGATTGATTGGCAGCTTCTCATGACCGTCACAGGCTTGGCCATCATCGGTATCGTCATTGGTGGACGTTTGTCACATCACATCCCCGCCAAAGTTCTAAAGCCCGCCTTTGGCGTGTTTGTGTTCGTGATGGGCGGTGTTATTTTGGGGCTGGAATTGGCGTAATTGCATTAGTTCATGCGCGCCGCAACGTTTTCGGCCTGTTGACGGAGCCGATCTGTGTAAATTTTCAACAACAGCACCACCACCGGGTCAGACTTCGCTAAACGTTTTTGAAATTCTTCTTGGGTAATGACCATTGCTTCACCTTCTTCAAGGGCAACGGCCGAGCCCGCACGCGGGGCATCGTCGACCAAAGCCATTTCGCCAATGATGCTGCCTGGGCCAACGGTGACAAGGGTTCTGGGTGTGTCATCTTTGATCTTTTTGGTGATTTTTACATTCCCAGCCTTCAAAATATAGGCGTGGGTGCCATGTTCGCCTTCTGAAAAAAGAACTTCCCCGGCGGTAAATTTTTGCGTTTCCATAGCCCTACTCCCACTTTAGGTCATCAGCATAACGCCTATGATTATATGCATTTGTAATATTAAGGAAAAGCGGCAAATCATATAAAAAAAGGCCTCTCGCAATTGAGAGGCCTTTTTTTTGTTATATTGGATGCGTTTAGAACTGTAACGTCTGGGCCCGAACCACTTGCTCAAGCGCGCAGAGTTGATCGAGAACGCTGTCGGGAACCACTTGATCGACTTCGATCAAAGCGATGGCTTCTCCGCCTTCGGTTGCCCGGCCCAAATTAAACGTGGCAACGTTGATCCCAGCATCGCCAAGAACGGTGCCCAGCGCGCCAATAAAGCCAGGTTTGTCATGGTTGGTGATGTACAGCATGTGTTCGCCCAATTTAGCATCCATGCAGATCCCTTTGATATCGACAATACGCGGGTCTTTTCCGGCAAACAAAGTGCCGCGAATGGTCCGGGTCTGACTTTCCGTCGTAACCGTAAGCGAGATCAAGGTCTGATACTCGGTGGGCCGTTCGTGGGTAACTTCGGTGATGTCGATATCGCGTTCTTTGGCAATGGCCGGAGCCGACACCATGTTCACGCCTTCAAGCATCGGGCTGAGCAAGCCTTGCAACACCACAGCCGTCAAAGGCTTAACGTTGAGTTCAGAGGCATGGCCTTCGTATTCAATGCTCACGGATGAAATACCAGTCTGTGTGACTTGACCTGCGAAACTGCCCAATTGTTCAGCCAGTTTCATGTAAGGCAACAAGCGCGGTGCGTCTTCGGCCGACACGCTCGGCATGTTCAAAGCGTTGGTTACAGCCCCGGTCAGCAAATAATCAGAAATTTGCTCGGCAATTTGCAAGGCTACGTTTTCTTGTGCTTCTGACGTGCTGGCCCCCAAATGCGGGGTGCAGATGATGCGTGGGTTACCGAACATGATGTTTTCTTTCGCGGGTTCTGCTTCAAACACGTCCATGGCGGCGCCTGCGCACTTGCCGCTGTCGATGGCCGCGATTAAGTCCGCTTCGACCACCAAACCACCACGGGCACAGTTCACGATCCGCACGCCGTCTTTCATTTTGGCAAACGCATCCTTGTTGATGATGCCCCGGGTGCTGTCGGTCATCGGTGTGTGCAGAGAAATAAAGTCGGCCCGTTTGAACAAATCGTCCAATTCAACCTTTTCGACGCCAATGTCTTTGGCCCGTTCAGGCGATAGGTAAGGATCATAAGCCACGACTTTCATTTTCAAGCCCTGCGCCCGGTCGGCAACCACCGAACCGATGTTGCCTGCACCGATCAAGCCCAAAGTCTTGCCCATGATTTCCACGCCCATAAAGCGGGATTTTTCCCACTTACCGGCATGGGTCGTTTCGTTGGCTTGAGGAATTTCACGGGCGCACGCCAGCATTAAAGTAATGGCATGTTCGGCCGTGGTGATGGCGTTACCAAAGGGGTGTTCATAACCACAACGCCTTTGGCGGTGGCGGCTTTGATGTCGACGTTATCAACACCGATCCCTGCCCGACCAATGACTTTTAAGTTATCGGCGGCGGCGATGATTTCAGCCGTGGCTTTAGAGGCGGACCGAATAGCCAAACCGTCATACTTGCCGATGCACGCTTTCAACTCATCGGGGGACATCCCCGTAATGACGTCAACGTCGACACCGCGATCTTTAAAAATCGTTTCGGCTTGAGGGCTCATTTTGTCGGAAATTAAAACTTTAACCATGGGGCAAGTCCTATTCAAAAATTGTATCTATAAATTAAGGCTTAACTTGAGCGTAGGCCCAGTCTAACCATGGCAAAAGTGCGTCCAAATCACTGACCTCGACCGTTGCACCGGCCCAAATCCGAAGACCCGCAGGCGCATCGCGGTAACCGCCGATGTCATAAGCCACACCTTCACCGTCCAATACCTTGACCATGCCTTTTAAGGCCGCCGCTTGAGCGTCTGCATCCAGAGCCGTGAACGCAGGGTCTTTGACCTTCAGACACACCGAGGTGTTTGAGCGAATGGCTTTGTCTTCGGCTAAAAACGCCGCCCAGTCGGATTCGGCAACCCAGTCTTCAATGACCGCTAGGTTGGCATCGGAGCGCATCCGCAAGCCGTTAAGACCACCAACGCTTTCGGCCCATTTAAGACCGTCCAGGGCGTCTTCAACAGCCAACATAGACGGCGTATTGATCGTTTCACCCTTAAAGATGCCTTCGATCAGCTTGCCGCCTTTGGCCATCAAGAAGACTTTTGGCATCGGCCAAGCCGGGGTGTGGGTTTGTAAACGTTCGACCGCACGGGGGCTTAAGATCACCATGCCATGCGCCGCTTCGCCGCCCATCACTTTCTGCCACGAATAGGTCACTACATCCAATTTGTCCCATGGCATGTCCATGGCAAAGACAGCGGATGTTG
>Ga0316202_10001187_pt1 | contig 21500 bp, 44 predicted proteins | sample 3monrhotite_MG_FD_204934 | JGI IMG/M metagenome (GOLD analysis project Ga0316202, IMG submission 204934) | Microbial mat bacterial communities from mineral coupon in-situ incubated in ocean water Damariscotta River, Maine, United States -... | ecosystem: Environmental > Aquatic > Marine >... | reverse complement strand
ATCTTCTGGAGTATTCCATACATTACCGGTATGTACTTTACTATAAAGTACGGTACCTAGTGAACCTCCTCTTTTAACTTCAACTCTCCATGAGGGAGCTGTCCAATTCTGGTTAACACCTAAGTAATCCCCTGAAGTGCTCACATTAAAGTCTATATTAACATTTACATCTTCTTCATTGGTTAAGGTAATAGTTGAGCTTTGTGCTGAACTTAATGTAGCAGGAACGGTGGCAGAATCGCTAGAGCCGGCCCCTAAGTAGTAAGGATTTAGTGCATAAATGACGTCTTGAGTTAATGCAGAAATATTAGTAATAAATTCATTACCTGCTACCCCATTAACAGTAGCCAGTGCCTGACCATCAACTAACTGTATAGAAAATACGTTATCGCCTGTGGAATTGTCTGTAATGGTCATCGGAGAAGCTGAGTAAGGGTCTAGAGTCATACTTACTCCAGATATATTACCTGATTCTGTACCATCAGTATTAATATTAAGATGTCGACCTGTTATAGCATCTGCATCAATATTACCTGCTTTAATTCCATTAGCAGCTATTTGGTCAGCACCAATAGTACCAAATACAACCAAGTTACCATCAATAACTTCAGTAATTTTAGTCCATTCATCTGGGTCTTCATCTAGATTCCAATATCTACTTTCTGAGAAACCAAATGCAGGATTAGACATAGTTACGACATCCCAACCTGTTTTAACTTCACCAGCGTTAGCTATAACTGTATCTGCTTCTACATCTGACCATACACCTGCTGCAGACGTACCGTAAAAATGTCGACTACCCCTAGGCCCATCTGCTCCTGCTTCTCCCGGAGAAGTAAGTAATGCAGGGTCTTCCCATAAAATAGTATTTAACTGTTGCCCTAATGAATTATTAATCCAAGCAGCACAAATATATACATTATCAATACCATCAGGAACAGTAGACTCCCATCCGGCTGGAGGAGTTAATGTTCTAGTATCAAAATTAAAACTACCATCTAGTGGTTTACTTGGTAAGCTAGTCCCTCTCTGAAATATTGATACCTGTAGTATTGTTTCTCCTGGGTCACCTTTCTCCCCTTTGAATCTATATGCTATTCCAGAATTAATCCAAGTATTGCCACCATCAGTACTTACCTGTGGTTGCGCCCATTCATCAAACTCTGTAGGTTCTTCATGCCAATCGCTAATACCGTCAACACTGAATAATATACGGAAGCCAGTACCATTATATGAAAATACTTGGCTAAGGCTCCATGAAGTATTCTGAGGAGGTAGTCCATCATCAGTAAATGTACGTACACTTACATATAGTCTATCTGTGCCTGCTGGAATTCCATCTGACCAACCAGTAACAATATTATCTATAGGGTTAGGACTAGTGTATGTACCACCGGTAGGTGTTTCACTGAATGCTGGGTCTGCAGAACGTTTAAATGCAAATGCTCTTAACTTAGCTTGAGGTGCTACACCTGATTCGCCTTTAATCCTTACGGGATTAGCTGTGTCATCAATCCATATACCAGAAGAATCTCTAGTACTGGTAATCATGTATTCATCGTTAATGCTTGGAGTAAGTGACCATGGTCCTGTTTCAGTAGGTCCAAACTTAAGTCTTATTCCTTCACCATTCTCAGATAAGAGCCTTGGTTCTCCCCATACAACAGGATTTCCAACATTTTGAGGTGATAATCCATCTGAAGTAAAAGTAGCCGTAGATACCCAAATAGGGGCTGTACCTGTAGGGATACCATCTTCCCAGCCTATAGTAGTAGGGTCTGGATTATCAAATGTACCACCTGTAGGTACTTCACTAAAATTAGTATCTGATGAACGTTTGAATGTAAATCCTTTAACTTGACTTTGCGGAGGAGATTCGGGATTTTGAATAAAAGGAGCAGGAACACTCCAATCATTATATCTAAGTGACCACGTATCTGAAGTGTATGCGTGCATATATCGATTAGTTGCGACATAAGTAGTCCTACCAGCAATAAATACAGGGTCTTTTTCCCATGTAGTTGAACCAGTAGGCATAACTTCAGTGGTTCCATCATAAGAACCTGTACCTGCATCTATAGTAGGAGCTGGGTCACTTGCATCCACATGACCGTAAACCATTGAAACATAATCACCTGAATTACCATCAAAGTAATCAACATCTTTCTCTGGAGTTAATCCATCACTAACTACTACACTCCCATTGGATGCAGTAAATGTATACGTCCCATTTCCATTGTCTACAACGGTTACACTAATCCCTGCATCACCCTTCTCACCAGTAATCTTATTCCAATTGTAATCAGCAGGGTCTGTAGAGGCTGTGGTATCCGTACTAACGTGTTCACCAATGTATGAGCCAGTAGTAGAACTAAAGTCTGTAGTGCCGTCAGCAGAGTTTGCATACATGATATGTAATTGAGGACTAACGCCTGCTTCACCGGTATCCCCATAAAAACGTACAAATCTGTATATTGAGGCATCTGAAGTATCCGGTACCGTTCCTACATTACCTGCAGCAAAACCAATGAATTTTTTACCATGATGGGTTAATGATACGCCTGTACCATTATTATCATCGGCATACACAATCCAAACATTAAATGGTCCATCCCCTACAGCATCATTTAATGCATCCTGGGTATAGAAAATAGAATGATAAATCCAAGAATCATCAATGTACACATATAGTAAATTAGCATCAGTATTTAAGTAATGGTCTCCATTAATTAAAGCTGAAGTGTCCGGGCGTTCTATAGGAGCAGTTGCGTATGCTCCCAAGTAAATGCCCTGTAAATTATTAAACGTAGAATTAAGATTAAGCAGAGCTTCTAAATTATCAGATACCTTTTTAATGTTGTCATATGCGGTATTGATATATTGCTCTACACCCCCGACCGTTGAGGTCTTAGGTTTGCAGTGCTTTATGCCCATCCGTTATTTACCGCCTTATAGTTAGGTGTAATATCATAATTAAGTAAATCATATTCTGTAATTCTAGCGCAAGCCAATTCATACTGTTGCATCATACGCTGTGAATCATCTACCCCATTAAGTGTACTAGTGCCGGCAAAAGCCCTAGCACCTACGAATGAACATAAAGGAAGTAATAAAGAGAAGGGTAATGAGACTTCTACAACTTCAGGGTCTATATCCGATGATGCAGCTAAGGAGGCATGAGAAGCCCTGTACATAACACTAAACATTACATCATCTGATGGGTTAGGAACCTGAATTTGATTATAATGTGGGGTAAAGTATGATTTTGCCTCTACTGAGTTATTTAATATTAACTCACAACCGTTCTCGTCAAATATATTTTCTATTTTAAGAAAGGCTGAATCCTTAAAGGGATTAGTTAAACTATCCTGTATGTACTTAGTTGGTTGGGTCGATGTAGCGTTACTAATGGCATAATCGTAAGCCATAACGTAAGTGCCTATACTTTCATACTGTTGAACATCAACTTGTGCTACATGGATAGGAAATCTCTTATATAATTCCAATAGTGCCATGTTGATATAGGTAACAACTTTAGGATAATTCTCGGGTATGATAATGTTATCGGTTTCACTGCCACCTATAAATAAGTGAGCTAACTCACCATGAACGAGTTGGTCAAATATCGTTTGTAGTTTCATATCAGTACCTTTAAATTAGACTGTATAGGAGCTTAAGCGGGAACCAGTAGAGTAATCATCTATATCTTCCCACATCTTGTTTCCGTCATTATACTGCATTTCTGTAGCGTTTGAAGGTTTCCATGCATTGATTAAGGGTAGCATTGTTATAGTATCAATGAAATCATCATATTTACTTTTAAAAGCCCCATATGTAATTAAACGTAATTCTTCCATACATTCAATCATTCTACTATCAAATTCTAATTCTTTAGGGAACTTAATTTTTGCTAAAGTAAACCAAGGTTGAACTACGTTGAATCGTTGCATCTTATTAGTATTAGGGCGAATACCTGGCTTATTATTATTGCCTTGAGTTGACAATACAAAGTATATGTTACGTTCTATCATCTGGTCCTGAATGATTGATATGAACCCACCTTGTTGTCCTGATACTTCTACCCCTACCCCTTGTGGTTGATACTTCTGAGCCAATTTAAATAAGTCATCTATATTGGCATTCATTTGTTGTTTCTTACAAATACCATCTACCCAATACCAATTACCTGCATGGTCATAAGCCCATACAGAGATAACAGAGTAATCACTTGCTGTTTCTTCTGATGTAGCAAAATCGGTAGTAATGTAAAAATTATAATTACCTTTATTACGTAAAAGACTCGTTCTACTGTACCAATGAATTTCTTCATCCTTTACTGCGCGTTCATCATCTGACATGATTCTAAGCATAAGCTCTTGGTTAAATGTATTAATTTTCCCAGCTTTCATTGCTTTATTATATTTACTTAATATATCGTCATAAGTGAATCTATCAGGCCAAGCGCCTCTGAATTCTTCTCGAGTACAAGGAAACTTCTCACAAATAGGATAAACGTTTACATACCAAGCCCCAGACTCGACTGCTTTATATAATGGGTCTTTTGCATTAAATGGGGTACCGGACCATATAATCTTATTACGTCTAGGATGTAATGCGTAATCAACTGCTTTATAAATGGTATCTTCAATTGTTTGAATTACTGTAGGGGACTTAGCATCTGTATCTGAAACCAAATCATCAAGTACAGCCAGTACTGGACGTTTACCCATCTCTTTAGCTCCACGAACACCAGTGGTAGCACCATAACCCCTTATAATGAATACATTACCCTCAATGTTATTGAATTCCCATCTAACATCAGTAAACTTAATCTTAGGTACATATTTACGGAGAAAGTCACTATTCTCCCATCTGTATTCAAGATTCTTACGCATATTCTTAACACCATTCTCAATACTATCTGAGACATACAATGCAAAATCTACTTTACCAAATCCGGGTATTTTTCCATATACGGCAATGTACAGAAATAAATATTCACCTAGTAATGTGGTCTTAGCTAAACCACGAGAACACATATTAGCTATATTCTGTCTAGGCCCTGGAATCAAATCTAACATCTTATAATGAACAATAGGTGAATTATGTTCTTCACCCTCATCCCCATTAACTAGCTTTATGAAATTGATAAACTCTAATGCAAAATCACTTGGAACATATCCATGTTCATCACCATAGCGTATTTCATTTACGTACTTTTCTACTGTTTTTGCTACCTTGGTATATTCCATTTTAATTAATTACCTCACCCTCAATTACTTTAGGTCTGATATTACTATGGGCAATTTGCTCTACTGTTGAGCCACCAGAAATAATAGATTCTTTCTGTGCTTGAGCCAAATCTTTAACTGCGTCCCTTAAATCGTCAATAGCACTATCATGCTTAACACCGATATCAATCTCTACTTTCTTAGCTTCAGGGCGTTTCAGGTGAGTAAGAATGCTATTTGCTGCATCAGTACGTACTTTTTCACTATTGGCGGTAGTCATTAGTTCTACCTGGGTATTTAAGGCTTTCTGGTACATATCAGCATTGAGTACGTAAGTAGGAACTAGAGTCTGCTCTAGTATTAGATTAACCAGCTTATTCTTATTGTAGGCAGAAACATAACTAGCTATGTCATCTGGATTAACATTTCTATCTAGGAATCGTTGGTATCTATCAGGGAAGGTCTTGATATAGGCTTGTGTATTCGTAGCTCCCATCAACTTACAGCTAACGTACTTAACTGCATCAATGTAGCTAGTCATTTTAAACTTACCCTCATTTAACACATGAGTGTAGCTTATTAAATTCTCCCTATAATTTTCTCTTAGTATTGGATTAGAAATAGCTGCATTTATGTTATCTACCATTTCCGGTTTTAAGTTTTCTCTGCAGTAAGTAGGTAGTGCACCCCTGAACTGCTCTATAGTTATCTTCTCATCAGCCATTAAAAAACCCTTATGTAGTTAAGCCAAAATTTCAACTTAGTATATAAGGGTCATCCTTTACTTACAAATAATAATTTAAGTGGCTACGTATAATTCTTGTAATTTACTCCTAGCGGCCTGAGTAACTAAAGATTCTAACTTACGTTTCACTTCATCAAATTTTTGCATTTCGAGTGTACTAAAATCTCTAGCTATTGCGATAGGCATAGGATAATCAGGATGACTAATATGCATGGGTTCTTCACTTGCCATATCATATAAGTGATAACGTAAATTAGTTTTAGTATCACAAATATGTTCATGGTCCTCCATAACAAATCTAGCATCACCTGAAGTAATACCTGTTAGTAATTCCTCTATCATTGGTAACATAAATTTCTCCTTAAAGTGAGGGGTATCCCTACCCCTTCCATGTCCTTTAAAACTGCAAAAAACCTCCCTGTTTTTTCGGACTCTTCCTTGACTTAGCAGGTGTAGTTTCAACCTGCCCCGTTAGTTTCCCCGACCTCCCCCGTGACCGTTGCTTGCTAGAATAGAATCAAGCTTGGCATTTTGCGCTGCATTCGCCATTGCTTGCTCTACACGTTGGTCACAATTTTGATTGGCCAAGATACTAGCAAGTCCTGCGTCCGTCTTAGCTTGGTTCTCAGCTAACAAGAGTTTTGTTTCACAACAACACTCTGCTGCTGCTCTTGCGTTAGCCGCTTGCTCTCTAACAATTAAGTTTATTTCTGAAGTGAAAAAACGAGTCTGGTCATCAATTTTTCCTAGAATTCCGGTAAAATGTCCATCTGACTGTTGTGTACGTGAGATATCACGATTTCTGTCTGCGTTGTCTGAGATTTGCTGAGAAAGTCCTACATGCCCTAGTGTCAAAATCTCTCGATTGGCATCAAGTTTTGCATTTGCAACTGAGCCATCATACGTGAAGTTGCCGTTGTATCCGCGCTGGCCACCCATTCCATAGTAACCGTTTAATCCACGGTTTAAGAGCACATCTGAAGTGTCTAAATTATCCATAATCATGTTCCTTATGTTTCACCCGTTAAAACTGGCTTCCTGTCAGTCCTTTGTGGGTGAAACTATTATGCGCCTAAGCTGGTTAAAAAACAACCAGTTTTAGTCTCAAAACAATTTTTTAAATTGCCTAGTTTTCTTATCAAAGTTAACAGCAGGAACAAATTGTAAGGCTTCAGCTACGTTTTTATCTTGCTGAGTAGTCACTTGAACCAAGCAACCAGTAGGTAAATTGCATACCTTAGTTGACTTCATCCACTGCTCATTCTTAGACGATGCCTTTGAAACCAAGAAGAACATATCACCATTACCAAATACTTCAAGGTCACTTACCTGCTCAGCAGCTCCATTAACATCAGTATTATTTAATGTCTTAGTCTCTACTTCAACTACTGCTTCCTGCATTACTTCAACTACAGTCTCAACTTTTGCTTTCTCTGCTTTTACTTTACTTTTAGTCATTTTTACATTTTCTCTCTTTTTAGTGGTTATCGGTGTACTTTACTACTTATTGTATTTTCTTTATGTTGTTTCTTACTCACAATTAAACCCTTTCTCCTAAGTTTCAGGAAGAACTTGTTTTCTATTACTTCCCTGTATCCTTCCTCGAGTGTATGCTCATCTTCAGCAAAAGGGTCTTCCATTGTTGCGTAATAACACCCCTTCTCAGTATATGAAAATATATTGTTTACCGGGTATTCTTCTAATAATGCTTTAAATGTCTCTAATGTTATGCCCATACTATTTTCTTTCCTCTACAAGTTTAAAATATTTAGTAAAACTATCTTTCAATTCTTCTTCAGTTTTAAATTCCTCGAATAAACCATATTGTTGCCCTTGGTGGGTAGTTTTAAGTGCATACAGGTATATGTCAGCGTAATCACTATTCACGTTTAATCCATAATTTACTAATTTCCATTTTACATGTATAGGCACTTTATATAAGGAGTCCTTTTTGTGTCTAAATATGTATGATGCACCCTTAGTAATTTTCATTACTTTTCCTCGTTATAGAGTTTCTCTTTTAAGGCATAACGGGTTAGCCCCCAAATTTCTTGTTTAGCATTACGAAATACAATACTGCATTTTTTTCTCATTAAATCAAATCGTTCATTTGAACGTACCACACTATCGTAAATATCCTTTCTGTCTTCTGCTTCATCTTTATGTCCACGTTGACCTACTGCTACAATCTTCTTCAATGCATGCTGGTATCCACCATCTGTTACATTGAAGCCATCAATTAAGTCATAAACATCTATCCATACACCGGGCAATACCTCTCTCATATATTTATTGGATTGATAAGTATTCTTCTCTGGAATATCTACAGAAATTTTATTCACCAGTCTTCTCCTCTTGAGCCAATGAATTCACATAGTCATGCCATAAGCCGGCAGATGCCTCTAAACTTAATACTTCCATGTGTAATAACCTAAGCTGTACTTTATCTACAATTACCGTAGTAGCTTTAGTGGAATTCAATAAATCCTTAATCGTACCAGAAGTAGTAGGTTCTTGTTCTTCATTTACATCTATTTCTAATTGCTGCATTAACCTTGTTCCTCATCTTTATATCCTGGGTGGTCAGCTTTATACATCTCTATAGGGTCAAACCCATCTAAACCAGGAATACCAACATACATCTCAGTAGAGTTCTTATGGGTTCTGAATATATAACCTGCTGCTACTAAAATCTGCTTAGCTGCAATATACTTATGCATACCAACACAAGCATCTATTCTAATCTGAGCCTCATCAGCTTTATACAAATTATTCTTAGGACGAATTAACTGTATCCATACATTCCTAGCTTCTGGGGTTAATCGACTATCTTCATAAATCCTATTAGTAATAGCGAAGTAATCAATCTTCTCATCCCTATTTACTCTAACTGCTATATTCATAGCTTGTTTTTTATTTACATACATATTTACATTTCCGTAGTTACTTACCAACGAAATAGATACTAACAGAATTGTAACTGAACACAAGCAATATCTAAAAATAAACCAAAATAATCCAAAAGTAACTACACTTATCTTGGCTCGATATTACATTTTGTAAGGTTCTATATTACATTATTGTAATTACACCTTGACTCTAGGCCACGTATTTAAAGGGCTGAATTTCAGCTACATATACATATACATTTGCCTCCGACATTAATAGTCTCCGTCAACCAAAACCCTTATGGTTCTGGACTCCTTCCGATGAATCTTTTTAAACCAATAAACAAATCTAATTAAGCTGCGGGCATGCACCGCCTGCATGTCCTCGCTTGGATGTTTGATATTATTAAATGTATTTATAATAAATATTTAATTATCTCGATAAACTTACATTCATTAATTTATACGGTTATTTCGTCTATGCCGTATTTCAATCGCTCACCGCTGCGCTGTCGCTCAATCATACTTATAGACTCAATACCCTTAATAAATTAGTTCTTGTAAGTTCATCTCAATAGGTAGGAGAGGAGGAAAGAATAAGATAGTACACCTGTAACAGGCTATTTTTAAAATTAACTAAAATATTATATAAAGCAAATTTATAAATTATAAATATTCGCGCTATGCTAAATTTAGTTAATCTGCTGACAGATGTAGTACTGTATATATGGGATTCAATTTACTTGACATCCCCCCCGGTATCAAAACATTCCTCACTCACAACTACCTACCCACGTCTTCGACGTTAACAAGGTATCAACAACATGGATTTACCACCTCTGCATATACTTGTCGCATATGTAGACGCCAAGACACCTCACAAATCCTCTTAGGAGGGTTGTGTTGTATTACTTTACTTAATTCAACCGGAGAATTATTATGGAACATCAACAAAAAGTTACATTCATGCAAGCAGTACGCTCTGTATTCAAATCAGTTATCTTACTAACTCAATCAGTAAACAAAGTAATCCAATCAGTAGATGATGTAGCATCTATGGCTAACACAGTCACAGGCACAGCTCTCAAAGAACAACAACTAGAATCAGCAGAAGCTATTCGTCAATTAGAAGCAGACATTGCATCTAAACAAACAGGTACTCAAACCAAACTTAAAGACGTAGAACTCTAATAACTATACCCTCTTCGGAGGGTTAACCTTTCACTCTAATAAGGAACTACTCATGCTCACTAAACTAAAACAAATATTCAACTCCTACTACATCATCATCAATGCAGAAGTAATAACCAACACAATTATGACTAAAGAAACTAAACAAATCATCCTATACCTTGAGGCTACTAAGTAGCCTTAAGCTCTTTTAAAATCACACTTAATATCACACAACAAGATAGATAGGTACTAGGAAAGATATATTCTCTAATCCAATTAACTAAAACGCTCTGTAAGCTCGTCTAAGCGATTATCTCTATATAGGGTATGGCAATGTATATGGGTAGGCTAAATATAATCAGCTAGATAGTGCATAGGAGATTTAAATGCATATTTATTTGACTGTTTGTACTGCATATACGGTCTATGATACTACTCACTTTTACCCTCTTTTATTTATAACTTAACTATAAGAATATCCATTTTTATATCTTTATAAAATATAGTAGTACTCTTAAATATAACTTCCTATCTATTATCTTCTTATATATTAATAAGTTAGTTTATTTTAAGTAAGTATTTTAACTTGTACTTTCCTCTCTCATCTACAGTAGCCTTCGGCTATAAATAGGTATTAAAACTTATAGTCTATTATTTTAATTTACTAGGCTATTTTAATTTTATAACTATAACTTTAACTTAGGAGAATAACTATGTCTTATTACGTAGGTCCAAGAGGTACTGTGTACTTCATTAATCCAAGAACAGGTAAGTAATTATGCCTAAATCATGTAGTACTTGTAGGTATTTATCTGTAAGTACTACTCAATCAAGATGTCGGTATTTAGACTGGCCTGTATATCCTCATACGTTACCTTGTGGTGCGTATGTAGTTATACCTAAAAATAGGAGTAAGTAATTATGTTTGTTAAAGACCATTGGTATACGTTGCCATTAAGTATGCGTAAAGAGATTATTGATGTTCAGCATGAAGAAGCATTAGTAATTAACATTAACCATTCACGTATCAGAGCCATGAGATGAATGCTAGGTTAGCATTTGTCTATGGTATGTCTGATGCTATGAACCGTAGGAATTATGCTGACACTATCCAATGTAAAACTTGGATACGTCAGTATTACATTCACTATGATAGAGGATGGCATTCTACTAGGAATGTCCTCCATAAACGTAAGGAGAGTAATCATGGAAACTTTAAATAAACGAGCTAAGAAGCTCTGTAAGCATGGTAGACAGTTGTATAAGGTCTATGCATTCCCTGAGAGTAATAATGGCCATATATGGACTATGGTAGTGACTGGTAAGCCATACTTACTTGATGGTAATTGGTTCTGTGACGTAATTAACACTCATGATAGTTTTGAGTATATGGATACAATTAGCTTATCAGACGCTAATATCATTCCTAATGACTACAATAACCATAGAACCTTTACTAAGCTTAAAAATGCTAAGAAGTACTTAGAATGTATTACTAATGGTACTCACGGTATTAAGCCAAAGAAGCGTAAATGGTTTAGTATAGGTAATAATTCAGGTTGTGAAGGTATTGATTATGATGCTGAAGTACATGGTGAATTAGCTGTACTAGGTGAAGACTATGAAGTTGTAATGTATGAACCAGTATAACTAGATAAGCGCATTAGGCAGCGCTTCGGCTGCTTAGTGTGAGGTAGTTACATTTAATTAATTAATGGAGAATGATTATGGATTTATTAAGTAATGCACAAGCTAGTCTATTGTTAATAGGTGTAGCTGGAGTAATTGGAACTATGGTGTTAACTGTAGTTATACATATATTTGACAACAAGGAAGATATCCAATGATTAGAATGTTAGGTATATATTTAAGTATAGATGATATTAAGAAGGAACTAAGTACTCATACTATATTTAATAAAATTGAATTCTCTAATATAACAAAAGAGAGTTTGAAAACTAAGCTTGAAGACTTACGTAATAGACAAGTACCTAATAGGGAAGTTTTATTACATATGGAAGATGAAGATGTAGTTTTCCTATGGTTCAAGAATTGGTTGCATCCTAGCTTAAAGCATTGTGTAGTGAAATCACCTAAAAATAAATTAGGTGTAAGTAAGAAAGTAATACAAGATGATTGTGCTAGGGATATGCTCAATTTTTATGAAAATGGACAGCAGAATTTTAATTATTCACTACAAGAAGTAGATGATTATATAGGAGATATCCAATGATATATCTATGGGTATTTGGAGTAGTAATGGCTACTATACTTGGTGCTTTATATTTATGGATATCTATTGATTTAGCATTAGATAGGGATATTAGACGTGAAGCCAAATTAATTAGAACATTAGGAGAGCATGATGAGTAACCTTAAAGAATTTATGTTAGGTATGTTGTTTATGACATTAATAGTTTGTGTACTGTCTGTGAGTACTGGTAAGGAGGAGGCTGAGGCTTTCTCTAGTCAGTATGAGCAAATGGTGTGTATGTATCATAAGACTGATGGTGAGGCTGGTTGGCCTGATTATGATGACCGTGGTATCACTAAAGAATATTGTAAGGAATTAACTAAACAATGAATAAAATTCTAGTTACTAAATGTAATGTTACGAATACTTGGACTGCTATGTTTGAGACAGAGCGGTTCAGTGTTATTGCTAGTAGTACCCTGAGTCATGGTGACGCTAAGATGAATTTAATTAAAGAGTACAACCGATTAGTTAATAGTCATAGTGGTAGAGATTTACGGTGAGATTAGCCTAAGAGCATAAATAGGAGATTAATATGTATTTGTATTTAATAACAAAAATGACTACTACCCACATAGACTCTTATGAGAACGCTATAGTTGTTGCAGCTAATGAGGATGAAGCTAAGTTAATTCATCCTGATGAGGGTACAGGAGAAGACTGGTGGCTTAGTGACGTTAATGCCGGTTACATTGGTCCATTATATACATGGTGTAAACCAGAAGATGTAGGTGTTGAGCTTATTGGTACTACTGACCTGTTTCCAGCAGGTAGTGTAATAATGGCTGAATTCCTTGGAGTGTGAATTATGGGTGAAATAGGAGTGATAATACCACCTCCTGAAGATGGATGGTCTAAAGATGGATGGTCTAACAGTAAAATAGAAAACATAGAATATTTTATTGGGGAAGATTTAGTTGATATTGATTTAATTGATGCTTGTTACTACTCTGTTAGTTTAACTGTCAGTGAATTGAAACATATCTTACAGAAAGTTAATGAATTTAAAATAAGGAAACAAATAGGAGATTAAAAGTGAATATAGATAAAAAATTAAATACTGTACTTGTACATATTAAAGAAATGCTAGATGCCGATAAATTATCGGATTGTACTGGTATCTGTTGTTATGTAGAAATGGAACTAATCAAATCTAATAAAACTAGTGAAGTTAATACTATAATGGGCAGACTAGATGTATTATTTATGAGGTGGCCTGAGTATAGTGATTGGCCTACATTTCCTATTCCTAGTTATAGGGAAGATATGTGCGCTGCTCAGGCTTATAGATTTATGCCTTTATGGGATACATCTAATGAGTATGGTAAGTGTAGGATTCGTTGTTTGAATTGGTTAATAGAACAAACTAAAGGAGAGTAATTTTGATGCCAAAATTTAAATTTGTAGATAAAGAATCTATTGTATATGAGTGGGTAGATGGTGGTTGGTTGGACATGGGTAACTATGTCTCTTATGGTATTACTCACCATATGTCTGATGCCCATAAAGCGATTATTGTTAACCGTGTACTGTATCAAGAGTAGCGGCGTGTGCTGAGGGTTGGTTAGCCTTCGGCTTTAGTAAGGGAATAGTCCCTTTAAAATTTAATATATTAGGAGATTTACAATGGCTTTTTATAATCAAGCACAATCAAGAAATAATAACAATCAACCAATCGGTTACTTAAACAACCTATCTGTTGTTGATGCAAATGGTAAAGAACATCGTATTGGCGTTAAAGGTCTTCCTTTATATGTCCAGAAAGAAATTCAGAATGCTCTAGTGGAAGCTGCAAAGACTGACCCAGATAAAGTATTCAAATTTACCGCCACCATCAAACCATATGCACCTGAGCAATTACCTGAAGATTTAAAACTTTAATTAACTAAGAGACCTACTTGATATTATATAAGTGGGTCTTACTTTCTTGGAGAATAATTATGAAAAAAGAAGATGTAGATGCTAGGTCATTACAAGAGAACTTAGATTATGTAATTGATAACTTAGTTAAACAAGGTGAGCGTTGTATACAAGGTAAAGGTACTGGATGTGTTTATGGAAATGGTATAGGACAGCATTGTGCTGTTGGTTGGTTACTAGATGAAGATAACAAATTACTTATGGAATTCATGGGAGGCGTAAGTGCCTTGTTGAGTACTTGGGGTAACCTTACTGAATACATACCTAACACTTTAAAAACAAATTGTATATTATTTGTAACTTTGCAATCCTTTCATGATAGTGCTATGAAAAGTAGACGAAAGTCACATTTAAAGTATTTAATAACGGGCTATCCTAAGTTATCGTTCACTAACCCTAACTGGCAGAAGTGGGTTGAAATGGGAGAGTAACTATGTTCAATGCATTCTTGATATTGATGTTAGGGATTACTTGTTTATGGATAGCAGCATCTAATAAAGACCTAGAGACTAAGAATGACTGCTTAACCAAGAACAATGAATTCGATAGGAGATATAGACATACCTTCTTTACGGGAGAGTATGAGTATATTCAAGGTGAGCTTTATTGTATTGCCAATAATGGTAATAGATATACTAGATAGGAAATTATTATGTGCTCAGAGAAAGATTCAGAAGTTGAGTTAAAAACCTCTTACTGTCAGTACTGTAGATTTCTTAGATATCCAAGTGAAATGACTACAGTTAAATTAGTAAGGTCATCGGTACAGAAATGTATTTATTGTGTTAAACGAGCCAAACAACATAGAAAAGGAAGAAAGTAATGTTTAAGCATTTAATTGCAAGTGAGTTTTTACTTACACCATTAGCTATACAAGAGTATCAAAGACGGGCTGCCTACGCAGTAAGTACTTACAAAATAGTTTTCATATTTGGGATAAAAATATGTAGATGGTCCACAAATTAATTGGAGAATAACATGACAGATATATTAAAGTTAAAGCAATGCACTATCGAAGATAAATATTCTACTAGTAATATCATGGTTCTGCTTAAAAGGGAGATGCATAATTTAGAGAGTAAAGTTACTAAAGGGGTAGAACTATTACATAACATGGTTAGAGAAATGTACTGGGACTCTAAGCAAACTAGGATGTATTACTTAGCATCTAAAGTTAATTCAAAAGAATTAGTAGAGTTTGTATTTATGACTGTAATGACTACTGATAAGCAACAATCATATCAAGGAGTAGTAACCAAAGTAGCACATAAGATTGGTATGGATGACTTCATGGACTCTGTACGGACTGCTAGTGAGGTTATTGCTGTATTGTGTGAAACTGATGTCTATGACATTTATAGCTCTCAGAATAGTGAAACAGGTACGTTAATGATTAAGTCTCGAGTGTTACCTAGTCAAGAAGTAATCGATAAGATTAATGGAATGCACTACGTACCTCCAATGATATGTAAACCAAGAAAAGTTACTAATACTTTTCAAAATGGTTACTTAACTATTAATGGTGGATTGATACTCAAAGAATATAACAAGACATTAACTAATGTTAACTTTGATGCTATCAATGCAGCTAATAGTATTGCTTTCAGTTTAGATAATGGAATACTTTCTTACTATGAATTACTTGATAATGATTTAGACCCAGAAGCATATAGAAATGCTGAAAAGCGTAGTATGCAAACTAATGAAGTTATTCAGTTATTATGTGAGGATAATAACAAGTTTTACTTTACACATAAGTATGACTCACGTGGTCGTATGTACTCACAAGGTTATCACATCAATTATCAATCTGATGAATACCGTAAGAGTTTACTTAATTTAAATACAGAAGAAATAATAACAGGAGTTTAATATGCAATTATTTAATGGTTTAGAGTATATGTACATAGCCTTAGCTAATGCTGCAGGTAAAGATGACTTAACTTGGAATAAAAGAATTAGCTGGGGAAAGAAACTTTTTGAAAATGGAGCAACAGAAGGTGAAACAATACCAGAACCATATCTATTTGTTAAGACTCGTAATCACATAGAGAAAGCGTTAAATAAGATTCCTACTGGTTACACTATGGGATTGGACTGTACCGCTTCAGGATTACAAATCATTGCTGCGCTAACTGGGTGTAAGAAAACTGCTGAACGTGTCAATTTAGTTGATACGGGACGTAGAGAAGATGCCTATAGATTTACAGCTAATACAATGAATAAGAAGTATGGTACATCTGTAACCCGTAAAGAAGTTAAAACTCCTATGATGACTACATTCTATAATTCTACCGCTAAGCCAAAAGAATTATTTGGGGAGGATACTCCTGAACTGAAAGCTTATTACGATACCTTGAATGAATACTTTCCCGGAGCAATGGAATATTTACAAGCAACTCAAGGATGCTGGAACTCTGATGCTTACAGCCACTCATGGACTCTACCTGACGGTCAAAGAGCAGAGTGCAAAGTAATGAGTTATGAAGATAAAAAAGTTGAAGTGCAAGAGCTTGGTAAGTCTACATTCACATATCGTACTCTGGTTAATAAGCCAGATGATTTTGGATTATCTTTACCAGCTAATATTGTACAGTCTGTTGATGCTTACATTGTCAGACGTATGATACTTGGAGCCAAGGAATTAGGTTTCGATTTGTATTGTATATTTGATTCCTTCTGGGCTAGTCCTAATCATATAAATGATGTAAGAATGTTGTTTAGAAATATTCTAATAGAGATTGCTGATAGCAATTTACTAGAAGATATCCTAAATGAAATTACAGGAGGAAATGGTATATATGTAAAACGTAGTAAAGATTTAAGTACATATATATTTAATTCAGAATATTTAATATGCTAATTAGTAGGCCACCTTCGGGTGGCTTATTTTGAATTTTGACTCTAATACTAACGCTACCAAGTAGAGAGGTAATCATTATGTAACGCAGGGGTAACGCCCTTATCGATTGACAACCGACCTTATGCCCCTTCATTGGGGTTTTTTGGGTAGATAACATATGTGGTGGAGTTGCCAGTGACGCGGAGTCTTAAAGTTAGGCTACTTTAGTTGATTGTTTGCTGGTTTAGAGTTAAGTCGGCTCTTTTAGCTCCACTTCATATATTATTTAGATAGTACAGGTGGTGAGATTGTTGCGTTTATCGTAAGTACCCGGAAGAGAAAACTTAGAATTGGCTGTCACCGCCAAGAGTCTAAGGACAGTCTCACCAACCTATATTATTTAACAGGAGAATACCATGGAAAAATTATTCTACATGCATATAAAGATGGCTAACGGTGCTGAGTTTGAATATAAACAAGATACTCACTATCCGTTAATTGGAACTATCAGAGAAAAGAATCATGAAAAGTGTAGAGAGGCACTTCTGGATTCAATCGATAAAATCAGCAGCTACTTAGTTAAGGAAAATGAATCGTGAGTATTGTAATGATGCCTCATGGTGTAACGCTATCAGATATTGGGATGGGGAATAGATGAGTTATTTAAATGAGGTTGAAGAAGGTGAAAACCACACTCATAGTCAAGGTCAACCACCCGTAATTCATTTAGGAAAAGGCACACTTAAAGTTTGTGGACAGGTGATTGGTACTTGTTCAGCTTTAGAGTTGGAAAAGAAATTTAATGAAGTGGTATCAGATATTGTAAAGGAGTCTAAATAGATATGAGTGATTATTTAGATGTAGATGGATTGAGAGTAGGTCCAAACATGGTGCGCTCTTATCGAGAGAGAATCCAAGAACTAGAAAAGGATAAAATCACTTTAGTTAAAAATTATAACCTACTGTTTGACGAATATAAAAAACTCGAAAAACAGCTAGTCGAATCAGTGCCTAAGAATAAAAGTGTCTAAGAATAAAGTTGAGTCCGTGCTTAGAGTTTTAGACCTTTGGGGTTTTGGGTATCAAGAAATAAACCAAGAAGCCAAATCTCTAGCGGTTAGTCGGTCAGCGGCATTAATTAGAGAACTATTAACCAAAGGAGATAATTAGGTGGGTGATAGCCGTATTTTAAATGAAATTAATGAATTGCATAAAGTTATGGGATGGTACGCTTTAAAGCCGGAGTATGGTGGCTATAGGGGGCCTGATGGAAACCGTAAAATAAATGAAATCAAAGAAAAAATCAAAGAATTAGAGTTAGAACTGTTAACCAATAAAGGAGGTAGTTAGGTGAGTATGAATGAGGCTGATATTTTATACGATTGTATAAATGGCGAAATAGATGATGAAAGAGTTCTTGATTGGGTTAATAAATTACACACATTAGCTGACCCGAACGCAGACAGAATACGAAAGTTAGAAAGGGAATTAAAAGATAGAATAGGTTCAGCTCAAGTTGTAAGTGAGGGCTATGCTAGACAAAAAACCGAAATACAAGAGCTAAAAAATCAGGTAGCACAGACAGAATTATTTGAAAGTATGGCACTTAAGAAGGTATTGCAGTTAGAAAGCCAGCTAGCCGAGTCGGTGGCTAAGAGTGAGATTGAGGCCATCTTTAGTAAGCCACGTGAATCGGAATGCCCGTTCCCTTGCGCGGCAGATAATGAAGATTGTCAAACTTGGGATAGCGGATATTGCGCATGCCTAGACGATTTTGAAAAGCTATTAACCAGCCATAAGGAATAATATGATAGGTATACTAAGCGAGTACGAAATTAAAGATTGCTTCTTATTTGGCCTACATATAACGCCTAGATTCGCGTATGTATCAAGGGAAGATTGGTATGATTATTTAAAAACCTTTAACCACCCAAAGCTAGAAAAGGCGTTTTCTCACCTAGAGAAGCATAATAAAAACGGGCTTAATTATAAATGGCTAAGTGACCATTTATATAAAAGACTAATTGAAAAATGCACATTTAACCAACCATAAGGAATAAACAACAAATGATTCGACTAGAATACTTTAATGGTAAAGAGTGGTCCTTGTGTCAAGAGTTCTATTGTGAGTTCTCCGCTTGGGGTAGCTTGGGCGGAGATGATTTTAACTATCGGACTGTTTGTTCTGAGACTGGTAGGGTGTTTACTGACAAGTCCAACCATAAGGAGTCTAAATAGATATGAACTCAGGGGGGAATAAAACATGATTGCAGTAATCAGTAGTCTAAAAAGTTACAGATACTTTAAAAAATTTGTATTGAACCGTGAAGATGAGCATAAGTTTTTTAACGTGTCTTCATTAGAAGATATACGTAATAGGAATGTAACTCAAGTTATCCGTATGCATGGCTCAGGTAGTCTAAGAGATTACCATGACATAATAAATTATTGTAAAGCTATGGGGTTTGACGTATGAGTGGGGACAAAACAACAACCAAATACTGCCCAAACTGTGGTAATGATAGATTAATATTATTAAGAACCATGAATAAGAAATGTTGTTTGGATTGCCATACAGATATGGATTGGTTCTTAGATGTTAACCAAAAACCCGTAGGATATTCACAGGAGAAAAATAATAATGGAAATAATTAATCTCATCCTAATAATAGGTGGCGTAGGGGCATTTGCTATAGTTATTGCTTCATTAATTAATGATTCTATAGTAATAAGAGAAAAATCAATTTCCGTGTTACATAATAAAATAAGTAAAGCTAATGAATTAGCTCAAGTAGTAAGTACAGTATTAGGTATTAAATCAAACAATAATAGTATTCAAGATATTATTGATGGTGTCTATGAAATGCAAAGTCAAATAGCAGATTGGGAAACTAGTATTTCTTGTGATGTTTTAGAAGAAGAAATAGAAAATTGTAGATTAAGTTATCCTCGTGATAGTTGGGAATCATTACCTGCAAGAGAACTCATAGAAAATTTAGAAACTTTAATAGAAGAGAGTAAAAACAATGTTTTATAAAGATAAAAATAAAGCAGTAGCTGAGGTTTTAGAGTGCTGTGTGGTGCCTGAACACGATTCTATAGAAGTAATTGACTTTATTAATTTCATGACTCCTATAGGTAAGCTATGGGTATACAATGAAAACAATACAGGAATTGTAATCAAAGGTGATGAAGGGTTCCTTCATACTAGTGTCTCAGATGTAATATTGAATTTACCGGATGGTAGTTGGGGTGCTTGTAGTCAAGAAGACTTTCATATTCATTACGAAGTAGTTAACCCAGAAGTAAATAAAACAGAAGAAGAAGTAGAATTAGCTAATAAAATATTTAACTTTATTACTGAATATACAGATGAAGGAATAGTTTCTCATATTGAGTCCCTTCGGGACATTGTTGTGGATAGAATAACAACAGGTGATATCTAAGGAGATAGTATGTTACTAGAGACTTTATTAGTAGTATTTGGTAGTGGTCTGATAGTACAACTACACTTAATACAAAAAGCAATTGTAGTGCATTACCACACTGTAGCTAAATGCCATAACGATTTAATAAATTATAACGAATTTAGGAGAATATTAGATGAACCCGTGGAGTCAAGTGACACAGATGTTGACGGAGAACATTGGTAATATTGTATACCCTGATAATTGGAAAATATATGCTGCAGGTACTAGTAATCCTAGAGGCGTATTAATTAAATTTAATAATGTATACAGATGTAGAACTTTAGGAGATAAAGGACGTTTATACGAATGTCCATTTACTGTTCATTACTCATTTAATAATGGAACAGGAGAATTAAAATTTAGACGGGTATCATTATGCCATCAAACAATAAAAAGTGGCATATCCAATGGAATCATTAGAGATGAAATTATAGATAAATTAGGAGAAATAACTTGGAAATAACTATCAAACAGGCAAAACAACTTGTTAAGCAATTACTTAAAGCCAAACTAGTACCTAACTTACTTTCTTCACCTGGTATAGGTAAAAGTAGTTTGGCTCAGCAAGTAGCAAATGATTTTAATCTAGAACTTATTGATGTTAGATTAGCAGGCTACGACCCTACCCTAATTGATGGATATATCACACTTAATCCTGATAATCCAAAAGCAACAACTAAACCATTAGATGTATTTCCAATAGAAGGCGATACACCGCCACCAAATAAGAAGGGGTGGCTCATACTACTCGATGAGTTTACATCAGCCCCTAGAGCAGTACAGGCAGCTTGTTATCGATTAATTCTAGATAGACAAGTAGGTGGATTAAATCTACATGAAAATGTAGCTATGATTATTGCTGGCAATAAAGAAACTGATAATGCTATAGCTAGTTCTCTAGGAACGGCCCTGCAATCGCGTGTAACAACATTACAGATTAGGGGAGATACCAAGGCATGGGTTGAATGGGCTATTCA
>Ga0316202_10001186_pt1 | contig 21507 bp, 29 predicted proteins | sample 3monrhotite_MG_FD_204934 | JGI IMG/M metagenome (GOLD analysis project Ga0316202, IMG submission 204934) | Microbial mat bacterial communities from mineral coupon in-situ incubated in ocean water Damariscotta River, Maine, United States -... | ecosystem: Environmental > Aquatic > Marine >... | reverse complement strand
GCGGTGGTGGTGGAGGCGGTGGTTCAGGTTCACTTGGCGCTTACGTTAATAAGACATATCAACGTCACGGTGGAAGTGGCGGCGGTGGAGGAGCTGGTTATACCGCTGGAAGTGGTGGTGCTGGTGCCGCAGGATCAAGTGGTGGTGGCAGTGGTTCAGCTGGTAGTGCTGGTAGCAGTACAGGAGGAGGCGCTCGCGGCACAAATTATAACGATGGTGGTAATGGTGGTGGTCGTGGAGCAGGTGGAGGAAGCGGTCAAGGGTCGGGAGGTGCTGGAGGTGGCGCAGGAAATTATTTAGTAGGTAACTCAAACGTCACTTGGGTGGCTAATGGCACACGCCAAGGTGGCGTTTCTTAAACGAGGAAATTATGAATACAGTAACTGTGAAAATTGTAAATTTTGAAAGTCCAAATGGATCTTTAATTTGTCGTTTTGCTTCTGATACAACTGCGTCAAGTAATCCAGATGATTATCCGGCGCTTACTTATCAGCCAGCTTTAACTTGGCCTGATGCAAATACTGAAGCCGAAATTATGGAATGTGTTGCTCGAGCAGGGCAAACCGTTTGCGAGGATATAGTCAAAATTGAAGCAATAAAAAATAACGATGGAAAAATGACAATCCTTACAGGGATGATAGGCAATACTCAAACATTTAATGTATCTGATTTCGTTGATCCTAATAATGAAAATACACCAGAGGTAGAAGTCTAATGAAACAAAAACCTTATCGAGCTTTTGGATACGTTATCTATAAAAATAGTTGGACGTCTGGAGAGGCATATAGGCCAATATATCCTGAAAATTTAAAACGTTGGAATTTGTTTACTGTCGGATCTTTAATTGACAATGTTTTTGATGATGGTCAAACTTTGCCGGATTATCATGCCGGAGATTGGCTTGGCCCATCTGATATGACAATACATGGAATCTGCAACCAAACGCCAGTAAATAATCCTGAACTTTGGTGCGTTACTGCGGAAGAAAATAGAGATTATCTTCCTGATTGCGAAAAATGGGAGCTATCTGCTGGATCTTCAACAACGCTACCTGTTGGCACTAAATTAATGTTTGTTCATGGATCGATGACGCTTAATGGAAAAACAATTAATAAGCAAACTCAAATTAAAGTTAAAACAGCAGATGCAACTGTTGTTGCGGCTGAACAATGTTACGGCATTAAATTTGTTTAATAATGTATGACAACAATTTACGCAAAAAAACTTGATGTATCGTTTCCAGAAATATTAGATATAGAAAGAGATTCAATAGAATCTTACGGAAAGCTGCGAATTTCTAAATCGCCAAGCGTCGTAAGATGGCGCTTGCATGAAGTTGAAGAATTTATTAATTTATTTCCAAAATTAAAACCGTATCTATATAAGTCAGCAGTTACACAATTAAAATTGTTAACTCCGCACATCCATACAAACGAAAAAACTATAATTAATTTTTACAATAAAGCTGGAGGTGAGGTAACCTCATTTTGGGATGGGAACAAGTATATTAAAGATGATCGATTGACTATGGACAATGGAGACACATATTACAATGTTGACGCCAAAAAATTAGACGTTAAGTTTAGATTTACAGCTCAAGAAAAGGACGTGTGGATACTTAATACAGCCAAGGCTCATTCAGTTTTGCCTAATCAAAAATTTGAGCAAAATATGAAAGAAGATAAGTTTAGAGATAGGGAATTAGTGAGTTACAATAAAAAAATAGCACGATACGCTATTCAATTAGCATTCCTACAACCTATCGATGAGATCCTAGATATTTTATATGGCTAACATAAAACATTTTATTACAAAAATAAAAGGAAAATAGGCATGGCGCTTATTCCATTGCAGTTACCACCGGGTATTTTACGCAACGGCACGGATTTTGAGCAATCAAACCGATGGCGTGATGCTAACTTAGTTCGTTGGCATAACAATTCAATGCGACCAGTTGGTGGTTTTGTTACTAGAGTTTCTTCTGCTTTTGCAGCAGCGCCTCGAGGATTACACGCATGGCGAGATAATTCAGACGGCACACAAATTGCCGCTGGAACTTACAATAAACTTTATTATGTAAATGCTTCTGGTACTGTAAGTGACATTACGCCATCAGGTTTTGCGGCTGGAAACGAGGACGCGGCAGTTAATACTGCATATGGCGGAGGGCTTTACAACAATGGGCTTTATGGTGTTGCACGTCCAAATACTGGCGTTTTCCAAGAGGCGACAACGTGGTCACTTGATAATTGGGGAGAATACTTAGTTGGATGCACGTCTGACGATGGAAAACTGTACGAATGGCAACTTAATCCAGCCGTTGCCGCAGCACAAATTGCTAACGCCCCGATTAATAACTTAGGGCTAATTGTTACTGAAGAAAGATTCTTATTTGCGCTTGGGGCTGGTGGCAATCCTAGATTGGTGCAGTGGTGCGATAAAGAAAACAACACATTATGGACGCCAGCCGCAACAAATGAGGCTGGAGATTTAGAACTACAAACTAATGGGCAAATAATGGGAGCAATTAGAGTTCGAGGCCGAACGTTAATTGTTACGGATACAGACGCACACGTTGCGACATATCAAGGCCCACCGTTTGTATTTGGATTTGAACGTGTAGGCACAGCAACTGGAATGGTGGGAAGAAAAGCAATTGCCGCAGTTGATGAAGGCGCGTTTTGGATGGGCGAAGATGCTTTTTTTGTATTTGATGGATCGGTTGCAAAAGAACTGCCCTGCGAAGTGTCTGACTATGTATTTAGAGATATTAACAAAAATCAAATTACTAAAGTTTATGCTGTTAATAACAGTTCTTTTGGGGAGATATGGTGGTTTTATCCAAGTTCTGGGTCTATTGAAAATGATCGATATGTTTCGTATGACTACCGAGAAAACCATTGGGAAATCGGCCAACTTGATAGAACGTGCGGTATTGATTTGGGAGTTTATAAAAATCCAATATGGGGCGATGATAACGGTAATTTATTTAATCATGAGCAAGATCCAGCAGTCGGTCATGGATCGCAAACTCCATTTGCTGAAAGTGGGCCTATTAGTTTAGGAGCCGGTGATCAGGTTATGAAAGTAACTAATTTAATACCAGACGAGGCAACTCAGGGCGATGTCAATATTACGTTTAAGTCTCGGTTTTATCCTAATGCTGCAGAAACGTCATTTGGGCCGTTTTCAACTGCTAATCCAACCGATGTGCGGTTTACTGGCAGACAAGTTAGAATACGCATTGAGGCGGCAAGAAACGCTGATTGGAGAGCTGGAGTAATGCGTATCGAGGCAAAAGCCGGAGGCAAGCGTTGAGATCAAATCCACCACCATTAGGCGGCAGTTGGAGAGAATGGGCAGAGCGCCTTAATAGTTATATTGCAAGAACTAAATCAAAGTTAGAGTTTAACTCTAGTGATGACTCAGCCGCAGATAACGGCGTTACCATGTGGAATGAATCAATTAAACACATGGTTGTTTCTGTGGACGGCGCCTTTCAGCCTATTCCATACGGCGAGAACTCATATGGATACTTTGTAGATTTTACTAATCAGACTGCGTCTGGAGCCGATACCGCCACAGCAATAACTTACAACACAAGCGCATCGTCGCATAATGTGTCTATTGACGGAACCGATGCGAGCAAGATTGTGTTCGCCAAGTCTGGCATATATCGATTAAATTTTAGCGCTGAAATTACTTCAAGTTCAGCCAGCACGGTTACGTTCTATTTATGGCCTCGAGTTAACGGCGTTAATGTAGCCAACTCAACGATGGTGACTACGCTGCACAACAATGGGCAAAAGAAAATAATTAGTAGATCTGGTGTTTTTGATGTAAATGCCAACGATTATTTGCAATCAATGTTTGCCGTAGATAGCACAAATGGCTCTTTATCAACGACTGCGGCAACTTCATTTTGCCCAGCATCGCCATCCGTAACGCTATCTGTGGCGGAATTGTATGTGCCATGAATGTCACTGAAGAACTGGTTAGATGTAAGCAATACATTGACGATGCTCTTGATTATAGCGGTGGTACACATACTTTTGATGATGTTGTTCTTGGTGTTCTTAGTTATAGGTACCAGTTTTGGCCTCTTGACAGCGGCTGTTGCATTACTGAAATCATTGAGTATCCTCGCAAAAAAGTGTTTCACGTTTTTCTAGCTGGTGGTAGTCTTGAACAAATTACAGCCTTAAACGAGCCATTTGCTGAGTTTGCCAAGTCAAACGGATGCTCTTCATTAACAATAGCCGGTCGTAAGGGCTGGGAAAAAGTATTAAATAAACTTGGATGGAAATTTGAGTTTACAACGCTTAAACGGGAGATATAGATGAGCGGCGGAGGAAAAGGCGGAAGAGAGACAACAACAAGTAGCATCCCAGAATTTGTAAAAGCTCCAGCAACAAGAAATATGGCTCGAGCTGAGGAAGCCCAAAAGATTGGATATATGCCATATTATGGTCCTGATGTTGCGGCATTTAATCCAACACAGCAGGCGGCTTTTAACTCAAACATTAACGCGGCAGAGGCGTTTGGCATGGTTCCGCAAGGGTCATTAAATGCTATGCAGGGCATGGCGCCAACGCCTAATACATACGCTGGCGGATTGCAGGCGTATTCATCTGGCGATTTGTTTGATCAAGCGTTAGCAGAGTTAGAGTCAAGAAGACCGGGGCAAGTAGAGCAATACAATAAAATGTTTGTTAATCCTTATACTGGAGAACAACCAGCGCCGATAGGCCCACAGGGGCCAGCAGCTGGAAGTTTAGTAAAATTGGATACAATTCCATATCTACACAACACTCTACAAGGAAATTTTAAACCTCATTTTGCCCCAGCCCCAGAGGGATACGTCTCGATGGGCAACGGTTACGCAATTTTCAAAGGATAAATTATGGCAGGCTCCCCACAGGGCGGAATCCCTAACGTAAATCAAGCAGCAGCTCAAGGCGTATATGGAGCTGGGCAAGGCGCAGCGATGGAAATGGGATACGTTCCAAACCAAGTTAACGCCGGTCAACTGGCAACAACTGATCTTTCGCAATATCAAAATCCTTTTACTCAGCAAGTTATAGACGCACAGGCGCAAGACGTACTGCGTAATGCTCAGATTGGATTTGGTAATTTAGGAGCGCAGGCGCAGGCTGCTAAAGCATTTGGTGGATCTCGACACGGAATCGCTCAAGCTGAAATGGGGCGTGGCGTTGCTGATTTGTTAGGACAACAATCTGCTGCTTTAAGGGCGCAGGGATTCCAGAATGCACAAACGGCAGGTCAGTTTGACATTAATAATCGAATGGCTGCAGACCAATTTAATGTTCAGTCAGGATTATCAGGAAGTCAGCAACGGTTAGCCGCAGGCGGACAGCTTGGAAACGTTGCAAATCTTGGTTTTGGTATGGGTCAGAAAATCAATCAAAACATGATGCAGCAGGGAGCGCTACAACAAGGCATACAGCAGGCATTGATTGATGCAGCTAAGCAACAATACGGTGGATACACAAATGCACCGGCGCAATCGATTAACTATTTAAGCAATGCGTTGCAAGCGGTGCCGGGCGGTGGTGGACAGACTCAAACGACTAGCAGTTCGCCGGGGCTGTTTGGAATGTTAAGCAGTATCGCATCCAGCCCAATAGGGCAGGCTGGGATAAAAGCAGCGCTTACCGGATCAGATGAAAATTTAAAAACAGATATTACGTTAGTCGGTAAAGCAAAAAATGGTATTGAAATATTTACTTGGAAATGGAACAAACTTGCCAAGAAACTTGGATTAAATAAAAATCCAGAGGTAGGCGTTATTGCTCAAAAAGTTATGGAGACTCATCCAGACTTTGTTGAGCGTCATAAAGACGGATACTTAATGGTTAACTATGAGGTGTTAAACGTATGATGCCGGGGATGCCGCAAATGGGGATGTCGCCATCTTTAAGCGAAGAGCAACTAAAACAGCTCCAAGTAATTATGATGCAAATGCAACCGCAACAAATTGGAAGTGGAGTTAACGTTGCTCAAGGCATGATGACTCCAGAACCGCTTAGGTTAAGTCAGCAGAACGGATTAATGGATATGCCAGCGCCGGGAGCTATGATGGAAACACCGCCACCATTTGGCGGCGAAGCAGCAAAAGGATTGATGGACTATCTTGGTAAAGAAACGCCATATACTGGCACGTTTAATGACAGTAATTACATCACAGGCGTTGATGATCCGCGATTTAAACGGCCAATGAGTACGGGATATGACCTTGGCTTTGGCCTTCCAGCATACTGATAGGAAATAAATATGGGAATAGGATTACTTAATCTAGACGAAGAGTTTTATAGAAGCCGACAAGGAAAAGCATCTAACGATATGGACGCATTGCGTTCGCTAGTTGGATCGGTTGGCCAGAGAATGGCAGATAAAAGAGGATTAAATGATCAAACAATGCAACAGCCAGTTCCTGAGCCAGCGCGTCAATCATTAAATAATCAAACTCCTCAATTAGTTCAAGAAAGACAAAACCGAATAGTTCCTATCGTAAATCAGGAACCTGATCGTTTTTTAGTTGCAAATCCCGGCGATCCACATGTAATCTCAGAGATGCCGAGACAGCTAACGATGAAAGATCAGTATGAAATTGCAAACGCTGATCGAGAAGACATAATTAGGCAAGGCACTGTTTTTGAGCCCGGCTCTGGATATAATTTTGACACTGGGCAACAAATAAGCGCTCCAATATATGAGTATGATATGTCTGGGATACCTGACAGTCCATTTAATGATCCAGTAAAAGCCCAAGAGCTTAAAGATGAAATGCAGGCCAGAGAAAAGCAAGAGCCGGGCTTCATTCAGAAGATGATGGCTGATCCAAACTTCTTTCCTCAGATGGCCATTGCCTTTAACACGTTGCGACTTAGACCTGACGCAGGACTAAATACCGCGATGATGAAGCAAATAGAAAACAATAACGCAATTAAAACTACAAACAGAACTGCTGATTATTTCGCATCTATGGGGACAGTTGCAGGGAAGGAAGCGTCTGATTGGATTAGAGCTGGTGGCGATCCTAAAGAAGCTATGAAGATTCACAGAGAAGGGAAATCTGCTGCACAGATTGTCAGCTTCTTAGAGAACAGTGAAGATTACAAAGATTACGCAGCCATTGCTCGAGAAAATCCAGCGATGGCAGCAAAAATATATGAACAAATCATACAAAAAGAGTTAGATACAACGGCTGGGGCAAAGACCTCTGGCGTTCAAATAAATGACGCAAATGAGATGTTTGTTGTGCAATCACAATCAAACGGGACAACAAAAGTAGTTCCATTGATGGATTCTGAAGGGAAACAAATTCAGGGCAGGGATCCAACGGCGTTAATTGATGCAGAATTAGCGCTGAAGCGCTATGACGCAGATGTCACTAAAGGCAGGGATCTGGCGCAAGATGCTATGGCTCAAACTTACGCCATTGAGGGAAATTTAGCTATATACAGGGATGCTTTAGACGCTTACGCAGAAGGCGCAAGTTCAGGTTATGTACAAAATCAATTTTTACCAGCATTTAATGATGCAACCGCTAGGTTGAGGCAAGCGGCTATCAGTTTAGGTATTCAAGCAATTAATGAGGCAACATTTGGCGCTCTAAGTGAAAAAGAACTGCAATTAGTTTTAGCTAAAGGTTTGGATTTAAATTTAAAGGGGCCAGAGTTACAAGAACATATTATAAGAAAAATAGATGCGTTAGAAAAACTTAAAGTTGAGGTTTCTCGCAGAGCCGCAGAATTGCAATCTATGCCATATAGCGAGTACATCAAAAAACAAAACGAAATAATACAAGACAATATGAAGTATTTGAAAAAGCCGGTTGAAATCTCAAGAGAAGAATGGGCTATGTTTAATGCTAGGGACAGAAAAGAATATTATCTAGCAGGAGAGGAATAATATGCCAAATCAAGCCCAGCAAGACATTTTAGATAGAGTAAGATCAGAGGCAGAGGCTGATTCATCATCATCGGTATCTCCAGTTGCAAGGAATGAAGTCCAACAGCAGCTTGTAGAGAGAGTGACAGGAAAAAGGGGCGGATTACCACCCCCTGCTGCGCCAGCAGCTCTCCCAGAAGATCCTGCGGCAATGAATTTTGGAAGGACATTCGCTCAAGGAGTAACGTTTGGATCTGGAGATGAAATTGAAGCGTTAATTAGATCTATGTTGCCAGAGGGCATGGGCGGTGGAGAGTATAAAGAAATAAGAAATAAAGTAAGAGAAGAGCTTTCAAGATATAGACAACAAAATCCCGGCATTGCTATCACAACAGAGCTTGTTGGTGCGATTGTGCCAAGCATTCTTGCTACAGTTATGACTGGCGGCTCTGCCGCTCCTTTGACGCTTCCTAGGCTTGCTGCAATTGGACTTGCAGAAGGGGCGGCTGGTGGATATGGTTATTCTGAGTCAGATAACTTTGGTGGCCAGCTTGGAGATACATTGCAGGGCGCGGGTGTTGGTGCCTTTTTAAATCCAGCCGCTGCTAAAGGCGGGAAATTTGCAATACAAAAAGCTTCGGATCTGGTTGATTATACAAAAAGAAAACTTGGTAAATTGCCAGCAAATGCTGTTCAAGCAGAAATACAAAGATTAATTAAATTAACTGGAAAAAACGAACAACAGTTAATGATGGATTTTATGGACGGTCGTTATTTATCTGATAATAAAACTTTGCAGAATGCTTTGAAAGCATACGTTATTGAAGGCGGAGAGGCTGGAGCAGAGGTTTTATCCAGAACTGCATCAAGGGCAAAAACAACTAAGCAAGGTGCGATAGATGCGTTACAGCAAAGACTTGCTCCAAATATGGATGACAACGTATTAAAAGGATTTACAAGGTCACAAGAAGCGTTAAAAAAAGAACAAGGAAAAATATACGACAAAATATTTAAAAATGCTCCAGACGACGTAATTACTCAATCTATTGCCAAAGATATGTTAGAGGCAGCAAAAACTGTCCCCGGAGCGTTAGAGAATGTAAATAAAATGTACGCCATGAGAAACTTAGTTCCTTTGTTTGCTAAAAATGCGGCAGGCGAAATGAGAATGGTTAGGCAGCCTACTCTGCGAGATGCAGAAATGATAAGGCGAGAATTAAATGATATATCAGGAAAAATGTTTAGAGAGGGCCAAGGCTCTCTAGGTACTGCGGTTAAGGGAAAAGAAAAAGCATTAAGAGAGTCAATTGATCAGTCATCTCAGCCATTAAAAAGAGTGAGAGCTGATTACGCAAAAATGATGAGTGCAAATGAAGCGTTTAAAGAAGGTAGAAAGGCTTTAACCTTAGACGTTGCTCAAACTGAAATGTTTTTAGAAAACTTATCAGACGAGCAATTAAAAGCATTTAAAGCTGGGGCAATGGTTGCGCTTAGGAATCAAGTCAACAGAAATAAAACAACTTTTTCAAAGTTAGCCGATGACGATGCTCAATTTGGAGCTGCCCTAAGAACGATTCTAGGCGGAACGGACGACAACTTTGATGATTTGGTGCGAAAATTAGATCTTGCTGGAGACACGGCTCAGATAGCGCAAAAAGTAAAGCCGGAGGCTGGATCACCAACAGCGCAATTGCAGAGAGAATTAAAAAACCAAGGTTTAGATGTTTCTGCCGCAGATTTTTTAGATCCAGTTGTGGGATTTGTGAGGGCTGGAATTAAAGTATTAAAAAGAGACGCTCCAGAGCTTAATGATGCAGAACGCTTGAAAGTCATTCAAACCATCTTTACGCAAGAACCAAAAGTTGCTTTTAAAGCATTGAATGATGAAAAGTTGATGGAGAAACTGGTGAAAAAATACTCTAGAGTCGGTAGAGGAGCTGGTGTTTATGCTGGAACAGCAGCAACATCTCAAGCGACTCAGCCAGAAGGCTTGTTAAATTCACTAATCGTCCCATAAGGAAAAGTAAATGAAGCCAGAGAAAATGGATGAGGATAAAGTTGAAGGCATCGTACAGCAAGCCGTACAGGATGCCGTTGACTTTATAGAGAGCGAAATTTCTGAGGACAGAATTAAGGCACAAAGATACTTTGATGGTGAAGTAGATATTGGTGAAGAGGACGGTCGATCTAAAGTAGTCGCGACAAAAGTACGAGACACAATACGATCAATTAAACCAAGTTTGTTGCGCGTGTTTTTATCAACTGATCGAGCGGTCGAGTACATTCCATCGAACCAAGACGATGTCGCCGTTGCGCAACAGGCAACGCAGTATATGCACTGGGCATTTAATGAACTTAATGGTTACAGTTTGTTAAATGATGCGTTTCACGACGCAATGGTTAAGAAGGCTGGCGTCCTAAAAGTTTACTGGGACAAATACACAGAGGCTGAAACTTACTCTTTTACAAATTTAACTGACGAAGAGTTTTCTGCCATCGTTAACGAGGAGAATGTAGATGTTATCGAACATAGCCAAGAAGTCTCTATCTCGATGGATCAAATGGGAATGGAAATCGAAGTTCCTGAGCATAGTGTCACGATTAGTCGAAAAACTGACAAAGGGATGCTCCAAGTAAAATCTGTGCCGCCAGAAGAATTTATGGTGGACAGGAATGCGACGTCAATTGATGACTTTTACGTTGTCGCGCACCGTACCGAGATGCGAGTATCTGATCTCGTTAACATGGGATACGATTTTGAGAAAGTATCTAATCTTACCGGCATTGGATCTAGTGACACATATTCCGAAGTTGAAGACTTTGAGCGTCGCGGATATCAACAGGAAGAGGAAGAATCAACCGAAGATTTATCTATGAAGCTGGTGGCAGTGACCGAGGCGTACATGAAAATGGACATCGAGGGAACTGGCGTCGCACAGCTCTACAAGTTTATGCTTGGCGGCAATGACTACCAACTCCTAGATTATGAGCCATACAGTGAAGTCCCATTTGCTGTGTTTGAGGTCGATCCAGAGCCACACGCATTCTTTGGGCGTTCTATATCTGATCTTATCAATGACGATCAAGACGCATCCACAGCGATGCTTAGGGGCGTTCTAGACAACGTTGCGCTGACAAACAATCCTCGCATGGGCATTGTGGACAATCAGGTCAACGTTGACGACGTTCTAAACAACGAGATTGGCGGCATTATCAGGATGAAGAATCCACAGGCGATTGTGCCTATCTCAGTGCCGTTTGTAGCCGCTCAGACGCTCGCAGCCATTCAGTATATGGATGACGCCATCGAGACCAAAACAGGCGTCTCTCGGGCCTCTATGGGCCTTGATCCAGACGCCCTACAGAATACTACCGCAACTGCGGCAAACATTACAAAACAGGCTGGTGCTGCTCAGATTGAGGTTATGTCACGCAATCTTGCCGAGGGCGGTATGAAACGCCTATTTAAGCTCATGTTAAAACTCTTTATCGAGAACACAGACGAAGAGAAAATGATGCGTATGAACAGCCAGTTCGTGCCAATTGATCCAAGATCATGGAACTCTAGCATGGACGTTATGTGCAACATTGGGCTTGGCACTGGCAAGGAAGACGAAAAGATCGCTATCCTACAGCAGACATTACAGATGCAGATGCAGATCTGGCAAGGATACGGCCCCGGCAACGGACTCGTATCAATGACGCTTATTCGCAACACGATGGCGGATATTATGGCGATTGCCGGGATTAGGAACAGCGACAGATACTTTACGCCAATGAGTGATGAGTACGAGCAGCAGTTGCTCATGATGAAGCAGCAGCAAGCTCAAGGCAAACCAATGCCGCTTGATCCCGGTCAGGCTCTTGTACAAGCCGAACAACTCAAAGCGCAGACCAAGGCTCAATCTGACATGGTTAAGATGGAAGTTGACGCACAGAAAGCCATTGCTCAGGACGACCGAGAGCGCGACAAAATGGATCAAGATTTACTTATTAAAGCCGCTGAAATACTTGGCAAGTACGGCACATCGATTGATGTTGAAAACATTAAACAATCACAGAAAGAGCCAAGATATCCAGATGAACGCCCAAGCGGTGCAGTGTCTGGCGGTAGATTTTAATGGCAAAAGTTAAAGAGAAAGCATCAAGATTACAACGGCTCAAAGACGACTCCACATTTAAGGAAGTCATTGATGCCGTAAAAATGCTACAGGTTAGCATTTTCACAGATCCGGACTCGACCACCGAGGATCGCGATAACGCGCACGATATCATTCGTGCATTATCAACTATCGATGATTACATCAACACCGCCTTGGCGGATGAAAAGATTTTCGATAAAAAAACTAGGAGATAAGTACCGTGTCAGACACGACTGAAACTCAAGAAACACCAGCATACGACGGAAGCATCGAACAGGCAGTTGGTTTAATTACTATGCCTGAAGAATCCGAACAGGTCGAGCAAGAAGAAATTACAGAATCTGAGGATGTATCTCCAGAGATGGAAGCATCGGAATCAGAGGACGTTGATGACGCCGAGGTCAACGACGGCGAGGAAGAAGAAACAGAAGTTGAAATGTCGGACGATGACGAAGAGGCAGACGAACCAGCCGATCCAGAAGAGCCTGCGCCAACGTTCTACACTGTCAAAGTTGATGGTGCAGAACAGCAGGTATCCTTAGAGGATCTCAAGCAAGGTTATTCAGGCCAAAAGTACATCCAATCAAAAATGCAGGAAACTGCCGCCAGCCGTAAACAAGCTGAGGAAGTTTACTCTGCACTTTTAGCCGAACGGCAGCAATTGGTATCGATGTATGAACAAATGCAACAAGGGCAATTCTTGCAACCGCCAACTCCACCATCTGACGATCTTGTCTCAACTGATCCAATTGGATACATTGAAGAGAAGGCCAGATACGACAAGGCGTTGGGCCAATACAATCAGCAACAAGGCAAAATGGGCGAGGTCATGCAACAGACTGAGCAAGCCCGTGAGCAAGCTGTACAAACGTATTTGCAACAGGAAATGCAATCGTTAGCACAAGTTATTCCTGATTTTGGAGATGCTCAAAAGGCGCCTAAACTGAAGGAAAAGTTGGTGAACTCTGGTCAGAATTTCTACGGTTACACGCAGGAAGAGATTGGGGGCATCATGGATCATCGAGCCATAAGGGTTTTAAACGACGCTATCAAGTACCGCGAGATAGTCGCTGGCAAGTCGAAGGCCGAGCAAAAAGCTAAAGGCGCGAAACCAGTTATCAAGCCGGGTGCGAAGAAGAACGTTAATCCCAGTCGCAAGGCAATGGAACGGCAAAAAGCCAAGTTCAAAAAGTCTGGGCGCATCGAAGATGTGCTCGGTTTAATTGTTAATGAATAACTTTAAAGGTAAATACAATGGCACAACCAAGTAACACATTCGACAGCTATGATTCTGTCGGGATTCGCGAAGACATAAGTAATCTAATTTACGACGTCTCGCCAGAAGAAACCCCTTTTTACTCAAAGTCTAAAAAAGTTAAAGCCGCAAATACTCTTCATGAGTGGCAAACAGACGCGCTCCGTGCGGCTGGAGCCAACGCTCATATTGAGGGCGATGACACAGCAGCAACTGCTCGTACAGCAACAAGTCGTCTTGGAAACTACACACAGATCTTTAAGAATGCCGTTGTCATTCCTGACACCGACGGCAGCTTGAAGAAAGCTGGTCGTGCGTCTGAGATTGCATATCAAATGCTCAAGACTGCTAAAGAACAGAAGCTCGATATCGAGAAAGCACTTTTCGATAACAACGCAAGAGTTGCTGGTAACAGCACAACTGCTCGAGAGCTTGCAGGCGCTCCTACATGGCTAATTACCAACACGGTATTTGGTGCAAATCAAGGGGCCGACGCTACGGGCGATGGAACCGATGCCAGAACAGATGAAACGAGTACGCTAATAGCGTTTAGTCAAACTCGTTTCGACACTGTCATGCAGTCAATCTGGGAAGAAGGCGGCACACCTAACACCGTGTACCTCTCCGCATTTCAGATGAATAAAGCACTGGCGTTTACTGGTAACAATAATGCTCGTGCGACTATTGGCTCATCAGTTGGTGGCACTTCAGCCGTAATTTCGGCTTTGGATGTCTACGTCACTCCTTGGGGAACAGTTACCTTCACTCCCTCACGTCAGAACCGTTCTCGTGACGTGTATATCATGCAGGATGACAAGTGGGCTGTTGGTGTACTTCGCGGTACAACCAACAAAGAACTTGCCAAAACCGGGGATAATACTAAACGTCAAGTGGTCACCGAGCTAACCCTTGCTTGCCTCAATGAGAAAGCATCAGGCGGTATCTTTGACAACACAATAACTTAATGTTATATGGGAGGGGCTAACGCCTCTCCCTTTTTTTTACTGGAGGTTTGCTTGAAAATTGCAGAAAAAGTACATCACGATGACGGCGGCAAGACGCTGACTATAGAGTCGGTCTACGATAATGAGCCAGTACTTAATCAAGTTAAGCACCTAAAAGATGCTGGATTCGATCAGAATAAAGGTGATAATAGGCTTGTAGGCAGGATTCCTATGTATATTATGGCGCAGTGGCTTAAAGAGGCCGGTGTGAAATGGGACGATCACAAGGCAGCAGAAGAAGTGATTAAACGAAAAATCTTATCTGGTGATTTTAGTAAATTCAGAGTCTGGGAAGGAACGTACTAGAATGGATCAAACCACCATCAATTTTATACTTGGTGGCGCAAGCGCATCGTTAGGCGCTTTGGCGCATATTATCTGGGCGGCAATCCGCGACTTGCAGAAACTGCAAAGCCGGACTGAACGTCGAGTTGGCGAGATCGAGGTCTTGGTTGCTGGCGACTATCTCAAACGCAAAGAGTTTGAAAAGTTTGTCGATCGAGTTTTTGTTAAGTTAGATTCCATTGACGAAAAGCTGGATGGGAAGGCTGATAAGTGACTCAAACGTTAGTAGAACTTTGGCCGATTATATCGGCGTTAGCGATACTGGCTGCTGGTTTAATTAGTTTTCGCAGTGAAGTTTTGTTGCGTCTTAAATTTTTGGAAGAAAAGATTAAAACTGTTTTTGATCTTTTAAACAAAAAATGAAAGACTTTGACATAGCAAAAGCACTGGCTAGTTTAGTTCCAGTTTTGCTGGCGGCTATGTGGTGGGTTATTTCTAGCATTGGCGAGATCACATCAGACATTCAGTTAATTCGAGCGAATCAAATGCAATTGATTAGCCCTCAAGGAGTCATTGTTCCTAGCCCCGGGAATGCATTTGCACGGCAAGATTTAAAAGAAGAGATTCTCGAACACATTCACGATCTTAAAGTAAGAGTGCATTTGTTAGAAAGGACAGGGCCAGATGGTTAAGAAAGTACATCAAAATCCAAAAGGCGGCTTAAATGAAAAAGGCCGCAAACACTTTAAAAAAACTACAGGCGCAAATTTAAAGTCGCCAGTTAAGTCTGGAGACAATCCTCGACGTGCGTCTTTTCTTGCTCGCATGGGCGGCATGAAAGGCCCAGAGCGAGACTCTAAAGGAAAGCCGACAAGATTGCTTTTAAGTCTACAGGCGTGGGGCGCATCATCTAAGGCAGACGCCAAGAAAAAGAGTGCATCAATTTCTAAACGAAACAAAAGTAAGAAAGGATAGTCATGGCAAAACGTGGACTTTATGCCAACATCAAAGCCAAGAAAGATAGGATCAAAGCTGGCTCTGGTGAGAAAATGAGAAAGCCGGGAGATAAAGGTGCGCCAACAGCCAAGCAATTTAAGCAAGCAGCAAAAACAGCTAAAACAGTCAAAACCAAAAAGAAAAAGAAGAGCAAGAAGTAAAAGCGAAAATGCTAATTATCATTTAAGGACTCGTTACGGAATAACGCTGACTGAGATGATGGATCTGGCAGACAGCCAGCAAAACCGTTGTTTAATTTGTAAGAGGCTAGGGACTAAGGACGCAATAGACACGCTTTCAGTTGACCACTGCCATGATAGTGGGAGAATAAGAGGTATGCTGTGCAAGCGCTGCAACATGGGCCTTGGTCTATACAAAGACAGTTTTAAAGTGTTAATGAATGCTGGATTTTATTTAATTAAATTTAGAGTTAAACATAAATGCTCGGACTTGGGACAGAAGTTATACTCGCTATTGGTGGTAACCTCGTGGGCGTATTCAGCGGCCTCTTGGCGAACGCGCAAAAGGCTAAAGCAGATGAACAAAAACTGATGATGGAGCGGCTCGCCTTTGATGTCGAGCATATGAAGGCCAGAGCAGAAATTGCCGACAAAGAATTTAAATTAAGAACACAAGACAGATTCTCGAGCGCAACTAGACGTGTACTTGTGTTAGGATTTTTGGCAATGGTTGCATTTATTAGTCTTGCGCCAATGTTTACTCCAATCGATATTGCAGTGCCAGTTGAAAAATCATCTGGTGGGACTTATTTGTTTGGATTGATTGATACAACAAAACGATGGACGGAGTGGGAAATTATTCAAGGCGCAGCAATGTTTCGTTCATCATACGACCAGATCATGTTAATGGTCTTTAGTTTTTATGTAGGTAGTTCAGCAGTTAAACGTTAATTAAAAAAGGAGATAGTTATGCCAATGGTAAACGGCAAGAAATATTCATACGACAAGAAAGGAATGGCTGCGGCAGCAAAAGCCAAAAAGAAAAAAGTAAAAAGAAAAACAAAGAAAAAAACAAGTTACGCATAAAAAAAGCCCCACGCGAAGTGGGGCAAGAGGTGTGATTGGAGAATCAATGAAATACTAACCAAGCGAATTATATGTCTCGTAAACTCGCTCAACGTTATTATAACCATATTTCTTTGCCAGTGTCATAACCTCTGAGTCTCGATAAGTTTTCCCATCAATAAAAGTAAACAACTGTTCGCCTTTATCCCATTTGTTTAGCGCCACCATGTAATACGGCCCAAACTTAATGTGTTTGATGCGTTTATTAAACTTACGAAGGTTTAAACTAACCATACAGGCTTGCCACCAAGTAAAGCATTGTAATCACGGCCATTGCGCCAATCGTAATCCCGATCAAACCGATGACGTTAACTTCAGTAAATAATAAGGCATTGCGCTCAGGATCGAGCTGCACTTGATCTTCTAAAATGCGACCAGTTAGAAACAACTGTTCCATTTTTTGTTTCTCAACGTCAGATGGATTTGATGTTCCATTCTCCCAGTGGCTTATTCTTGTGCGACTTGTTCCTAATAATTTAGCTAAATCCTCTTGTCGTAAGTTTAATTTTGATCGGTTAGCTTTAATGTTCTGGCTAAGTCTTAAAGACTTGGTTAAATTTTTATCAGGCATTTTCCATCTCCTCTATAAAATCTTCAATTTGTAGTTTTGCATTTTCAAATCCTGCCGTGATAATAACATTTTGGTTAATGCTTTGTAAATAATTGTGCCAGTCCTTTTGTTCCGGGGACACTCGACCACCACTAGATTTCTTCATTTCGATCCACAGCATCCACGCCGGGACGTACAGGTCTGGAACTCCTCGCATGACTCCCTCGGCCTTTAATCGTGCCGCAGTCGCGATATTTCTTTGACCGCCGTTTGGTATTGCAATGATCCTTATTCCTTTGTAACTTTTGCGGAACCAACTTACAAACTCTCGTTGCTCAACGTGTTCAGAGCGACCAGTCCCTTTTGACAACCTTGTAGTATTTCCCTTCTTTCCGAAAACGTATTTCATCAGGGCATTTTCCTTTATTCATTTCAAAACAAATGTCGTCAAGCGACGCCGCATCTAAAAACTGAAAAGAAATTTTAGATTTATTAGCAATTTCTGCTAACTTAATTGTAGCCCTATTGCCGACAAAACCGTCATGCGTCAGTGGAAAATATTCTGATATGACTGGATCGCTTAACAGCTTAGAGTAATATTGGACTTTCACCATGTTCTTTCCACTAGCCCTAGAGGTATGCGTTGACCATAACCAAGATTCTACCGAGAGCGCATTGCTTGAGCTGCCCATTATGTCAATGTCTGACAGACGGTACTTTTTTTCTTTTGGCGGTGGGAACTCATATCCACAGTCTGGGCAGACTTTAACCGCTGGCGCTATCAAACTGTCACACTCTGGGCAAGTCTTTACTGGCGCCTCTCCAGTGCCTTTACCGGCCTTGTTTGGCGGCTGAACATTTGTAATTGGCCCATGCATCTGCACAACGCCAGCAAAATCTAGCACCAAACAGTGATCGGTGTGGCTCTTAATGCGCATACCACGCCCAGCCATCTGCACATACAGCCCAGCAGACATCGTTGGCCTTATCATGGCGATTAAGTCGATGTCTGGATAGTCAAAGCCGGTAGTCAGGACGTTGGCGTTTGTAAGCGCTCTCAGGCGTCCAGACTTGAAGTCGGCAATGATGCGCTCTCGCTCGATCTTAGGCGTCTCTCCCGTGATGCATTCCGCAGTGATGCCAGAGTCCACCAGCATATCTTTAATGGCGTGAGCGTGGTCTACGCCAGCGCAAAAGAACAACCAAGCCTTACGGTCGCCAGCCAATTTAATCACTTCGCGCACGACTTCCGAGTTTGTGTGCGACTTATTCACAGCGGCTTGCAGTTCTTTCTCGATAAACTCGCCGCCTCGACGGTGTACGCCTTTGACGCTCAATTGCGTTCCTGTCAGTTTAGAGCGCAACGGCGCGAGGTATTTATCCTCAACTAGCGCCTCGATACTGGTCGGCTCAATCAGATCATGGAATATGCCCTCTTCATCGGTCAGCATCCCGTGACCGAGTCTGTACGGCGTCGCAGTCAATCCGACAACGCGCAACGCAGGATTAATAATCTTGAGCGCATCGATTAGTTTACGGTAACTGGTATCCGTGTTATGCGATATCAGGTGAGCTTCATCGACAATCATCAGATCAATATGCCCTATTTCGTGGGCCTTGTTTCTGATAGACTGAATGCCTGCAAACGTGATTTTGCAATGGGATTCTTTACGCCCAATTCCTGCTGAGTAGATACCGAGCGGCGCGTCTGGCCAGTGCAAAAGCATTTTTTCCGCATTCTGCTCGATTAATTCCTTGACGTGTGTCGCCATTAAGATACGAGTGTCAGGCCATCTTTTTATTGAGTCCTGACATATCGCTGCAACGACGTGCGACTTCCCACTGCCGGTCGGCAAAACAATGCACGGATTCCCGTGCCTGTTAAACCGAAACCATTCGTAGAGTTGATCAATCGCTAAGTTCTGATACTTTCTCAGCATTCAAGTCATCCAGTTTATCAAGTTCATCGGTCACCAGTTTTGCGTAGCCCTCTATGTCGAGCCATGAGTCTCGAAGAAAGTAATTGCCGCACAAGATCCGAGCCAGTTTGTTGCATATCATGTCGAGACTCTCGTTCATGTACGCTGGCATCGTTTTGTAGTTTGGCGACTCTCGAATGGTTCGCTTTAAGAGCTGGCTGGTTTTACTAACATAAGTGTAATGTCCGTATTGCCCGTGACGCTCGGCTAGTGTGCTTTCTATATCTGTCTTAATCATTTTTCAGTCTCCTTAATTGCCATTCCAATAAGTTGTGGTATTTGTGGTACTACTGCGTTTCCGAGTTGCTTAAGTCTGTCCACTCTGCCGGAAATCCCATTAGCCACTCGACCCACGTCGGGTTCAGTTGCCCACCAACCGCGTTCGGAAGTGTGTCTTTCGGATTCCCCTTGCGTTCCTGCCTCCCTTTCCCCGACATCCCCTTGTAATCCCTTGTCGTCGGTGTCGGCCATTTCCCAACTGTATCCAATTGAACTGCCTCCGGTAAATTGTGACCACGCTTTTCCCAAGTTTTCACGGATTCCGGCGCTGCCGCACCTTTGTGATCTGATGTCGTCGGCGTGGGCCAAATTTGCACTTGATCCGCTAGACCTATTGAATGATCGCTCTTGCCGTCTTTCGACAGTCTCCGACCGTTTGGTGTTATTACCATTTTTGGATGCTCCACTTCTTGAGTCGTTGGTGTTGCCCATAGTTTCAAACTCGACATTGCTGATGCTTCCTCCGCTGTCAGTTCCCCTGAATCCACTTTCGCTTGCATCATCTGTTTGCTCCCACTGCCCCCTATCAATCCCCTTGTTCGAGGAGTAGGCCACAATCCAGATCCTGTCCCGGCGGTGAGGCGCACCAACTGAGGCTGCGGTAATACAATGCCATTCCGCATCGTAGCCGATCTCAGAGAGCGCCCTGAGAACTTGATCCAATCCTCGAGAGCGAAGGGCGCTAACGTTTTCGATGATTGCGTACTTCGGCCTGATTTCTTTGATGAGCCGGTGAAATTCTGACCAGAGTCCAGATCTTTTTCCAGCAAGTCCTGCTCCCTTTCCTGCGAGACTAATGTCTTGGCAGGGGAATCCTCCGCAAATAACGTCGATTGTTTCTTCAATGTCTTTTCCTTTTAAATTTGATACATCATCAAACACAGGTACGTCAGGCCAGTGCTTTTTTAATACTGCTTGGCATTTTTTATCTACTTCGCAAAATGCAACAGTTTTAAATCCAGCTCGCTCTAGGCCTAAACTAAAACCGCCAATACCGCTAAATAAATCTAATACGTTCATCCTGATATCTTTCCCCCAAAGTCAGATCTTAAATTTCCAATAAACTCGTCTGGACTCAGACAAGCATCCGTATTGCTAACAAGCTCACTGCTTGCAAAACAATCTTCTCCATTGCCGTTCTTAATGAACTGGCCGTTAATCTCAAACGTGACAACATTAGGATCGTCGTTTTCCATCCTCGGCCAAGGCACAACGTCTCGATGGAGGATATGATCCTCGCATCCTTTGTGCTGAAAATCCTCGGGAATGTTGTCCGCGTTATGCCTGTTGCACGTCCAAGTGCCATTGTCTTTTGGCTCCGAGTGAGCGCACGTCCGACAGTTAATTTGTTTGGTCGGTTTATTCTCGTGGCAGATATGTTTCGCCGGACACATCTTGCATTGAAACCAAGTTGGATCGCTCGACAGTCTTGGCGGCGCCTCGTTTGAAGTCGCAACCCATTCTCCCTTGCGCAGTAAGCGCTCGGCAAACTCTTTGTCGAACTCGACGATCTCGGTGTACATCTCGTCGTTGTCCTTGCACACGGCGACATACAATGCTTTGTGTATTTCTTTTCCAAGCATATACACTTGCATTTGTGCATAGTGCATAGGCTTAGACTCTTGAACGCCTTTCCTCGAAACAGCGTCAAAAGAACGCTTGTTGTGAGTCTTAAACTCTGCTAGAAATTCTTGCATCTCATGACCGGGTACGCCGCTCTTGATCACGCCATCAACTGATCCGCTAACGTGTCCGCCAAATTCGACACGCGCCTGATTGTTGCCAACGTCACGGATATCAATACCGATTGCTCGCAGATCACTGACAATGGTGCGTTCCTCATCGTGGCCTCGACGAAACAGGCGTCGGATACGACCGGGGAAGTTTTCTTTAAATGTCCATCTGAACAAATACCAAAGCGATCTTTCGCACTTATTCCCGAGCAAACTGCCGCCCATGTGTCCACGCTGTGTATCAGTTTTCTCTTGGTGGTATCTGTCGATCAGCTCTACAATTTT